>Ga0209636_10002096_pt1 | contig 20210 bp, 9 predicted proteins | sample DeeMarSWOR152_54_FD_187464 | JGI IMG/M metagenome (GOLD analysis project Ga0209636, IMG submission 187464) | Marine sediment microbial communities from White Oak River estuary, North Carolina - WOR-1-52-54 (SPAdes) (version 2) | ecosystem: Environmental > Aquatic > Marine > Intertidal zone >...
CGCTCTCTCAGGAGCATTTTGATGGCCGCTCCCTTTCGGCCCAGTCTATTCGACGACCTCATACGGGTCAAGCAATTGTCGGGCCAAGCCGATACACCCTCCACCTTTTGGAATAAGTGGTTTTTCATATCGTCTATTCAATAGTCAAAGATCTGAACCATTACCTTAAGTGACTTTACTATCCTAAAGGGTTCTCTGTGCAAGCTATACTGAAAATATCTTGAATTAAATGGAAAAAAGAAAAGTCATGGGAAGAATTTCATCACCATCATGGCCGTTGAGGATGCAGATAGGGTTAGTGTTGTAAGCACGAGAGAGAAGGTCGCGAATAGTACAAGTTCTGGGGATATCAGAATCTCACCCAGAAATAGTAAGGTCACAGTTAGCAACCACAGGATCATGAACAAACCGAGGTGATTTGTCTTTAGTATTACCTTTCTGAAACGCTTCATGAGTATCAACACTACTATCACTGCAGGTGAGAAGTACACAATGCCTATGAGGAAGCTGGCCACTATACCAGCTACCACCACGCCCGCTTCTGAATTGAGAGCAAATTGTTGATAGACAACTGTTGACAGGCGCAGTATTCCAATAAGCGGGTATAAAGCAGTCTTCGTTGCCACTTTCAGTGCCAGGCAACTGGCTATAACTTCAGCTACTCGGGGGCTGAACGAATAGTACCAGGCGTTGAATCCACGCATGAACTGGCTGCCAGCGAATGTTGAGAGGACTATCTGATCTCTGAATTCCCTTAGGAACTGCACTTCTGATGCCAGCTCTGAGCCATACACAGTTGTTGCGATGATGCAGAGTTTTGGTTTTCCCTTGACTATCAGCTTCACTGAAGTTGAGCGAGTTATCCATCCATCTCCGCCAGCGATAGTGAGGGTGTATTCTCCTATTTCGATATCCTCTGTTGTTGTTATCTTTAGGGTTGAGGTGAATGGTGGATCACCAGAGAGTGGGGTAAACGTGTAATCTGCACCTTCTGGTAGTCCTGCCAAGCTCAGGTTGATCTTTTCAGATGCTCCACCTACTAGACTCAGGTTTACCGTGAAACTGGTCGACTCGCCCTGGTTGATATCTATTTGTGAGGGGGAGGCTCCAAGAGTGAAGTCGAAGGGGGCTGGAAGTGCAATGAAAGGGAATGTTATCGAGGTTGCAGTTGTGGAGGTGAAAGGTGGCCGAGCATCAATACTAAATGCTGTGGTAAAGGTTTTGACCACAGCATCTTGAATTGTGGTTATTCGTGCTTGGTATTCTCCAGTTGAAGGGAGATGGGCTGTCTGGCAGAGTTGGCTCCATTCAAAGTCCTTATAGTCATTGGGAGATATAATGTACTCACCTTCGTAGATTGTGGAAATTAGGCTGTCATCTTGTAGAATTTCTACTTTCGTGATAAGGAGCGCAGAATTGGCTGGATTTATCATTCTGAATGTTATAGGTTCTCCATGGAGATAGTGAGGAGCGCTCGATTGCCAGTTCTCATCTTTTCTGTATATCCAGATTGGCGTTTTTAATGTGCCATCAAGAGTGTATACCTCCAAGTAATATCTTCCAGGCTGAGTTATCTGGGTTCCATCTTTCAGTGTTAAATCCCATTCCCATGATATTTCTTCACGTGGTTGCACTGTAAGGGTTTTCTGGAGAATCAGCGGGTTGTCAAAGGGGCTATAGATACGTGATTTCTTAGAATCTAAGAATACCCATGGAGCTTCATTGCGCATGTGTGTAGGGATATGTGAGTTATTTCTGAGTGTGAATAAAATGCTCTGATCAAGAAAGTACCACGACTGGCTTTCCAATGTGATGTTAGGGCCCATACAGATAGGACACATCCCCCAACCTCTGCCGTGCCAGGTTTCTGGGTCTCCCAAAAGTTCAAGTCCAAAAATATGATGGAGTATATCTATATCAAGCGCGGCAACTGTAGCCTTCGCATCGTTCAACGCTAGTCCAGTGCGCCAGTATTTCGAAACATAGGAGTCCCAGAATTCATGGTCAAGATTCCAAAATGGGTCATCACAGCCCCAGCCCCAGCCTACACGTGAGCATCCCACATAACTGGAAGCTTTGCCTTCTTTAACAAATGTTTCACCCAGGCAGTCTGAGGGGCCATCGTAGTAGTTTGTGCTACAGGATAGAGCAAAGACTACTGGAAAGCCAGGAGTATCAACCAGGCTATTACTAACGTAATCACAACGGACGCTACCACATCGGCCAGGGTTACCGTGAGCTGATAGTTGGACAGCATCAATACCATTGTTAAACACATATCCGAAGACATCGCGTCTGGGGAAATATTTACATTGGCAGTGATCCCATGCCTTTGTACATGTCCAACACCATGGCTGTTCAAATAGTGGGCAGAAATCATTCTCTTTACACGTGAAGGGTCTGAAATCTTGATCTTTAATTACTTTGGCGCCATTGGCAATATGGTAGCTATTAATGAGTATTTCAGTGAAAACTAACGTATATGGAGCCGCAGCTCCGCTTATGAGCGAGATTGTTCTTATTTCACAATTACTCGAACTTATAATCACGATAGTATCACCTGGTTTAAAGCTCCAACCTAATCCATCTTTGTTACAAACCTGAACAGATGTGTCTCCTGTATTTGCATCACTACAAAGCTTGCTTGAATATTCTTTCCAAGACTCGCAGTATATCACTGAACCCCTCCAGAGATGACACGCTTCCTGTTCATATTCTTTAATCTTACCAACCATTGTATCAGCGTCCGTGATAGTCTCTGCTGGAAGTCTTCCAACAGATGCTTCCGGTCTAAGGTCCAGTGGGTCAGCTGGCCACTGGTCATCATTTATTTCACCATATATGTCGTTGTAATTGCCGTTCCACGTACCATCAAGGCAAGCATAGTAGAAGTCTGAAGGTTGGGCAAACTCATCATAGAGGTCGTGGGTAAGGTGAACTTTTGCATATCGAGCTGGAACCGAAAATCCAGTGTAGAGTTGACTTCTGAAGACCATGTCAGTTGCAGTACATTCAACCCACGTCCCACTGGAATAAGTATAAGTATAGAAAACACCTGTATCCTCATAGTCATCGTATGTCCAAAGTTTGTAATACCTACCACTGTTTATGCCTGTAGTATAAACGACTAGATAATATGTCTGGGTTGGATCCAAATCTACATGTTCGAAATGTTTGTGAACCCACGTTTTCCCAGTGGCTACTTCTGGTTGTTCGATTGTGAAAGCTGCAAGACGACTCCCATCTGGAGGTAAATCATCCCTTAATTCCACTACTATCTCATAATTCGGCTGTGAAACTCTGCTGAGAAGCAAGGCAGCTGTAATTACTCCTTTTGCGTTCGCATTAGGTTTGATAGACTGTGCATAATATCTATGATCTTCATCAGACCCCAAGTTAATGCTTTCCTGTTTAGAAGAATCCGTCCCTGCATAATAATCTCCTATTGTGTAAACATCTCCAAACAATATGACATATTCTGTCTTGTGATTTTCGTGCATGTGTTGTATAAAGGTCCGTATCCTGTTTGGAATATCTCCTCTCATCCCCTGTATATGGATTATATCATCAACAGTAGCTACTTTCGTCCCCTCTGGATAGTAATTCCTCCCACTTTTATGCAAAGCAAGTTGATCTGCAGGTTTATCAAGCTGATTGCTAAAATCGTCAGCTGAAATAATAAGGATGGGGTACCTGACATAATTATCCATGAAGAGTGCTGAATCAATGTTAGCTGTTAAAGTGGGGTCAAATGGTATACGGTAGGCCGGCCACCACCTTGATTCTCCGTAGTTTATGAGTAGGCTTTCCAGCGTTGGTTCGAGAGGAATAGTTTCTCGAGGTGGTCCATCGGGGTATCGTCCTTCTAGGCGTATCTTCCCCGATATTTCATAGAAATGAACTTCTCTTGATGCTGGGTTATACCTGACTGGATGTAACTTGACTGAGACCATTTCTACTCCACTTAGAAATTCGAGTCGCAGCTCGGTGAACCACTCTGCCGGATATAACTGCGTGGATGTGTAGACTTTTTCTTCCATCACATATTTGGGAGGTTCTCTAGGATCTTCATACGTTTCTACTGGTATCACCAGTACATCTTTGATTGTGCCGACACGCTCCATTTTCTCTACATCAATTTTTATGGAATTGTCCATTCCTGGTGGAATCGCAACCTGGAGTTTGAGAACAGGGATCTTGGGCTTTCCAGGATCAGACGTCCAGGTAATGTGCGGATCCGAGGGCTGTTTATAGCTTTTAGGCTGCAGTTGGAGGTGAGTGAATTTCGTTTCGCCGACCTCAAATACGGAAGCGTAGAGTGTGCGAGGATTTATTTCAAAACGTATTTCTCCTTTTTCCGTCTTAGAATCATAAGAAAGTGCGGAAACCTCTATCAATGGCGGCTGCCTGATCAAAGGCAAGTTGTCTCCATTTGCACCTCCAGGTATGTTGTAGGCTGTATCCCCTAGACCATCGTTATCAACATCTGAACCAGTATAATCACTCCAATAATTCCCACCAAGATAAGGGCCCTCAACTCTGTTGGGACCAGTTTGTTTTGCTGTATTCCAGGAATTAACTCCATCGTCCCAAGCATTAACTGGGTTGTAAAGGAAATTATCGTAGATTAAATTGCCAGTGGAAGATTCAATAGAAATTCCACGAAATCTGCTTGAGATTACAGTGTTATGAGTTACTATATTGTTATAGGACTGACGCAGCCGGATGCCTATACGATTTTGGGAAATCACATTGTCATACACAAAGTTGCTGTCAGAGGGAGAATCCAACAAAATTCCCTCATTATTATCGCGCAGAAAGTTGTTCGTTATGTCATTGCCCACAACAGGCTCCAAACCAGCGGTATCCAACCAATTCGCTCTAATACCGCACAAATCGGATGATTCGATAAGGTTTTCTGATATTACGTTGTTACTGGACCCATTAAATATGATAATTCCGTAGTGGCATTGACTGAGGTAGTTCTTGGTTATCCTGTTTTGGTCGCTTGAATCTGTAATAGTGATCCCGTTGCTTGGTAGTGAACGTATAATATTTTCTGATACCTCATTGTAGTCTGAAGTTTGAAGGGTGATTCCAAAGCCGCCACCAGTGATCGCATTGTCCCATACGCGACAGTTATTCACATTATCAAGGAAAACTGCTGCACCATCTGTAGTACTTGGACTTACAATAGTGAACCCAGTTATATTCACGTGATCTACCACGATATCAATTGTATTCTCTCTTGCGGGAGGATCAATGATCGTACTTGCTGTTCCAGCACCCATGATGGTTAACGATTTGTTTACATCCACATTTTCCCTGTAGGTTTCAGCACCAACAATGATTGTATGCCCATCCAGAGTATGAGGGGCATCTATTGCCTCTTGGATAGTCGAGTAACTCAATCCTGTGTTCAGATTCCGAACAGATTGGGTAGATGATGAACGTAGTCCATAAATAACTGTACTCACAAGAAGAATTGCAAATAAGATTCCTGCGATTGTTTTAGTTTTCATTCTTGTATTCTTCCTGAACCTTGGGAAACTCCCATCAGAGTGAACCATAACATTCTTTTTCATACTATCACCGTAATATTCTTTGTGTAGGATATACTTAAATAATTCTACAGGCGAAATTTATAAGGTTGGAAACTACCATTATTCCCCCCCTCCTCTAAGCTTTTTGATGTGTCTTCAATATCATTTTTCTTGATACAAGAAAGCTGTAATGAGGCGATAACATGAAAACAAAACAGCTGGCAAACCAACCTTTCCAAACGCTTAGAGATCTCATGATTCCAGATGGTCTCCCTGGTGATGGCAATATCCCTTTCTATAAGGACGGATATACTTTCCTTTCAAAAATAAAGATAGCAATGCGCGAAGAATTCTATCTCACTGTGTCAATTACCTCAATTTTTGCCACACAGTGAAGTATACAAATATTATTGAAATATACTTAATGAACACTAAAAAGTATTTGAAGTACATTTTCACCGAAGGATTTATAAATGGAAAGTACTAAAAGTACATATAAATGTACTTGGTGATCACATGATTGAAGAATGTATGACAGAACCCTGTGACTGCAACCCAGAAATATTAGTCCTGGAATTGGCAAAAGAGGTGTCACTATGAGTGGCAAAATTGTCCGTGACATTACAGAAACCTCAGGAGTACGGGTGTTCACCATTATCTGGGCGGGGCAGTTTGTCTCTTTGGTAGGTTCAGGATTGACAGGGTTTGCTCTGGGTGTATGGGTGTACTTAACCACAGGGTCTGTCACCCAGTTTTCACTGATTTTGCTTTCCACTGCAGTACCTGCCATTGCTATGACACCTGTGGCAGGGGCCTTGGTGGATCGCTGGGATCGACGGAAAGCTATGATTTTGAGCGACTCTGGTGCTGCTCTGAGTACGCTGGTCATTGCAGTGTTGCTGGTCATGGACTGGCTGGAAATCTGGCACATCTACATTGTCATGGCTATCTGTGCTGGCGACAGTGGCAGGCTACTTGTATCCGCCTTTGCGATTTGTGGAAGATGATCTACCTGATGTGGTTGGTGAAGAAATGCCTGCAGTCTCTGTCTCATGAATTCTGCTCTTTCTCTTCCTCTTTTTTTCTTTTTTTCTTTTTTTGTTTCTATTCACATGCAGCACGTTACGCACAAGGCAAATTTGGGTGTACTCTTTGAATCAAAGCATGCAGTATCAAGCATCTCTTCTGTATCCAATGCAAGGGAATAATAAGTTTTAACAACCTTCTTTAAATCTTAAGTCCTTTAAATCTTACACCTTATATAATGTAGAATGACAGTTACTACCATGAAACCAGACGTCGATATCAAGAAGATTGAGAACGTTTCAAAACGTGTGAGCAAATCTCTGAAGAGAATGATAGATACTGGTCCTGTACCAGGTGCCACACTGACTGTTGTCACAGACAAAGGTCCAATATTGTCTGAAGGGTTTGGGTTTTCTGACCTTTCTCAATCCCAAGAGGTCGACACTTCAACCATCTTCAATGTTGCTTCAAGTTCGAAGATCTTCACTGGTATCGCTTTCATGCTGGCAGTACAAGATGGTCTTGTGAGCCTTGATGATTCCCTTGTTGAACACTGGCCATCCTTTAGTGTCAATAGCCAATTCGGAGAGGATGAGTTTAGGAAGATAACATTCAGACACCTTCTATCACACCGTGCTGGACTTCCAAGAGAACCACTCGTCGGCGGGATATATGGGAATGACAAGTATACATTCGAGGAGGGTGTTGAGAGCATCAGGGACTGTTGGATGGTATCTCCAGTTGGGGATAGATACTGGTATTCCAATATTGGTATGGATATTGTTGCCTACGCACTTCAACTGATCACTAGTTTGAGTTATCCTACTTGGATAAAGAAGAACCTTGGCGCCCCCCTGAATCTCAACTCGATCACTATTGGAAGTGAACCAGCACTCAAGAATCCAAAAACAGCCCTGGGGACAGTTGATGGCATACACCCGCTTGAGTATGAAACAGCACATGACTATGGGTGCGGAGGAGTCTGGATCTGCAGCGCAGATATGGCGAAGGTCTTGATATTCCTCTTGAATGAGGGAGAATACAACGATACAGAAGTCCTGGAAAGGAACCTGTTCAAAGAGATTGTAAAACCGCATTTCGCGGAGGATAATGGTCACAATTACGGGCTTGGTATTGACCTCAGTGATGTCATGAGTCCGCCAATACTGAGTCATCATGGAGGTGCTTATGGATACGCAAGTACTCTGTACTGGATGCCCAACCAGAGAATCGGTGTCAGTGTTCAAGCAAATATGGAATGGTACAAAGGTATGAAGAAACACCCGCACGACCCAACAATTGGTGCTCAGGATAAGTATCTCAAGGCTCTCGGTGTTGAAAAGAGCCGCCCATTACCAAAGGAGTTATTCCAACAGAGATTTATTTCTCCAGAGTCAGTGGACTATTCCCATCTGACAGGTATGTATGTCGGGCTCCCAAATGCTGTAGTCCAAATCGTTCTTAGAGATGACCGTCTGCATTTTGCTATTATGCGTGATGAACATGATATGGCTCCTGAGGGAAACGGGTTCCTGACACCTCGCAGTGCTGGACTACGGTTTAACTTCGACTCCCCTGAATCTAAGAATCCCCGAAGTATGTCTCTCGTGAGTCTTGTACATCCTCAGGGCATTTTACCATTAAAACGAATCAAGAAGATACAAGCAGCCCCTGAGGCACAACCGATAAGCTCTGATGTGATTGACCAAATTGTAGGCCTTTACAAGGCTACCTTCTATGGAAATGAACCTACTTTCATTGTGGCGTGGGTAAAAAAGGGACAGTTATATGTTCGTGACGAAATGTACGATCCTCCTATTTTCCCACATACTTCAATTCCGGGACTGTTCTTTATGCCGCACGGAGAAACCGTAGTACATGATGGCAAAACCCTCTGGGTTGCCAACTGTCGGGGAGAAAAATGGGATGACCCCGTATCAGAGCTGCAGATGCTCATCGAAAAGAATCCTGACCACAGACTACTCTCCAAGAATGTCTTGACTGAAATTGCGCAATCTTTGGGAAAACTTGGTAGGAACGATGAAGCCAAGGAAGTTCGAAAATTGAAGAAGATGCTCTATTCTTCGAAGAAATGATCACTGATCTGAACAGAAAGAGTGATGAGAGAGGAACTGCGCCTCTCTCAAGCTGCAGGATTCAGTGGGTAATCTGGCGCAGGTACAGATAGCCTTTCTAGGCTTTATTGAGCAGCTGGAAAGAATAAGAAGTCTCCGACCGAGTGCTCCAAAAGAGATCAGCGAATTTTCTACGCTCACTGACAATGTCAGGACAGCCACCATGGATGATATTCAGAAATACGTTGAAATAAGGGGTGTAACAATTTAGTACCTCCCTTTATCACCTTCTCCTTTCTTTCGACGCATGGCACAGTCCCCCATACCATCTATAGTTATGTGACTCAAATCACAGCTTCCGTTTTTATGCCAAAAACACTCATCGTATTCGCACCTCTCAAGGGTTGTCATTCATCATCACCTCACTTTTTATTATCATCCGATTTCTGTTCTTTTGTTTCAGCTTATAATTGCTATATACTTCTATTCATCACAAAATGCACTAAATCTTATAAAGTTTTCTATTTTTTATATGGAAAATCCGAATTAGGAAAAAGACATGCTCTGGACTAAAAGATGTCTTTAAATGATTCTTCATCTTGCATTTAAGATACTTTTTTGAACCTGGAGGAAATATCAATTCTTGGCTCCTCCTACAACTGTTTAATAACCTTATTATTTCAGTAGAGAAAAACAACAATGAGAACAGTTGCTGCAGCCACAGCAAAACAGAAGTAGCTGAAATCAAGTTTCTGCGCCATTTTTAAGAGGATTTCCATAGACAAAAGACTGCACACAAAAGAGGCAGCCATACTCACCAGGTACACCCACTGGAATTCAGAAAAACTCAAAATCATCAATCCCAAAACAGGAGGGACTGACAGCAAAAAGGACATCTGAAGAGCCTCTTTCTGATTCACTCCTCGTGAGAGTAAGGCCGATACAGTCATGCCACTCCTAGATATCCCTGGTATGACCGATATACCTTGGGCTACCCCCACCATACACGCATCAAAGATATTCGATTCTGTTATTGACTTCAACCCTCTTTTCTGGGTTCGAATCACAATCCCCGTTACCACAAGAAAGAAAGCAATCACAAGTGAACCTACATATTCTGGAATTTCTGCTTCAAGCAGCAAAAAAAAGGGAATTCCAACAACTGCAGAGGCCACCATTGCTGTCACATAAAAGTCCAAAACGGGTGTACGCTTTAAAGAAAGAGCATCCTTTGTTAATTCACACACCTGGGATCTGAATTTCACCACAACAGAAAGCATAGTACCACAATGCAAAAAAAAAGATACTTTCACTGCTTCAGAAAAAGGTACATGAGCAATAGTAACCAGCAGTAAGGTGACATTCCCAGAACTTGACACAGGGAGCCACTCTAAAATGCCCTGGACTACGCCCAGCATGAAAAAGAACGTGACACTATCCATAGAAACCAGAAGGTCTCTTCAGTTAAAAACTTATAGACTGTCAGCGGTTCATGATGGGATTACTAACATCTGCTCGTTACACGTGTAACATGACGTCCAACGACCTCAAATTGTTGACAGTCTAGGATTTTTGTAGAAGATTTGCATATGAAAAAATGTGTTGCCGAATCCGATAAAAGCTTGCTTTTAAAAACTGAAAATAGTACGCAAGCCCCTGTTGGATGTAAACTTGATAGAAAAATTTATATAATATTGAGAGGGAATTGAAGGAGGTAAAAAGATGAAAGACAATTTAATCAATATTTTTAGGAAGGTGATAGGATAAGAAGAATCTCTGTAAGTATTATGGTAACCATCTTATGGATGGGGTTAGTTTTTAATGCAGAAAGTCTGGCTGGATTGTTAGATACATCTGAAGAACAAATAACAGTAAATCAGTCGTTAGACAGGCTGCGGCATTATGCACTACAGGATGCAGTACCCGTTTTAGAAGAGCAGTACGGATATACGGTAACACCTGAGTATCAACCTTTGGAGATCCATACAAGTGATGATCCTTTATTTGAGTACATGGCAGTATCACCGTATTACAAGGTGTATTTCAAAGGGACTACAGTGAAAATGGTTGTAAAAGATGCATGGATTGAACTTGAATTGGGAAAGCAAAAATTGGGAGAAATACTGAACGCAGAATCTGTCATCGACCAAAATTCACTTTCTGTCTCTAATGTATTTGAATTTGTGGATTTATTCTACGAATTGGAGTCTTCTTTGCTGACAGAGAATGTAATACTAAGGAAATGGAAACAGATTGACAGAGTAATTCAGAGAATATCATGGGGAGGTTTGAAACCTGAATTTCAGGAAGATGGCTCAATCTTGTTCTTAGATGAACATGGGAAGGAAGTTGTGAAGATTTTACCTCCTTTCATGAAGGATTCTGAAGATCACGTGTCTACAGATGTACACTACGAGTTAATAGAGACTGAAACAGGACACGAGTTACATAAGGTCATCGACGAGAATGGATTGGAATGGTTGAAGAAAGCAGTATGCCCTGTGATCATCGATCCTTCAATGCAAACCCTTGAGGATGCATGGGAGTCATCAGGATTAACACCGTACGGACAATATTTTCAAAATCTGAGGGAGTACGTCAACCCTGCCAATGGACATTTAACTGTAACCCAAACTGATTTGCAGATCCCCGGAAGAGGTCTGGATCTGGTGTTATCCAGAGTGCATGAGGTGCCAGCAGTGTTCTATGGAGAAAATCCATACGGTGGGGAATATGAAGCTCCTCCTGTAGATGTGGGAAAGGGATGGCAGTTGAATTTTCCCTATGTTGGTGACAAATACTTACATTTATGGGGTGGCACTGTACATAAGATTGAATGGGTGAGTAATACTTTTGAAAATCACAAAGGTCAGCATTTCATCTTGGTAAAAAACGGAGATTCAACCTACACATTAACTACTGCTAGTGGATTGGTATACGAATTTTCGGCAGCAGGGAAATTAACACAGATCAAAGATTTGGATCAAAACACTATTACCTTCACCTACACTGATGGGGAACTTACCTCCATTACTGATACTATTGGGCGTACGGTGAGCCTGAGTTACTCTAATAATCGATTATGGAAGATTACGTACAATGGTGCTGAAATAGAATTCTCGTACAATGTTAGCGGATGTTTGGTGTGGATGGAGGACTTTCTAAACAGGAGAACCAGCTACTTCTACAGTACAGGGTACAACGACTGGTTATTATCCAAGATAGAATATCCAACTACTGGATATACAACGTATGCTTATAATAGGTTTCAGGACGACAACTACTACAAGTACCATGTCACAAACCAGAGAGTATACGAAACAAGCCAGGTGCGCCATTGTGTTTTCTCGTACACTGGCTCTTTTGAAGAAATCACTAGTTCTGTCATGACAGTAAAGAATGAATCTGATGTCACCCAGGGATCTAACCATTTCACCGTAAGTGATGGGTTGATTACAGAAAAAATCATCAAGAATGCGTCAGGAACTGCACTCCGAAAATATGCGTATGCGTACAATTCTCAAAATGAAGTCACTGAAGAACAGGTATACAATGATGGTTCCACCCTGTCGTATACCACCTCTTATGCGTACGACAACTGGGGAAATACGATCTACGTCAAGAATACAGAAGGCCACGAAGTATTCTTATCTTATGCAAATACGTCCACTTCTGGATTCTTTGTGGATGGGACTGGCACTGTAATTCAGAAATTCACCAATGCTTTCTCTGACTGTACTGTGCCTTCTGCTGTTCATACTGTTCTACTGGGAGCAGCAGAAAAGCAGGATGCAACATACGTGAGAGAGGTGTATATCACGTATGACTCTGAAGCTCATCCTACGCAGTCTAAAAATGCGTTTGGGAATGCCACTACTTGGCTGACCTTTTCTGGCACTTTCAACGAGAAAACGGGTAATACTTCCTTCCCCATTGATTTGACAGGACACACTGTGGCAGGAAATGGAGTTTTACAAATTACTGGGTTACCATCTGAAGATACCTACACAGAGAGTCATTCCACGAACTGTCCAGGTACGGGGTGCATGGTCTGTGGTTGGCTGTCTTCTGGCAGTGGATGGTCAAGTAATTACTACACTGTCCAGTGGTCATGTTTCGTTCACGGCGAATATGATGAAGGATACCAACCAATTGGTCCCTTTACGCATTATCCTGGTACATTGGGATATCAGAGTTACACTAAAAATCCTGGATTTGGTCAGTCTTCAACCTCCTTTACTGTTACCACCAACTGGAAAGCGTACCCGATACAAGTCAAGTACAACCTTGATAATTCTGACTGGACAACAATTACATCTAACTTGAAGAATACCACAGCACAGAAAACTGTTCCTATCACTGATGGATCACATACCCTGCACTTTTCCGAATCTTCTTTTCAGAAAACAAAATTCTCATGGACCTTGTATATCCCTGTAGATAACTCATCCAGTACCTACGTTACCAGCATAACCTACGATACTTACGGGAATGTTACCTCCATTACTGATGCCGAGTCAACTACTACCGCCTTCACTTACTCTTCTGCCTATTCTCATGCATACTTAACAGAGATTTCTACAACAGTTGGCCAGGATACCATCGCCACCAGAGCTGCCTATGACTCTAACAGGGGATGGATTACCTCAGTACAGGAACCTAAAGGAGTAGACACAGGTTCAGGATATGATACCTTGTACACCTACGATGTTTTAGGAAGAATAATCAAGAAAGAGTTCCCACTGCTGCCAGGTCAGTCTCAAAGATCGTATTTAGAAGCTGTGTACGACTGTGAAAACGGAACAGTTACCTTGATTGATCCACTTGGACACTACATTGTCAGAGAACATGACAAACTGGGCAGACTAATTGCGGTCAAGGTATACACTGGTCAATTTGGATCAGGTACTTTATATGCAACGACATCACACACATATGGTTACAATGATAAGGTTTTGACAGTAACAGACCCTCAAAACCACACAGCAACATACACATACGACTTCTTGGGTCGAATCACCCAATTTCTGTCTCCAGATTCTTCAGCCGTTACCTATTCATACGATGATACCAGTAACAAAGTAATCTTCACTGATGGACGTGGGTACGACAGAATCTTATGGTTTGACTGGCTCAATCAGCTGACAAAGGTAGAAGAAGAATACGAGACCAATTCCTTTGCTGTAACCACTCACCAGTATGATGAGGTCAGCCATTTGATTTCCTTCACAGATGCTGAAAATAGAACTGCCAGTTATACCTATGGTTCTTTGTTCGGATTGACAAGAATCACCCATCCTGATTCCACACATCAGGATTATGAATACGATGGTACAGGTAATATCACATCCTATACTGATGCGAAGGGGAATGAAACCCAATTTCTGTACGATGCTTTCTGCCGATTAATTCAAATTCTGTATCAAGATCAATCTACCGTTTCTTTCACTTACGACTTGAATTCTAATAGGACAAGAATGGATGATAATTCTCCTAGTCAAGGAGACTATGTTGAATACGAATATGATGACTGGAATCGATTGACCACAGAAGCGCGGCACATTTCGACAGAATCATACACAGTATTGTACGAGTACGATACAGTTAGCAGACTAACAAAACTCACCTACCCTGACAATACAGAGGTTCTCTACTTCTACGATGACTTGAATCGAATGACAGAGATCAAGAGATACGTGGATGGGGTAAATGACGAAATATTGATGGGCAATGTGCAATACGATATAGAAAGCCGGCTTATCCAATTTGACTACGGAAATGATCTGAGGGTCATGTTCTCCTACGATTCAAGGGATAGGCTCTTAACCTTAGATATCAAAGATGGCGTAACATCCTTTCTAGAATTGGATTACACCTACGATAGTAACAGTAATATCACCCAGTTGGTAAATGGCTGGAGAGATGCTAATTTTACCTGGCATTCACAAACAGAATCCTACAATTATGATGGATTGGATCGGCTCACATCTGCCAGTTCCACATCGTGGTCTCACACCTATTTATACGATAAAGTGGGAAACAGAACGGCCATAGACTCAGTCACCTTCGCTATCAACAGTGTCAATCAAGTTACCGCTTTGAACGACGGTACCTCATTCACCTACGATGCAAATGGGAATAGAGTAGAGAAGAGCAAAGGTATTGACACTTGGACATACACGTATGACTATGCCAATAGGCTAACAAAGGTCGAGAAGAATGAGACAACGTTAGGAGATTACATTTATGATGGAGATGGCAGAAGAATCCAGGTAACAGAAAACAGCAAAACAACAACCTATATATACTCTGGGTTGAACATTCTGTACGAAGAAAACACGACTAGAGCAGCCGTATACATCTACGGACCCACAGGAAGGTTGGCCAAGAGAACAACGATTGATAACGAATCTGAAACCTATTACTACCACACAGACCATCTAGGATCTACCCGGCTAGTAACAGATGAATCAAAAACTATAGTCACAGATGCAACTTATGAACCATTTAGTGAGAGTGTAGTAACTGGTGAAGAGTCTTACCTTTTCACAGGGAAAGAAGAAGATACAACCGGTCTCTACTACTACGGTGCCCGATATTACGATCCTGAAACTGGTCGCTTCATCACACAAGATCCTCTACCTGGCAAAAAAGCTATCCCCCAATCACTGAATCGGTACACCTACTGTATCAATAACCCGATGAAATTTATTGATCCTGCAGGACTAACCTATAGAATATGCAATGTTGATAACGGTGTATGTACTAGGTATTACGAATGGTACAATCCAAATGGGCTTGCATGGACAGCCTATAATGCGAATGGTGAGAAAATTGCCGACAGTCAGGAGATGGAAAAACTCAGGACCTCTGAAAATCCAGCTGATCAGGCGAGGGCGGTGTATCTCATGTTGTTGATAACACATCCTGAAATTGAAGGTGATCCCAGTCAGATGGGAACCCCATTTGGTGACGGATATGAATTCACCGTAATGATTGAAAGAGAAGAAGTGAAATTATGGATCAGAATAAGTGAAGACTGGGAGATGGAGGGAACTGGTCACCTCGCTAATACAGATATAATAACTCGAATAACCGACAGTGGTGAGAAAGAGACAATAATAAAGATCGTTGTTTTCCAAGGTGCATTCGAAAGCATGGCCCACTTATACCATGTGATTGGTCATGAAGGAGTTCATGTCTATGAGTTAGCAACAGTGGGGTACACACACGAGTATACTGCATACATGTGGAATCTGCGCCATCTATATTATCCTTTCGCCTACCCTTACCCCTGGGGTAAGAGACAGCTCGAGGAAAATATTCGTCAAAGTATCTTAAGCCTGCCAGTAATCTAGCGTCCAAAGGTCGTGAAAAAATGGAGGTGGCATGATGGAAACGGGAAAGAAGCTCTTAGTGATTTTGGTTGCCGTTTATTTCTCTCTTCTAAGTGCGGCAAGCTTCAATTCATCCGAATGGACTGATTATCTAGGAAACCCACAGAGAACTGGATATTCGGCGATTGAAGGGCCTGATATGCCTGAAGTACTCTGGAAAGTAAATATTCCAGGGGATTTTGACACATCGCCTTTCATCACAGACGACAAGGTATTACTTCTCTGGAAAGACAGCATGTACCATCTAGTGAAAACAAAGGTATTCATTCTTGATCTGCTGACAGGTGATATTCTACAGGAAGTGGACTCAAATCTTTTCTTTAAGGCTTTTCCAGTTGAAAATCGCATTCTTGGTTTTTCTATTGAAAGTGTTTATGATCTTGATCTTAATTCAGGGGAAATCACTTTTTTAGCTTCAATTCCAAAGAAATCTTTTGTCATGACCAATATGTACCCTCTGGCACTGAAAGACAGGATCATTATCCCTACTACTCCTGCAGTATGCCTCTCCATGCGTGATTTTCATACATTGTGGAACTTAGGGGAGACAGCATCTGATCCTGGTTTGGAGCCAGTCTGTCTGGCAGGCGATGAATCCATGGTCGTTTTCATTACATCAAAGGACGGAGTTCTGCAACTCCTTGCAGTAGATCCATCAACAGGGAAACTTAGATGGAGGATTGACCCTCTTCCTGCAGCACTTTGGCTGGTTTTAGGAGATGATGCAGTGTACTGCGGTGGAAAGAACTTGTGGGCATTCAGTAGAGATGGGAAAAGACTGTGGTATTTTAAACCTGATCAGAGAATTGTGTCCAACATAATTTTGGGACCAGATGCGGTATATATTGTGGACGAAGGAAATAACCTGTACAAAATCGACTTGGATGGTAACCTCATTTGGAAAACAGATTGTGAAGTATCTCCTTGGGTTCTTGAAACCCATCTCATAGGAGCGGGAACAATTCTCTACTGCATCAGAAATGTTGAAGATACAGTGGCAGTGACCAGGTCATTTGTGACTGCCTACAGCATGGAAAATGGGAGCAGACTGTGGGAACTAGAGTTTGGACCTTCACATTATGTACGAGCTTCTCCTGCTATAGCAGATGGTATTCTTGTAATTGGGAAAGCGGGTGGAGAGATTATAACCTTGGCTTCTGATCCTCATTTGTTTGCAAAGCAGGGGGATGCCTTTTTGTCGAAAGGTCAAACAGAAGAAGCTACCAGTTCGTATGAAAAGGCTGCAGAACTCTATGAAAGAAAAGGAGATATGTCCCGGTCTCAGGAAATTCAGGAACAAATTCATGAGCTCAGAAATCCATCAGAATCTCCACCACCAGAGTCTACAGCGCCCTCTAAACCTCCAGAATCTGTACCATCATCGACACCAGAATGTACATCACAGCCTCCCACACCTGAATCTACAATGCCTACAACATCACCAGAACCATCTGCTCTAATTCCGCTTTCTGCTGTAATTTTGGTTGTTGTCTTGATGGGAATTCCCATTACATACTATCTCATCAAACATAAGCCCAAAAGTGATTAATAGGTGCCAGAAGAAACTATTGACATAACCTTAAGAATACTGAATAATCCAGTAACGCTTATAAATCCAGATGAATTTAGATATTGCCAATCCACTGCATACTCTTCACCAGTAGTCCATTAGTTCTCCTTTCGTCATACAGTAATGTACAATTTATGCACTTAATATGTGTTTTAAGAATACAAATATTACTATTTAAGAAGTATGCACACATTAATTTGAGATAATTATTTAAATCTACTGGGAAAGCCCCAAGAATGAAATTTCACGTGCTGTTAGGTCATTCTGGTGAAAATCCAGAGAGACACTGTTTCGATGGAGATAGTTCCTATGTTACCGGATCTGTAGAGAATACGCTGGTTCGTCTGTTGGGTATTGATGCATGTGAAGTGAGAGGATTAAATCTGTACTACTTGAGGAAGAGTGGATTTCTGAGTAGGTTGGATTACAACCTCAGAAAGTACTTGGAACCTAAATTAACGAAGGAATCAGTAGGAATTCACAAGAACCTCGGGTTTGAAGCCAGAGACTTTTTTGAGAGTATTTTAGAAGAAGATCTTGTGCTCTCTTTTGAGAGAGAGGTCTTTGATCGCTATGAAAGGCCACTAGTGTACTTGGCAGCAGAGGGTCAGGATACCTACAACTTGAAACTGGTACAAGCAGGGTACGCTATCCCGTACTTCATCTACCCTAACGCTGTCTCACCCACAGAGGAAGGAGAATTCACCTATGATACTCTCGAGAAAATGAGGGATGTTGCAGTAAAAGCGAAGAGAAACAATCTGGGCATCTGGGAGTTTATGGATCGTACATTACTTCCTATGGAACTTCGATTCTTAACCAGAAGAGAACTACCTGTGAAATACTGTGCAGATCTGGAAAATGGTCTGTTGTATTCTCCTCAATACTACTTTAAAGTGCCAATTGAGAATCGTCTTTTCTTTTACCCCAAGGATGTCTTAACTGCTCTTCAAAAGAAATTCAGACCTACACCAGATTGTGATGGGTGGTTACACAGAATATGGAGAGCTCTAAGTGAGAAGGAAGAAAAAAGGGAGAAATGAAAGGTGGTATCATGGAAGAAGAAAACAGAAAAATCCAGCCCGTTCGGATTGAAGGAGTATGGAAATACCGGTACTGCCCCTATGAGAAGAGGGTCTATCTTGTGTACCGTATAACTGAAGTCATTCCAATGGATGATCTGTAAAATTCATATACTTTTTACTTTTTGTTACATGTGTAACATTCCTTTGGTTATTTTTAAATTTTACTATCTGCTGGATCCAGCTTCGGTTCGTACAACCTTGTGAAAAGGTTAATGGGATGTTCGACTTCAGCATTTGTCTTTGTTACACCTGTAACATTTGCGACAACCTTTATGGGTTAAACAGGGATTATGATCTATTATTGACAAAAATGATATATATACACTTTTTGAATTGAAAGATTTAGAGATTGCTGGTAGGAATACGTCTTTATCAGGAAGAAAAACGTATCAAAACAGATTGGTAATTGGAAGAAGGGATTCATGTTGTCGTTTCTTTTGAGACTGGAAAGGGGTTTAAGTAGCTTGTACCTGTAGCTTCTTGTTGTAGTAAACTAGGTGAAGATTGAATTTTTTATGGGTTGTTCACTAAGTTTTGTGATTCAGTGGACAAAATCTTTCTGTAGGTGGTTACTTGTTCTTGTCTTTTAAATAGTCAAGTGCTTCTTTTGCACCTTCGGTATGGGGGTGGTCATCTCCGTAAACTTCTTGGAATATATTGTATGCTTGTTCATAGTATTCAATAGCTTTCTTTGGGTTACCAAGAGATTCCCAGGCAGATCCCAGATTGTTGAGTCTTATTGCCACACTAGGATGTTTCTCTCCATAGATTTCTTTATCAACTCTTAATGCTTGTTCAAAGTAGTCAATAGCTTTCTTTGGGTTACCAAGAGATTCCCAGGCTCCACCCAGGTTGTTGAGCGTTTTTGCCACATAGGGGTGTTTCTCTCTATAGACCCCTCTAATGATTGAGAGTGCTTGTTCATAGTATTCAATAGCTTTCTTTGGATCTCCAAGAGAATACCAGGCTAATCCCAGATTGTTGAGTCTTATTGCCACATCAGGATGTTTCTCTCCGTAGATTTCCTTATCAATTCTTAATGCTTGTTCATAGTAGTCAATAGCTTTCTTTGGGTTACCAAGAGAATACCAGGCTCCACCCAGGTTGTTGAGAGTTCTTGCCACATCAGGATGTTTCTCTCCGTGGATTTCCTTATCAATTCTTAATGCTTGTTCATAGTATTCAATAGCTTTCTTTGGATCTCCAAGAGAATACCAGGCTAATCCCAGATTGTTGAGTCTTGTGGCCACACTAGGATGTTTCTCTCCATAGATTTCCTTATCAATTCTTAATGCTTGTTCATAGTAGTCAATAGCTTTCTTTGGATCTCCAAGAGAATACCAGGCTCCACCCAGGTTGTTGAGTCTTGTTGCCACACTAGGATGTTTCTCTCCATAGATTTCCTTACCGATTTCTAATGCTTGTTCATAGTATTCAATAGCTTTCTTTGGATCTCCAAGAGAATACCAGGCTAATCCCAGATTGTTGAGTCTTGTGGCCACACTAGGATGTTT
>Ga0209636_10002098_pt1 | contig 20206 bp, 15 predicted proteins | sample DeeMarSWOR152_54_FD_187464 | JGI IMG/M metagenome (GOLD analysis project Ga0209636, IMG submission 187464) | Marine sediment microbial communities from White Oak River estuary, North Carolina - WOR-1-52-54 (SPAdes) (version 2) | ecosystem: Environmental > Aquatic > Marine > Intertidal zone >...
CGAAGATATTGCCATTCATGTGAAGGGAATGGAACCTGCAGGGTATGATCCCAGATCTCTCCCGGGTATGGGACTTGCGTTTGCCACATCTGACCGGGGGGCCTGTCACCTTCGGACGACTTTCTATAAGCTGGAGTTGGCCGGCATCAGCCCCCCTGACCAGTTGGACGGAAAGGCGAGGCTATTTGTAGACTTTGAAGATCGGCTCAACATTTTTGACGCCATGATCTTCTGCCGGTTCTACCGGGATCTATACCTGTGGGACGACCTCAGAGAAGTCATCGGGGCCATCACCGGAATGGAACTGAACGAGGAAGAACTCCGCAAGATCGCCTGCAACATCGTCGATGGAACCCGAGCCTTCAATATACGGGAGGGGTTGACGCAGGAGGACGACACGCTGCCGAGACGGTTCTTCGAGGAGCGTATCGAAGAGGGGCGGATCCTGAGGAGGACGGATTTCAATCGACTGCTAGCGGAGTACTACGAACTGAGGGGGTGGGACGAGCGTGGAAGGCCGCCTTCAGTGTGAGGAAGATGGTATGAGGCTGGATTTGATGTGTAACCGATTTCACTGCCAGAGACGATGCGGCAATAGCCATAGAGCTGGTCAGGGACCCCGTAACCAAGGAGGAGACGGATCAGTTGGTGAGGAAATGCTATGAGAAAGAGCTCATCACCATTTCGGCAGGAACCCATGGCAACGTCATGCGCACCCTGATGCCTCTGGTTATTTCTGATGCCGAACTCGACCGAGGACTCTCGATCCTGGAGGAATCGCTCGGAGGGATTCGCTGAAGGAATTGACCCCTTGTGAAAGATCCTCCATAGGAGGCTGACCATGCTCTTAAGAGAGCCTCTATCCAAGGCGGCCAGGTTCTACAGTCAAAAAGAGGCCATTGTCTGTGAGGGAGACCGGTTCACCTATGGTGAATTCTCGGAGCGGGTTCATCGATTGGCCAATGGCCTGAATCGTCTGGGGATTGGTAAGGATGGGAAGATTGCCATACTTCACCCAAACTGCCACGTTTTCATGGAGGCTTACTTCGGTGCTGCCGTTATGGGGGCGGCGTCGGTTCCAATCAACTACCGTCTCTCTCCCCGGGAGATTGCGTTTATTCTGCAAGATTCTGAGAGCCAGGTTCTCATCGCTTCACCGGACTTTAGGCCGATTGTCGAGGAGGTTCGAGGGAGTGTGGAGATGGAGTCGGAGGTTCTGTTCAGTGGTAGGGGAGGGTCCTACGAGGAGTTTCTCTCTCAATCTTCAGGAAGATCGATGTCCCCGGTTCCTGGGGATGGGAGCGACCTGGCCCAGATCTACTATACTAGCGGGACAACCGGACGCCCCAAGGGGGTTATGCTTAGCCACCAGAACGTGGCCTGTCATGCCCTCGGCACGATCGCAGAGCTTCATCTCACGGATAGCGATGTCTGGGTTCATGTGGCTCCTATGTTTCATCTGGCCGACGCCTGGGCCACATGGGCAATCACCTGGGTGGGTGGAACCCACGTGATGGTTCCCCATTTTGAACCGAAAACGGTCCTTGAGACCATCGAACGGGAAAGGGTCACGCTGTCCAACATGATTCCCACCATGCTCAATCTGTTGATAAACGCGCGAGGTGTAGACCGGTATGACTACTCCAGCCTAAGAGTCCTGCTGAGCGGAGGGGCCCCGATTGCGCCTGATGTGGTGCGGAGGATCATCGAAACATTTGGGTGTGATTACATCCAGACCTATGGCATGACCGAGACGAGCCCCTATCTAACCCTCTCGATTCTGAAGGAACACCTGAAGGAGCTTCCCTACGAGGAACGGTTGAAGTATAAGTCGAAAACGGGTCGCGAGTTTATCGGCGTGGAGTTAAAGGTGGTGAGAGAAGACGGTACAGAGGTGAATCCTGATGATCAGGAGGTGGGAGAGATCATTGTAAGGGGAGAGATCGTCACGCGAGGGTACTGGAAACTCCCGGAAGAGACCCGAAAGGCGATTCGCGACGGCTGGCTCTATACCGGAGACATGGCTGTGATTGACGGGGAGGGCTACATCAACATCGTGGATCGGAAAAAGGACGTGATTCTGACCGGTGGGGAGAATGTCTACTCGACAGAGGTAGAACATGTCCTTTACGAGCACCCGGCGGTTCTGGAGACAGCGGTCGTCGGGGTTCCCGATGAGAAATGGGGGGAGGCGGTAAAGGCAGTGGTCGTCCTGAAGGCGGGGCAAGCTGCCACAGGGGAAGAGATCATCGAGTTCTGTAAGGAAAACATGGCCCATTACAAGAGCCCGAAATCCGTCGATTTTGTTGATTCCCTCCCCAGGACCGGTTCGGGGAAGATCCACAAAAAAAGCATCCGGGACCGATATTGGGAAGGATACGACAAAAAGGTCCACTAGGAAACGAGAGGTCTTTTGATTTGATCCCAAACATCTCTTCGATTTTGGGTTGATCTGCTATTTCTCTCCGTGCCCTTTTCCGGTGGTGAAAGCTTCCGGATGAATGATGTGGGCCATCTGTTCCAATCCTTCCACAATCCTGGGTGAAGGTCGATCGACTAGATCAGAATCGATAGTGTACAGCCGGTTATTCTTCACGGCTGGAAGAACTCTCCACTTTTTCCATTCCTCGAGCCACTGAGAATGGTTTCTATCCACGTACATCGAGCTGATGATGAGTACCTCGGGGGCCTTAAGAATCACCTCCTCCAATGTGAAGCTCGGGTAGGGTATCCTCGCATCTTTAGCAATGTTGTCTCCCCCCGCGATGGATATCAAATCGTGGGCAAAGCTTCCTTTTGATACGGTAAAGATGGGATCCCTCCCAATCTGAAGAAACACCTTGGGTTTATCCCGTCCGGCCACCCGCCGAGAGACCTCCTCTACTCGTTGCCTCATCTCTCGGAAAATAGCTTCCCCTTCGCTTTCTCTGCCAACGATCTTCCCTATTCGACGAATCGTCGTCATGATCCCATCGAAGTTTCTGGGATAGACAACATAGACGGGGAAACCCAAACGTTCGAGCTGTCTTATTTGCCCCCGTAAATTACCACTGCCCGTGCCCAAGATTAGGTCTGGCTCCAGATTGATGACGGCCTCTATATTGATGTCTGTGTAGGGTCCTACCTTGGGTTTTTCTTTGGCGGCCGGGGGGAAGTCGCTGAAACGGGTCACGCCGACGATCTCATGCGAGAGCCCCAAGGCAAAGAGGGTTTCTGTAATGTCGGGTGCCAAGGATAGGATTCGTTTAGGGGGAAATGAGATGGTCACCGCCCTTCCGAGAGCATCGGTAAAAACTCTCTTCCCACCTTGGGCAGGATCCAACTTGAAGAAGAAAAGCAAAAGGATCAAAAGAAACCAAAACATCGACCTGCGGCCCCTCATATTTTAAACTCTCTCTCCTCTCTTCAGCCGGAAAAACTCCGGAACTCTAACTTTCATTGCTATGGGTTTTCACGCTCTTTCTTTTTCGGTTCGCTGAAGGATCACCTGAACACAACTCGTTGTTTTCCTTTGAGAAAATGTAAACCATCCCTTGGAACGCTGTCAAGGTAATTTATCCTTATTCCCTTGGGAAGAACGTTAAACGGCAGGTATTCGGGTGACATTTTTGCCTTGACAGGGGCGATTCGGCACCGTAGCATGGTTTTCGTTTCCAGCATCCCGGAACACGGTGAAAATCCGTGGCGGTCCCGCCGCTGTGATCGGGGACTGACGGCTGCTCAAGATGCGCTCAAGTGTGGCCACTGCTAGGGTTCACCCTGATGGGAAGGCCGCAGCCGGAAGGAAGATCCGAGAGCCAGAAGACCTGCTGCAAACATATATCGATCGGAACTCGATGGTAAAGGGCTCCGGCGGTCAGGGTTATCGATCCGTCGAAGCCCTTATTTCTTGTCTTGTGTGGAATATTCATGGTGCGAGAATTGCCTTTCTCTAACTCACAAACTGCTTTGGAATTCCGGCGGAACAAAGGAGCCGAGAACAAGCAGTTAACCATCTCCGATAGCCTTAGCCGAACGAACTTGTAGAACTCAAGTTCGGCAAGCGCCGCAGGGATCGCACAGATTCCTAAATGGCTCTGGGAGCCGGCCCGGTGTTAGAAGCGGGTAACATGAAAGGGCATGCCATGGAGTTGAACGAAAGGCTTGAGACATATTTGGCACGGATTGAACCGCTTAAAACCGAATTTTTGAACGCGGCACAGCAGCGTCTGGACAACTTGACCAAACCCCGGGGAAGCCTGGGACGTCTTGAGGAGTTTGCCAAACGCTATGTGGCCATCAAGGGGAACCTCCATCCCAGAATTGACCATAAGACGATTCTTACCCTTGCTGGAGACCATGGGGTCACAGAAGACAACGTCAGTCTCTATCCCAGAGAGGTAACCCCTCAGATGGTCTACAACTTCATCCGTCAGGGAGCCGCCATCGGTGTTCTGGCTCGCTTTATCGGGGCTCGTCTCTATGTAGTCGATATGGGGGTTGACCATGACTTCGAGCCGATGGAAGGTCTGATCATCAAAAAGATCGCCAGGGGAACACAGAATATGATCAAAGGACCTGCGATGACCACGGAACAAGCTCTTCGGGCCATCGTGGCGGGGATCGAGGTTGTTGAAATCGTCAAAAACGAAGAGGTCGATATCATCGGTGTGGGGGATATGGGGATCGGTAACACGACCCCCAGCAGCGCGATCATCGCAGCCCTGTCTCAGACTGCCGTGAAGGAGGTTACCGGAAGAGGAACAGGGCTGGACGATAAGGGGTTGGCACAGAAGATCAAAGTGATCGAGACGTCCCTGCAGGTGAATCGCCCAGATCCCAAGAATCCTCTTGATGTCTTGGCGAAACTTGGTGGATTCGAAATCGCTGGAATCACCGGTGTGACTATTGGCGCTGCCGCCCATCGAATTCCGGTCGTTGCAGATGGTCTGATTTCTACCGCGGGGATTTTGATCGCCACAGAGATGAGTTCCAAGATCAAAGAGTATGTTTTCCCGTCCCACAATTCGGTGGAAATCGGACACCGGGTGATGCTTGACCGGATTGGGTTCGCCCCGGTTCTGGATCTTTCTATGCGATTGGGGGAGGGCACCGGGGCTGCCCTGGGGATTCAGATTGTGGAGGCGGCCGTGAGAATCTATAATGAAATGGCGACCTTTGAAGAGGCGGGAGTAAGTGATAGGGAGGAAGAATGACAGAGAAAAAAATGGGAGAAAAAGACCGATTCAGAAATAGCCCTCAGGTCATCTTCATCCTGGGAGGCGCCCGGAGCGGTAAGAGCCGGTATGCACAGAAGATCGCAAAGGCCTTCAAGGGAAAGAAGCTCTTTGTTGCCACGGCTCAAGCCCTTGATGAAGAGATGGCCGGAAGGATTGAAAATCACAAGAAGCAGCGGGGAGGCATGTGGGAGACTCGTGAAGAGCCTATTGAGATCGTGCAGGTTGTCTCCGAGATGCAAAGCAACTACGGCGTGATCCTGATCGACTGCCTCACGCTGTGGGTGTCCAACCTTCTCATGGCTTTTGAGGATGATCGAGAACGTGTAGAAAACTGCATCAAGGGTTTGATTGACCGCCTGACGAACATCAAGACGACAGTCATATTGGTGTCTAATGAGGTGGGGTCAGGGATCGTTCCGGAGAACCGACTTGCGCGGTCCTTCAGGGACCTGGCAGGACTGCTGAATCAGGGGGTCGCCCAGGTGGCGGATCGGGTTGTTTTGATGGTTGCTGGCATTCCGTTCGTTGTCAAAGGTGAGGCATGAGAAGTTTCTTGGCTGCCCTTCAATTTCTGACCATCATCCCCGTGCCTGGCCGTGCTGCCTCTTCTGAGTGGGACATGGTGCGGTCGATGGCCTACTACCCCCTTATCGGGTTGTGTATCGGGCTGATTTTGGTCCTCGCAAACCACCTGTTTGCTATTCTCCTGCCCCACACCGTCGTCGCCATCCTTTTGATCATTATCCTGGTGCTGATTACAGGCGCTCTCCATCTCGATGGGTTCTCCGACACACTGGATGGGCTCGGGAGCGGCAAGAGTCGGGAAGAGGTACTCAGGATCATGAGGGACAGTCATGCAGGAGCCTTCGGGGTCGTCGGTGTTACCTGTCTCTTAATCCTGAAGTTCACACTCGTGGCGGAGATTCCGGAGGAGACTCTGGATCGATCGCTCCTCCTCATGACGGTCCTTGGCCGATGGTGCATGGTTCAGGCTTCTTACCGTTCGGCCTATGCCCGACTGGAGGGCGGGCTGGCAAAACGCGTTGTCGAAAGAATGGGGAAAAGAGAGTATCTGATCTCTACAATCCTCGCATTGGTTCTGGCAGCCGGCCTCCTGGGGTTGAGGGGGGTCTTTATCCTGGGGGTCAACGGGCTGCTTGGCTACAGTGTCCGGAAGTACTTTCATCGAAGACTGGGAGGCATTACCGGTGATGTTCTCGGCGCAACCAATGAGGCTAGTGAGGTCATTTCCCTATTCGGGATCATGGTGTTCAGTGGGTAAGCCCATGGATTGTAACCGCAAACCTAGTTCGAAGGTTAGAATACAGCGTTCAGCCCAGCGACCCAATTCCTCTCTGGCGCGGGGTAGAACTTGGGAGTCGGAGGGGATCCCCCAAGGACCCCATATTCAGAGTATTCCTCATTTGTAAGGTTATTCACCCCAACGAAGGCCGTGAGCCATTTCCAGTCGTACGAGAGCCTGGCATTGATTGTGAAATATCCGTCCAGTTTACTGAACTGGTTGGCCGCATCGCTGATGAGATAACTGGAGCTTACATAGTTATAGTCTGCTACAAAGACAAGACCCGGCGCAAGATCGTGAATTCGGAATCCCAGATTCCCCTTGTTCCTCGGCACGGCCGGAATGTCGTTGTCATCGAACGGACCTTTCTCGAACGTCGCCTTTTCATAGGTATAGTTCCCGAAAACCGTCAATCTTTTGAAGAGATCCGCTCTGGCTCCTATCTCGATCCCCTGGTGGAGGGTTTCTGGGTAGTTTTCGTTGGTGAAGGTTGTCAGATTGAAGAAAATCTCGTCCTTGATTTCTGCGCGAAACAGGGTGCCCCTCAGTTCGATATCCGGCGTGAGGAAGTGCCTCACGCCGATCTCATAGTGGTCGCCCGTTTGGGGCTTGATATCCGAATTGACCCGAATACTCCCGGTGGTCAAGAAATCGAAGACAACGAGCTCATCCGTAAGGGGAAACCGAAAGCTCCGGTTGTAACGGAGAAAGGCCGAGGATTCTCCATCGTAAAGGAAGGTGAGTCCCATAGTGTAGGCATTTTCGTCGTCCTTCACAGTTTCATCAAGAGGCGCGAGGCCAGAAAGGAAATCTTCCTGTTTGAGACCGTACCGGACCTCTTCATGCCGGGCGCCGAGTGAAAGAATAATATTTTCAGTTAGGGAGAACTCATCGTTCGCATAGAACCCGTAAGAATCCTTCTCGATCTCAGAAAATCCCGATGGAGCAAGGGGAGTTCCGAAGAAGAAATCTGCGTCCAGGTCAGATGTGTAGAGGTCGATGCCCGTGATGAGGGTGTTTCCACGATCGGCGATTTCTCCATCCCAAATGTATCGGGGAGTGAGAGCCCAGGTTACGACATCGCGGTCCGAAGCGGAAGAAAAGCTGACAAACTCGTCCTGATTGTTCCGATCCCTGCAAGAGAAGTCAGCTACGATTTGCCCGTGTGTTCCCAAATCCCAATCCATTCCCATCTTTAGGTACCAATCGGTCGTTTCTCCGTTATCGAAGGGGAAGTTGGTAGATTGTCTGTCTGTCTCAAGCTCTTCTTCCGAGAGCGGCCCTGGGAGACCGAAATCATCATGGTGGTACGATCCGCTGAGGTTGAGGCTGACATTGTCCATCATGTCATAGAGGATCTTTCCCCCCAGATCCCTGGTCCGAAATTCTCCGTTATCCCTGTATCCGTCTGTGGAATCATAACTGCCAAACAAAGATGCCGCGATATTCCCGTGTCCACCACTGACGGAGCCTTCCGCTCTCTTACGCTCGTACCTTCCGAGAAGGCCGCCGACCCTAGCGGTCAGTTCCTCGGATGGGGTCTTCGTGATGATATTGATCACCCCCCCCACCGCATTATCCCCATAAAGGACGCTTCCAGTTCCTCTCACGATCTCCACACGTTGAACCTGATCCAGGGGAATCTGCGTCCAGTCTACTCCGCTGAGATCAATCTCATTGACGCGCCTTCCGTCCACGAGGACCAGGTTGTTGAAGGGCCCAGTCTCTCCGAATCCCCGCAGGTCCACCTGGGTATTCTTCCCATTGCCAGTGAGGTCTCTCACAACGATCCCCTCCTCTGACCGGAGCAGATCGGCGACGGTTTTTGCATTGGAGTTTTCGATGTCCTCTTCAGTGATGACAGTGACGTTGGCCGGAGTCTTTCGGATCTGCTCCTCCCGTCGTGCGGCTGTCACAACGACTTCTTCGAGGATAGGGGCCTCTACCTTATTCTCATCCAAAGCCAAACACGGAGTGAGTCCTGGGGATAGCATGAACCCGCCAATCCACAGGTGCATCCATAATCTCTTTTGGTTGAGTCTACCCCTTGTAGGTTCTCGAGAAACTGTGGCAAGTCGACCCGATGAGGGGACGGAAGCCACAATGGGCCAGAAATACGAAAGTCTTCGCGCTTCTGTCATGCTTTCCTCCATCCTTTTAGATTTCCTTCATTGGGCGAGAAGATCTTAGAACTGATCACAGGGTTCTCTCGCCTCTGATGCGCTGTTTGTGTTTCAGGTAAATGCACGCAATTGAAGATCTCGGCAGGAAAAGCAAATAAGCAATGAGAGGGTAGCTGAAGCCGCAAAGGGACAAAAAAAGCCCAATCCTCAATGAAGATCGGGCCCTCTCCGCTCACTGACTCCATATTCCCACCCCTCGAGGAATCCTTATGGAGCAATGGCTTGGGCAGGTTTTCTGGCTCGTGGATCCTCCTACTTGCCACGCCTTCCCATTCCGTTCAAGCGGAATAGTGGCCTTTCCTGTGGCGTTCGTCCCCACTCACAGCGGCGGGTCCGCGACGGCTTTCAACCGTCTTCCCTAACACCCAACCATTTGCTTTATCAAACCATTACCTTATACTTGAATAGAATGTTTTTGTCAAATTTTTTTCAGCTAGTTTGATGAGAGGGCGGCTAGAGTAAATGGCCTTTAGGAGAAGTCATAAGGATAGACAATGAGTAGGCGTGTTCTGCCTGGAAAAGGCGTATTCCTGTCTTCCGTGTTATCTGTCCGCTTCGGCTTTTAGCAGAGGGATGAACTTATGGTTGGCCTTGGGGAAAGGGTATTGGTCAATTTCGTCGATTGTAATCCAGCGGTAGTCCGCCGGCCCCCTCAGAACAACCTCTCCGGATCGGTACCGACAGCGGAACACGTCCATGACAATCTTGAAGTGCGTGTAACCGTGTTTGATTTGTGTGAGGAACCCAATGATCTCAACCAATAGGTTGACTTCCTCTCTCATTTCTCTGATGCAGGCCTCTTCGGCTGTTTCCCGCCTTCTGACTTTTCCGCCCGGGAATTCCCATAAGCCACCAAGCAGGCCGGATGGTTTTCGTCGGGTGATCAGCACATGGTTGTTTCTATAAACGATTCCTGCCGCAATGTGGTATTTCGGAAGGGATCTGGATTTGGTGATGACTGGGATTCGATTTTGCCGCCTGCTCTGATAGGCCTGGCAGAACCGAGAAACCGGACAGTCTGGGCAGATCGGCCTCCGTGGACGGCAGATTGTGGCCCCCAATTCCATCATTGCCTGGTTGAACAGCCCTGGTCTGTCGCGGTCCAGCAATTCATCGGCCCCTTCTCGAAATAACCTTGCAGAAGATGATTCATTGACAGGTGAATCGATTACGAATAGCCGCGCGACGACCCTTTTGACGTTCCCATCCACGACAGGGTATGGTTTGTCAAAAGCCAGACTCTGCACGGCTGCTCCGATGTACTCTCCGACGCCGGGCAGTTTTCTAAACTGGGAATAGTCGGTCGGGAGTCCTCCCCCCATCTCTTGTACGACAATTCGAGCCGCTTTATGCAGATTTCTGGCCCTCGCGTAGTAACCCATCCCCTCCCAGACCTTGAGAACCTCTTGCGGATCGGCCGCGGCCAGGCGTTCGATATCTGGAAATCTGAGAAGAAACTTCTCATAGTAGGACAGCACATTCTTTACCTGTGTTTGCTGAAGCATCACCTCCGAAATCCATATACGATAAGGATCTTTCGTTTGGCGCCACGGCAACTGCCGCTGATGAGTATTGAACCATTCAAGCAGCTGGTCACGGAATAGGAGAATCTCTTCTGGTGTCATTTGCGCCCAAGCCATCAAAACAGAACAAAAGGCAATTCCAGGAAACCTGTTTGGAATGAAGAATCGGGTCTGCAATCCATTCCGTTATCGGCCCGATTTTTAAGAGAGGTGCTTCTTGAGTACTCTCAACGGTATTCCGGGTAGGGTCTCAGAAAGGGAGATGCTTTTCTCTAGAGCCTTCTGTAAACCCCGACCACCTTGCCGATGATGCGGCATTCCGAAGCGCCTTCCTTTACCCGAAGGGTCTCCCATCGTGGATTCTCTGGTTTCAGAAGAATGTGACGGTTTTCTCTGTGGAACCGCTTCACGGTAGCTTCGTCCTCGAGGAGAGCGACGACCACATCGCCATTGTCGGCCGAGGTCTGGGAACGAACGAGAACGAGATCGCCTTCGAGGATAAAGGGCGCCATGCTGTCTCCCCTGACTCTTAGGAAAAAGACCTCCTCACCACCAGCCCACTCTCTGGGGATACTTATTGTGGCGTCCACGTTTTCCACGGCAAGGATTGGTCCGCCAGCGGCAACACGTCCCAAAAGAGGTACCTGACGCGTGTCGGGCTGGAGACTCCTTTCCATGAACTCCCGAACCTCGATTCCCCGGCTTTTGGCCTCGGTCCGTTTGACAAAACCTTTCCTCTCGAGGGCCTTGATATGATCAAAAGCGGCGCGGGGATAGATGCTGAAATGCTCCCCGATCTCCCGAATCGATGGAGGGAACCCTTTTCTCAGGATAAACCGTTTGATAAAGTCCAGAATCTCTTTCTGACGACGGGTCAAAGCCATATCTGAATCCTTTTCGCTATAGTATACTATACATGTGTTGACTCAATCAATCGGTGCAGGCAAGGCCTCACCCAAAATGGGGGGTTCTTGTTCGAGGAGAGGGGGCCTCTCGCACGTTAGGCATAAAGGGTCACAGATATCAAGATTTTGTGGAATAAATGAAAGAAAATACTACATATAGTATTTTTTTCTTGACATGATCCGGAGATTGGTCTAGTTTTATTGGGGGGACTTTTCAAGGCGATTATCCTTCAATCTCGTCAGGAGGTAGAGCATGGGGCAGAAGACGTCCGACCACGATCTGAAAGTAAAAGACTCTGAAGGCGGAGCGAGAGCCTCCCAACAGGCACCCAAGGGTTTGACTATTCGCCGGTTTTTCACGAAAAAGGGGGTCTCCCCTTTTGATACGGTGGAGTGGGAACAGAGAAGTGCGACCATCGTTAACGAAGCGGGAGAAAAGGTTTTCGAGCAGAACGACCTGGAGTTTCCTTCCTTTTGGTCCCAGATGGCCGTCAATGTTGTAGCCTCCAAGTATTTTCGTGGCATCCAGGAAACGCCGGAAAGAGAGTCCAGTGTTCGCCAGTTGATTGGGAGGGTGGTCGAGACGATAACGCACTGGGGAGTGGCTCAAGGGTACTTTGCCTCTCTGGACGATAGTGAGGCCTTTCAGGACGAACTCACCCATCTCATTCTCTATCAGATGGCCGCCTTCAACAGCCCTGTCTGGTTCAACTGCGGAATTGAAGAGAAGCCACAGTGTTCCGCATGTTTTATCAATTCCGTGCAGGATTCCATGGCGTCTATCCTTGAACTGGCAAAAGTTGAAGGCATGCTCTTCAAACACGGGTCTGGCACAGGCACAAACCTCTCACCGCTCCGTTCTTCGAAAGAGTATCTCTCAGGAGGTGGAACCGCATCGGGTCCAGTGTCCTTTATGAAAGGCTATGACGCCTTTGCCGGGGTCATCAAATCGGGCGGAAAGACTCGAAGGGCTGCTAAGATGGTGATCCTCAATGTAGATCACCCTGACATCATTGAGTTTATTGATGCCAAGAAGGAGGAAGAAAGAAAGGCATGGACCCTGATTGATGCAGGATACGACGGTTCTTTCAATGGAGAGGCCTATGAATCTATCTTTTTCCAGAATGCCAACCACAGTGTTCGGGTTCCGGATGAATTCATGAAGGCCGTGCTGGATGATGGAACGTGGCAAACCCGAGCCATTACGAACGGAGAAGTGATGGGAACCTACAAGGCCAGGGAGATCTTGCGTCTTATTGCAGAGGGCACTCACGTGTGCGGTGATCCGGGCATGCAGTTTGATACCACGGTCAACAACTGGCATACCTGCCTGAACAGCGGGCGGATCAATGCCTCCAATCCCTGCAGCGAGTATATGTTTCTCGACGATTCGGCCTGCAATTTGGCCTCTCTCAACCTTCTGAGATTTCTGAACGGGGAGGGAGAGTTTGATGTGCCGGCTTTCCGCCACGCTGTAGAGGTCGTAATTCTTGCCCAGGAAATCATTGTAGATAATGCAGGCTATCCAACAGAGGCGATTGAAAAGAACAGCCATAAATACCGAGCCCTTGGCTTAGGATACGCCAACCTCGGTGCGTTGTTGATGGCACGAGGCCTTCCCTACGACAGTGATTCGGGAAGAAACTACGCAGCGGCTATCACCGCCCTTATGACGGGACAGGCCTATCTGACCTCTGCCAGAATTGCCGAGACAATGGGTCCGTTTGGTGGGTTTGAGGCAAACCAGAAGCCAATGCTTGAGGTGATTCGCAAACAGCACCGGGCCGTTTCCCGCATAAACTCGGCCTATGTTCCCCTGGAATTTTTGGGTGCCGTCCACGATGTGTGGGAGAAAGCCATCGAGATGGGCGAAGTCCACGGGTATCGAAACGCACAGGTCACTGTGCTGGCTCCGACAGGGACGATCGCTTTTATGATGGACTGTGATACGACGGGTGTGGAGCCTGACATCTGTCTGATCAAATACAAAAGGCTCGTGGGTGGCGGGGTTCTCAAAATCATCAACAACACGGTCTCTCGTGCCCTTGATCGACAGGGTTATTCCGAAGAGGAAAGGACGGAGATCCTCCAGTTTATTGACAGAAAGGAGACCATCGAAGGCGCTCCCTATCTGAAAGAGACAGACTTGCCCGTTTTTGACTGTGCCTTCAAGCCGATCCACGGGAGTCGATCCATTGAGTACATGGGCCATATCAAGATGATGGGGGCCATTCAACCGTTTATTTCGGGAGCCATATCCAAGACCATTAATGTCCCGAATGAAATTACGATAGACCAGATCATGGAGGCTTATATCCAGTCATGGCAGCTAGGTCTGAAAGCTGTTGCGATTTATCGAGACGGATCGAAACGGACACAACCCTTGGGCCAGAAACAGGAGGAGGGCCTTGAGAGAAAGGGAAGTCCGTATCGCCGGCGTCTTCCCGATGAGAGGGAATCCTTGACTCACAAGTTCAGCATCGGGAACCATGAGGGTTACATTACGGTTGGGATGTATGAGGATGGAACTCCTGGGGAGATCTTTGTCGTGATCGCAAAAGAGGGAAGTGTGGTTTCTGGCCTGATGGACTGCTTTGCCACAGCCATCTCCCTAACCCTCCAGTACGGGGTGCCTCTAAAGGTGCTGGTGAATAAGTTTGCCCATAGTCGATTCGAGCCTTCGGGATTCACGAAGAATCCCCAAATCCCCATTGCCAAATCCTTGAGCGATTATATTTTTCGATGGCTAGCTTCGAAGTTTATGACAAAAGAGGAACAGGCAGAGGTGGGAGTATTGGCTGAGATTCTGCCAGAAGAACAGCGAGATGAGGCCAAGGATGTGGAGAAGAAGGGTGCCGTTTTCGCTGCTCAGGAAGATGCCCCTCCATGCCCTGACTGCGGTTCCATCATGGTTCGAAATGGCTCGTGTTACAAGTGCCTCAACTGCGGTGCGACCAGCGGGTGCTCCTAGAGCGTCAATCAAGGCAGGGGGAACATCGTAGAACACCATTATGAAGATTATTGAACCCTCCTTCGAAATCCTCGATCCCATAGATGGAGACTCGATCATACGGAAGATCGAACGTGCGGGCCGAACGTGTTACAAATCCGAGGATCGAATGACCGGAGATTCAGCCAGGGGGTTTGTCAGACGGATTCTGCATTCCGGCCACCACAGCGTTATCGAGCATACCGCTATTACCGTCAAGTTGACCTGTGATAGGGGGGTCACCCATGAACTGGTGCGACATCGAGTGGCCTCTTATAGCCAGGAAAGCACCCGTTATGCCAACTACAGCCAGGATCGATTCGGAAAGGGAATTACCGTCATCAGGCCGCCTTTTTGGTCGGAGGACTCTCCCGCCTACAGGGAATGGGTTGAGGCAATGAAAGCAGTAGAGGCCCACTACATGCGGCTCATCGAAATGGGGGCCAAGCCCGAGGAAGCCAGAAGTGTGCTTCCCAACTCGCTCAAGACGGAAATTGTCATGACGTGCAATATTCGTGAGTGGCGGCATGTTTTTAGCCTCCGATGCACCCCCCAGGCTCACCGTCAGATCAGACAGTTGATGCTTGCTCTGCTCCAGGAATTCCACAGAAGAATCCCGGTTCTCTTTGACGATCTCTATGATCGATTCTCCGAACGAAAGACGATTCGACAGAAAAGGGCAGGCTGATTCTGGAGTTTCCAATTTGGTGCTCCCTGGTGACCGATTGGGGCCTGAGTCTCTCTGCGAGTTCCTCAAACCTTCCTTGATAAGTCCAAAAGCTGGGCGAGCGCTGCAGGGCGCGGGCTAACCGTTATTTCAGTGATGGGCTCTTTACACAGGGATCGGAAAAAGGATAAGATGTTCCCGCCTGCGTAATCATGATCTTGAGTTCACGTTGAGATGACGAGAACTACTTCAAACCCCGTGACCTTTGATTTTCAGGAGCATAAACTTCCCAATGACCTTCATGTGCTCGTCCTCCGCGACATGAGTCTCCCCGTGGTGAGTTTTCAGATTCATTTTGCAGCGGGCTCCCGGAACGAGAGGCCCGGACTCACGGGGATCAGTCACCTTTTTGAACATATGATGTTTCGAGGTTCAAAAGAACTCGGTCCAGAAGAATTCTCAAGAATCATTCAGGCAAATGGCGGGTACACGAACGCCTTCACAACAACGGACAACACCTCATACTTCGAGAACCTACCCGTCGATAAGCTGGAGCTGGCCATGCATTTGGAAACGGAGAGGCTCGAAAACCTGAGAATTACGGAGGAGAATCTCAAAACAGAAAGGGAGGTGGTCCGAAGCGAAAGGAAGTATCGGAGTGTTAACAGTCCGTTTGGGCTGGCCATGGAACAGCTGTTTGCCGCAGCATATCACATCCATCCCTACCGATGGCCCGTGGTCGGATGGGATCAGGACCTCAGGAGTATGACCCTGGAAGACTGTCGGGAGTATTACAGAATACACTACGCTCCGAACAACGCTGTCATCGTGATTGTGGGCGATGTAGAACCCGACGACGCTTTCACTCTCGTGGAAAAGCACTTCGGGGGTCTCTCCTGCCAACCGGAACCTGCTCCAATTCAGACCGTGGAACTTCCCCAGAGGGGGGAGAGGCGACTCGTTTACAAGAAGGTCTCCCAGGTTTCAGCACTTTTTGCTGGTTTCCACATTCCAGGCATAGCGGACCAGGACATCTTTCCCCTTTTAGTCCTTACTTCCCTTCTCTCTCACGGGAGATCCTCACGATTCTATCAAAAATTTATCAAGACCGGGAGAGCGGTCGAAGCAGAGGCCGATCTTGGGTCGCCGCCCTTCCTCACCATGGATCCGGGACTCCTGACCATTCAGGTCGTCGCCTCACCCCGGGAGGACATTAACACCCTCGAACAGGATGTCTGGAAAGAGATTGACGTGCTACGAAGCCGTCCGATAGAGGTGGCAGAGCTAGAAAAAAGCAAGAAGAAGCTGCGGGCATCCTATCTGATGAGTCTCCAGACGCACCTATTCAAAGGACTTGTGGCAGGTGTTTATCGCATTCGCGCCGGGGATCATCGATGGATCAACAGAATAGAGCCCTCTTATCAGGCGGTGACGGTTGAGGGAGTCATGCAAGCGGCGGATCGATACCTGAATGAGGACAACCGTACGGTCGTCCGTCTGGTTCCCCTCTCTCCCGAGGAAAGTGGGAAGTGGGGGGAATACGAATGAGAAGATTATTTATGATTTCCCTTTCTTAACTTATGAGATACATGCACTGAAAGGGGGTGATCTGAGATTCGAAATCCGAAGCACGAAATCCGAAACGATTCTGAAATTCGAAATTCAAATGTTCAAAACGAGTTTAGGATTTTGGTCATTTGATATTCGGATTTGTTCCGGATTTCGATATTCGGTATTCGAATTTGACAAGTTGGGGCTTAACCTCTAGGGGAAAGAAATAACTCGAAGGAGAACATGAAATCGATCAAACTTCCCGAGATTGAAAGTCGGACCCTTCACAACGGACTAAGGATTCTTGCTGCGAGAGATCAGAACCTTCCGCTTGTCACTATCGTTCTCATGCTTCAGAGGGGTGCCGAAGCTGACGAAAAAGGGAAGGCCGGTCAGGCCGATCTTACCCTTGAAATGCTGACCCTGGGGACTCAGCAACGCTCGAGTCAAGAAATCGCCCTCGACGTCGATTCTCTTGGCTCGAGGCTCACATTTTACGCGGGCTGGGATGCGAGTTTTCTCGAACTCGAGGGACTTTCGGAGGACCTGTGGTCCCTTCTTGAAATCATTTCGGACATCGTTCTCCACCCGACGTTCCCAAAGCCAGAGTTCGATCAACTCAAGCAACGGCGCATCGCCAGGCTCATCCAAGATCAGGATGATTCAGAAACTGTCGCCGATGTGCAGTTTACGCAACTGGCGTTTGAGGGGACCCCCTACGGACACTCTCGCCGTGGAACCGTCGATTCTGTCAGAGAGATCTCTCTAGAGGATCTTGAAACCTTCCACGACCGGCACTTTTCGGCGGATCAGTGTGTTCTCCTGGTCGTGGGAGATATCGAGTTTGAGGGAACCTTCAGGGGAGCGGAAGAGTTGCTCGGTCCATTGAAAAAAGACTTGCATGGTCACGACAGGGCCTCCTTCTCGATTCCCAAGAGAGCGAATCGAAAGGTCCGGGTCATCCACCGACCAGACCTGACTCAGAGCCAGATCCGCATCGGTCACCCCGGCCTAGAACGAACCAACCCTGACCACTATTCCTTTCAGGTCGCAAACTACGTCCTAGGAGGAGGTGGATTCTCTTCCCGACTCATGGAAAGGGTTCGCTCTCAGAAGGGATACACGTACGGGATATCGAGCAGCTTCAAGGGGAGGAGGTATCCTGGGCCCTTTGTGATCTCGACGTTTACGCCCAATGAAAACACGTCGGACGTCTTTTGGGAAGTTCTTGAAGTAGTGGACGGATTCATCCAGGGAGGCGCAACTTCGAAGGAACTGAAGGAGGCAAAGAACTTCTATCTAGGGAGTTATCCCTTCAGGTTTGAGACCCCTCGGAAGATTGCGAGAGAGATTCTTGAAGTCGAACTCTATGGACTCGGCCTCGAGAGTCTCGCAGAATATCCTCAGAGAATCTCCAAGATTACTCGGAGGGACATCCAAACAGTCGCCCGCCGCCACCTTTTCCCTGAAGCTTTTTCGGTTGTGATCGTTGGCAATTGTGACGTCTTTAAAGAAGAGATGGAAAAGGTCGGATCTGTGGAACCCATTGACTTTCAGACCCTGGTGGCATCGCATTAGAAGCTTTAGGGACTTACTTCTGATAGGCTTAACAAGGCCATCCTCAGGGGCTTTGACAGCGAGTCGATCATCCGGGATATGCGATTGGAATTCGATTCCTGTCTTGGTTTGGTATTCTGCACTATCATGGTTAGTAAGATTTACGCGCCCCATGCTCCCAAAGATCTGCTTTTCAAAGCCTGCCGGACGACGACCATTATTGTCTCAGTGTTGAAGGGCTTAAGGACGTAGTCGTAAGCACCCTCTTCCAAAGATTGGATCCCATCATCAACGGTTGGCCAACCGGTCAAAATGACGACTGGGATGGTCTTTTTCAGCTGATGGGTCAACCGCAAAAGCTCTAACCCGTCCATTTCCGGCATTTTCATGTCGGTGATCATGAGATCGAAGTGGCGTCTGCCCGTGAGAAGGTTCATCGCTTGCTTTCCGTTCCTAGCCGTTTCCACCTCGAAGCCCGCAAATACCAGAAGATCTCGGAGTACATGGACAATCTCAGGTTCATCATCAACGACGAGTATCCTGACTTTTGATTTCTGGATGTTCGATTTCTTCAATACGTTGCTGATCGTTTCCCCACAAGCGATTTGTGCCATCTTGCTGCCTCCACTATTGGCATGAGAAAGCCGATCTGAAAGGACTTCTTCCATTATACCCTCTGGTATCCTTCGGCTCTTTCACTGCGTTTCTGGATTCAAGACATGAGACCGGCGACCCTGACCTACCTCCTGACAGAATCGCCAGCCCTTCTCGGATACTACGAGCTTAGCATTGAATCTCGACTAGATTCGTGAAGCAATTTCAATACCAGAGGGGAACAATGGATTGATGTTAAGTAACTCGCTGAACTCAAAAGGGTTCTTATCTCAGTCCCGGTTCTGAGGCAGGAGGGTCGCCGGGCAGACCCCGTTTTCTTGACAAAAATTGGTACTCCTACGGACAAGAATTGGCACCGGGATCATGAGAAAACTGGAAAATGGTGGGCGATCCCGTGCAAGCGGTTCACCCGGTTGTCAGTTCCGACAGTATAGAATCGGTCGTGGGAACGGTTGTGTGAGGCGAAGAGGGTCAAGGCAGAGGTTGGGACAAACCATGGCGTGAGAGCCTGTTTTCTTATCCTATTCCTTTTTTTCCGAGAAGAAGGTCCATCTCTTCTTCCGGGCCCTCATCTCCGGCTCTGGTTCACCCAGTTCTGCAAATTCCCGCAGAAGTTCCTCCTGCCGCTTACTCAGATGGCGAGGGGTCTTCACGACCACCTGAACGATTTGATCCCCTCGGCCGATCCCTCTCAGGTGCTTGACCCCGCCTCTCCGTATCCTGAACACTTCCCCGGAGTCTGTGCCAGGCGGAATCTCAAGGGGTTTTGTTCCCTCAAGAGTGGGAATCTGGATCGTGGTTCCCAGAGTCGCCTGGGGAAAGGAGATCGGAATCTGGCAGTAGATATCGTCTCCCTCTCGTTCGAAAAACTCATGAGGCTCCACATGCATGACGACGTAGAGGTCCCCCGGTGGCCCTCCCCGAAGACCCGGTTCTCCCTCACCCTGGACTCGCAGTCGTGACCCGGTGTCCACCCCTCCGGGGATGGTGAGGTGAATCTTCTTCTTTCGTTTGACCTTTCCAGTGCCCCTGCATTCTTTGCAGGGGTCGGTAATCGAGCTTCCCTCTCCGCCGCAGTAGTTGCAGGTGGTGCTGATGGTTAGAAACCCCTGTGAGTGCGTAATCTGTCCTGTACCATGGCAGTGAGGGCATTGAGAACGTGACGTTCCAGGAGCGGTTCCCGTCCCCTGACAGACTGAACAGTCTTCGGCCTTTGGGACCTCGATTTCGATTTCCTTGCCAAATGCTGCTTCTTCAAAACCGATGGTCAGATCATATCGAAGATCCGCCCCGACCTGCGCATAGGTCCGCCGGCGCTGCCGCCCGCCCGTGCTGAACCCAAAAAAATCTTCGAAAATATCGCTGAAACTGGAGAAAATATCCTCAAAGCCCCTGAAGCCGGTGAATCCGGTCCCCTTCAGTCCCTCATGACCGTAAAGGTCGTAGAGCTGCTTTTTCTGGGGATCCCTTAAGACCTCGTAGGCTTCAGCGGCCTCTTTGAACCTCTCCTCGGCTTCCTTGTTCCTTGGATTGCGGTCGGGATGGTACTGAAGTGCCAGCTTCCGATAGGCCTTCTTAATTTCGTCCTCGGTTGCATTGCGGGGGACACCCAGGATCTCATAGTAGTCTTTTTTTGCCATGGGCTATCATCATCAGCGGACTTTTCGAACAAACCCAAACGAAACAGGGTGGGC
>Ga0209636_10002099_pt1 | contig 20202 bp, 16 predicted proteins | sample DeeMarSWOR152_54_FD_187464 | JGI IMG/M metagenome (GOLD analysis project Ga0209636, IMG submission 187464) | Marine sediment microbial communities from White Oak River estuary, North Carolina - WOR-1-52-54 (SPAdes) (version 2) | ecosystem: Environmental > Aquatic > Marine > Intertidal zone >...
TACTACTGGAGGCATTGTAGAATCGTCACCCGCAATCGGTGATATCGATGGTGATGGTAAAGTCGAAGTGGTTGTCGGCGCACAGAATGGCAAGGTGTACGCGCTTACCGGGAAATATGGTGATTCTCTCTGGACATATACAACTGGAGATGAGGTGAACTCCTCACCCTGTCTCGGTGACATTGATGCAGATGGTAAGCTCGAGGTGGTGGTCGGCTCGTCTGACCACAAAGTGTACGCCCTGAATGGCGAAGATGGTGGGATACTCTGGTCATATACTACTGGAGGCAGTGTAGTATCATCACCTGCACTCGGCAATATCGATGCAGACGAGATGCTTGAGGTTTTTGTTGGTTCACAGAATGGTAAGGTATATGCGCTTGATGGTGAAAATGGTGATTCTCTTTGGACATATACAACTGGAGATGAGGTGATCTCCTCACCCTGTCTCGGTGACATTGATGCAGATGGTAAGCTCGAGGTGGTGGTCGGCTCGTCTGACCACAAAGTGTACGCCCTGAATGGCCAAGATGGTGGGATACTTTGGTCATATACTACTGGAGGCAGTATAGAATCATCGCCTGCACTGGGTGACATTGATGGAGATGGCGAACTCGAAATGGTTATCGGTTCAAATGATGACAAAATCTATGCATTGAATGGCACCTCAATAGGAATTACAGAAAGTGTAAGTGCTGCTGACCCCCAAAATATCCTATTAACACAAAATCTTCCCAACCCATTCGCCACAAAAACATCAATATACTACCTCGTTACTAAAATGTGTCATGTTACATTAAAAGTATTTGACGTCACGGGAAGAGAGGTTTATACCATAATCAATGAGAACCAGCAACCTGGTAGTTATCAGGTGCATTGGGATATCAGCACTATCTCTGAAGAACGCTTACCGAATGGTGTTTATCTCTATCGCCTTGAAACAGAAGTCAATACAGCGACCAAAAAAATGATTATCTGCAGATAATCTAGGCTACGAGATTACTCAAAGGGTCGGCATTTGCCGACCCTTTTTTTATTTTCATGAACAGCACCTCTCGTTTTTTACTCGAGATCCACGACGATACCCTTAGCCCGACTCTCAGTTTTGTTTCACGGTTCAACTTTTATCTTCGTGGGCCAGATTTCTCTAAACACATGACCTTCGACACTTATGATCTCGAGCTTCCCTTCGATTACCACCTTCTTTCCTATATAAACTTTCAGAACATCTGAACTGCCACAATACACATCGTATTCTCCGAGTTTGTATGGATTGTATCTCTGCACATATGAAGGGTACGGATCATGAGAATCATACGATAATATACCGGAGAACATCTCCGACTCTTCACTGGGGAAATTATTCCAATCTTCATCAGGAAAGAGTACTCGCCATTCAGTTAAATTACTAGAACCGTTAGTAACTTTACCACAACCCGTACACATAACAGTAAAAATAGACATAACTGAAAGGATAATGAAATATTTAGTGTTATTCATTACTAAAGACCCCTTATTTATTATAGTCGTTGGTTGTTCTCTGTCAATATAATTACCATACAGCGATTGAAAAATTCCCTATCTTCTATTACAAAACCAAGAAATGAGAGGAATATTTCTGAGAATTAATTGTATTATAACATAGAGACAGTAACTATGTATATAAAAAAGGAGGCAGAAATGAAACTCAACAGATTATTGTGGATAATAGCCTTTGTGGTGGGAGCAGGAGTGTTTTGTTTCGTGACCCTGAAACCACTCTATGCTGAGACCCCTCTAGCCGATGAAAATCCGAGCGTAGTGAAAATGACGTGGGAAGAATTCAAAAAATTGCTTAAATTAGATGCTGATGAAATCGAACTGACGTGGGCTGAGTTCAAAAAAATCTTGGCATTAACCGGCAGTGAAATAAAGGTGGAGTATGATATCCAGAATGGCAAGGTAGTACTCCAGCGTGAACAGTTTAAGAAATTGTTAGAACAGATGAAACCACCAATGATAACACCACTGAACCCGCCTGGTGATTATCTCATTACCAAGGCAGTGTACTCTGGTAGCATGGATAAAAAGAGCACAACATTCAATGTTCGATTCTCTATTGAGATATTTGAAAAGAAAAGAGATACCTACCCTAAGATTCAGCTCTTACCACAGATGGTTGCAATAAGCGAAATTAAATTAGATGATAAACCAGCCCTCATTATGATCGAAAATGGTTGGTACGTTCTCACCACAGACAAGGTTGGTCAACACATTATTGATGTACAGTTCTCTCTGAAATCAGATCTCGATAAGGGACCCGCAATTATGGATCTCGCTATTCCTAAAACAGCTATTACATTATTCAAATTAGATATTCCATTGAAAGATATCCAGGTTGAAATTACCCAGGAAAAGTATGTGACCGTATCCAAGGCAGGGAATCGTACAAAGGTTGATGCTGTTTTATCAACAACAGATAGAATCAACGTAAAATTGCATCGCGTCTCACCTGCTGATATAATAAAAAGAGGACCAGCAAAGGTGTATGTCGAGACGATGAATCTTCTTTCTGTTGAGGATGATGTCTTACGCGTCACCACAAAATTTAAGCTGGATATTCTCCAAAATACCATTGCTGATATTAAAATCTATGTTCCTGAAGGCTACAGCATACTCCACGTACGTGACCAAAATTCGCAGGAGATACGAGATTGGAGTACTATGCAGGAAAAGGATAGAGAAATACTCATAGTGCCTTTTGGAGGCAAAAAAGAAGGCACGGTAGTATTTACTGTGATTGCAGAAAAAATATTTTCTGAAGACAATGATAGTGTAAAATTTAATGGATTTCAAGTCGTTAAAGCGGTTCGTGAAACTGGATACGTTGGTATCGAAAAGAAGAGTACAGCAGAAACTGAGATATTGGAGACTGACAATATCGATGTTATTGATATGCAACGATTACCGAACGAACTCGTGAATATGTCTACACGTCCGCTTATCTTTGCATTACGCTATTTACGTCACCCACATCATGTATCGCTCAAGGTAACCAAGCATGAGGAACTTCCCGTTGTAAATACTGTCATTGATAATGCCTCGGTGGTGTCAGTATTCTTGGAAGATGGTAAGATCATAACACGAGTTGTGTACACAATACGCAATACAGGAAAACAGTTTCTTGAGATGACACTACCTGAAGATGCAGAAATCTGGTCTCTCTATGTTGATGGCCAGCGGGAACTTCCTGCAAAAAGTGAGCAAGGAAATTTCATGATTCCACTCGTTTTATCGAAAATTCAGAGTGGAAATATTGTCGCTTTCGACGTAGAGGTTGTGTATTACATGAGGATGAAGCGATTTGCATTTATAGGTGCAGAGCGATTGTTATTTCCGCAAACAGATGTTATTATCAGTACAATGCTCTGGTCGTGTTATTTCCCTGTTGACTATCGATTTATCCACTTTGGTGGAAACGTAGAGAAGGAGAAAATTGCATCGGGATTCCATCCGCTCCTTGGTGGGAGCCGTGTATTCACCTATGATGAGGTGAGTGAATACAGTCGGGCATTGGAAAATTGGGAGAGTGCTTCGACCGAGGTTGCAGATGATAAAATTCTTGAAGTGCAAAAACGGTTAAAGAGTGAATTCAGAACAGGTGCGCACAACGAATTAGACGCGATTACCAACCAGCTCAGACAAGAAATCGATTTTGCTGAGAAGATTCAGAAAGAGCGAGAGCACGGAGCAATAGGGACACCGCTCCTCAGGATCGACATTCCGACATCAGGCCAATTGTATCGGTTTGCAAAGACGCTCGTAGAAGGCGAAGAGTTGTATATCGAATTTTACTATGCCAGTGATTGGATGAGTACCATATTCAAAGTTATGCTTATCGCACTCATCTGTTTTGTTGTATATGTAGTGCGAACACATATCATCAAAAGCTACATAATGGTACGAGAGTGGATTGAATCTCATAGAGCTTTTGTGAAGAAATGCAAAACCCCTCAGGGGACACGCGTGCTTCTCATTGCAGGTGCGATCGTTTTCCTTTTCATCTCGAAATTCCTCTTTGTTGTTTTTGTGCTTCTCATTGTGCTTACCTGGCTGAAACCAGAGTGGATATTCAGAAGCAAGGAGAAAAGTGTAGAACAGAAAGAATCGTCTGTTGGCACGTAGGGTGTATGTAGTTGCTATACTCAGTGGTGAGGGATATTGGTTAACCAATATCCCTCACCACAGTTTTTATTTTGAGTAAGACCCATTCTTTCTTGACATCCAATGCGTGCGCGATATAATCTCGATATTACTGTGAGGTGATAACCTATGAAAATTGGCAGATATATTTTTTTATTCGTCACTGTTTGTACATTCTTAATACCAGATAACTCTCATGCGTGTACAACATTCTGCTTCGAGCATAAAGGAGAGTGGATCTATGGTAGGAATTATGACTGGACTATTGAACGCTGCCTCATTGTTGTCAACAAGCGTGGTGTTGCTAAAACTGCATGGACCCAGGATAATCCAGCACAGTGGGTGTCAAAATATGGCAGTGTTACGTTTAATCAATATGGCAGGGAATTCCCCCTCGGTGGTATGAATGAGGCTGGATTGGTTATTGAGTGTATGTGGCTTGAGCATACAGAGTATCCCCATATTGATGCGCGGAAAGGACTATCAGATTTACAGTGGATTCAATACCAGCTCGATAATTTTGCCACAGTCGACGAAGTGATCGCGAGTGATAAAAATATCAGGATTAGTGTGAGATATGCAATTCCTCTGCACTTCCTCGTGTGTGATCGTACCGGAAGAGCAGCAACCATTGAGTTCCTCGCAGGCGAAATGGTGGCACATACTCAGGATGACCTTCCTGCAACTGTGCTGACTAATAATACATGCAAGTACTCAATCCGTCTTTTTACTGTATTTGATGGCGACGAAACGATTAGTGTATTTGATGCTGCAGACTATTCGCTCAAACGATTTGTGTGGGCTGCACAAGGAGTTCATAATTGGAATCCAAAGACCTGTGGCCCACCAGTGAGGTATGCGTTTAATATACTCGACAAAGTATCAATGGATTTTACCGTGTTTCGAATTGTATATGATGTCGGTAATAATCACATTTATTTTAAAACAAAATCGAATCCTAACATGCGGTTTATCAATGTTAATAAATTCAATTTTTCTTGTGATACACCAGTAAAAATCATGGACATTTCTACTGGTAATGAGGGAGATGTTACTCCATTGTTTTCTGACTACACGTACGAAGCGAACTATGATTTGATTTTCAGATCCTTTTCAGAAACTGAATTTTTGAAAAATATACCAGAGCAAGTGCTCGAAACGAGGGCGCAGTATCCAGAAACCTTACCGTGTGAGGAGTAGTGGAAAGTTGTTATACGACCTTACCAATTCGCACGAGCCGAATTGCCTTCCACTCCCAGATTCTTAACAATTTAAAGAGATTTGTCGCTGGATCTCCTGGGTCAAATGAGAAAAATATGACGAGCGGTGTTCTTTTGAGGTGTTGTTTGTGCAGTGGTTCCCAGAATCGTGAATCAAAAGAGACATCGCGATTATCACCCATCGCAACAATACAATCTTCTGGCACGATAACTGGGCCAAAATTATCTCGTGCCTGTATGCCAAAGAGGTCACCAAACTTTGCTTGTTCCCAATCTTTTTGATACATATCATTATTATAGTTCACTTTTTTATACGTACTCTCGTCCGTGTGATAAACATAGGTTTCGTCAACCATAGTGCCGTTTACATACAGAATTTTATCGATTATTTCCACTGTATCACCTTCGACTGCCACGCATCGCTTTACCACGTATTGTTTTTCAAAAGGAGACATGAATGCCTCCATATCGCCTCGATTGGGATTGTGCCCAGGTATCACAGGGATCTGCATATGTGATAGGGGAATCTTTATACCATAAATAAACCTATTCACCAAAAGGGCATCGCCAATGGGTAGTATAAATCGGTGTTGACTTTGATTTATTTTTCATTACAATAATATAGAGCACAATCATAAAAAGGAGGAAGTATGGTTGAAGGAATGGAGAAGAAGCTCAATCCAGGTGACGTTCTCTTTAAGGAAGGCGACAGGGGAAGCGTGATGTATCTCATTCGCGAGGGTAAAATTAAGATAACCAAGGGAGCAGGAGACGAGGAGCGAACACTGGCAGTTTTGAAAGATGGAGATTTCTTTGGTGAGATGGCGATAATTGATGGTTCACCACGATCAGCTTCAGCCATTGCCGTAACACCGGCCTCGCTCTTGGTAATTGACGAAGAAACCTTTAAAACCAAACTCAAGGAAAATCCCCTGATTGAATATGTTTTGGGAACACTAGCCAAGCGGTTGAGGACAGCAGATGAACAGATAAAGATGTTAACCATAAAGAGTGAGGAACGGAGGGTTGTTGCGTTTATTATAACAAAAGCAAAAGAATCAGGCAATACAGTTGATGAAGGCATTGAGATCTCTGCCTTCTCTTACGAAGTCCTTGCCCACATAACCGGCATTGATGAGAATAAAGTAAGAAATTATGTTCAGAAATTGGAGCAAGCAAACCTTCTCAGACAGAAAGGTGACAGTATAGTCATTAAAGGCATTGAAGTTTTAGACGAATATCTACGATACATTGCTTTAAAAGAAAAATTCGAAAGAATATAACCTAACGTACCATAACGTTAACAACAGGAGCATCTGTTTGAATACAAGAGCAGAGCACAAAGCACGGCTTAAAGAGTTGAACAAATTACTCGTTTCGCCAGATGTTTTGAAGAACCAAAAGGAATACGCTCAACTGACAAAAGAGTATAAGAGGTTGGAATTGATTATTCAGAAGTATAATGAATTCGATAGATTGTCACACGAGATAGGTGAAGTGCGAGAAATGTTAAGAGGTGACGACGAAGAGATGAAAGAGGTGGCGCAAGCCGAGCTCGAAAAATTAGATAAGCAGCTGACAGTAGTGCAGGATGAAATTGACGAGTTGCTCAATCCACAGCATGAGGAATATCAAAAAAATTGCATCGTTGAGATAAGAGCTGGTGCGGGTGGTGATGAGGCGACGCTCTTCGCAGCCGATTTGTTTCGAATGTATACAAAATTTATTGAGAAGAACAAATTAAAATACGAAGTATACTCATCGCATCCGAGTGAAATTAAAGGCTACAAAGAGATTATATTCCTTATAGATGGAGACGGTGCCTTTAAGTTGTTCCGTTTCGAAAGAGGCGTGCATAGGGTGCAACGTATACCAGTAACTGAAGCAGGGGGGAGGATTCATACATCGACTGTGACTGTTGCTGTTCTTCCTGAGATTGAAGAAGCACAATTTGAGATCAATCCGAACGACTTAAAAATTGATACATTTAGGGCAGGTGGTCATGGAGGTCAAAACGTAAATAAGGTTTCATCAGCAGTGAGGATTACCCATATACCATCTGGGATGGTTGTGAGCTGCCAGGATGAACGATCACAACACAGAAACCGTGAAAAGGCAATGAAAATTCTCCGGGCGCGGTTGGCTGTAATCGAAAAGGAAAAGCAGAATGCGCAAATAGATCAACAGCGAAGACAGCAGGTGGGTACTGGAGATCGAAGTGAAAAAATAAGAACCTACAATTATCCACAAAATCGGATAACTGATCATAGAATTGCCCTCAGCTTATACAATTTAGAAGACATACTCGAAGGTAACTTGGATGAGCTTATTTCGAACCTCGAAAAACATGAGAGAAATAGTCAAAATAGTAAGTAAAGAATTACAGATAACAAGAGATGAAGCAGAACTGGTTGTTGCGACACTGATCGCACAGCCTCGCTTCGAAATGTACCTCAATGAGAAGATTGATTCAGAAACAGTGGCGCTGCTCAATATGAAATTACAGCAGCTAAAAGAAGGTGTACCGATTGAGTACATCACAAAGAAAGTACAGTTTTTGGACTATCAGCTTGTGATCTATCCTGGTGTCTTTATCCCAAGACTCGAGACAGAGTACTTTATTGAGCTCATTGGTAAATTAACCACACGTACGCCGAAGACTATATTGGAAATTGGCACTGGATGCGGTGCGATTGCTGTGAGTCTTGCCCATGTTTTTCCTGAAGCACAGATTGTCGCTACTGATATTTCACCAACTGCAATCGACAATGCCTCAGAGAATATTCGGCACTATAATCTCAGAGATAGGGTTACCGTAGCACAGTGTGATCTATTTGCAGGGCTTACAGGACAATTCGATATAATTGTCTCAAATCCTCCGTATGTTCCGACTTCGCGCATTCCGTCATTACCCAAGAGTGTGAAAGATTTCGAACCGATTCTTGCAATTGATGGTGGCTATCAAGGAGTGCAGTTTATCGAGCGATTAGTGCGAGAGGGCAAACAGCATGTAAAATCTCATGGTATGATGGCAATTGAAATTGATGAGGACGAGGTCAATATTTTGAGACAGTTTTTAGTAACGAATTCATTTCGTACATTTGTAATTAAAAAAGATTTATTTGGTCGGTTTCGTTACCTTTTTGTTGGAGATGTTAAAAATGAGAAAAGTAAAAATAGTCATTAATACCAAAAAACCCCAATCAAGAAAAACCATGCACGTGGTACAACAGGTATTAAGAGATCACGGATTTACAATTTCAAAAAAACCCGATTTTATTATTGCCCTCGGTGGCGATGGTACACTCCTCTCTGCAGCCAATCTCTATGGCAAAAAGCAGATACCTATTCTCGGTGTGAATATCGGTGGTCTTGGTTTCTTAACAGATATTACATTTCAACAATTATCAGATACTCTCATTGAAATTAAAAAGAAAAAGTTTAAGATTGAAAAACGTATGGTGTTACAGGCACATTTTGACCATAATATTCTCTATGCGTTGAATGACCTGACAATCAGCACCCGCATTCCTGGTCGCGTTGTTGAGTTTTCTGCAGTTATTAACAGAGAGTATATTTGCCGATTCGTTGCTGATGGTATTATTATTGCTACACCAACAGGTTCGACTGCATACTCACTGGCAACAGGTGGTCCAATTCTTCTTCCATACACAGAGGCAATTATTGTGACGCCAATCTCCCCCCACACCTTGTCGGTTCGGCCCATCGTGCTGCCAGCAGATACAAAAATAGAAATACAGGTCGGAAAGAAAGGTAAGGCAGTCCTGGTTGCTGATGGTCAGAGGAGTAATTCGATCACCACTGGGCATGTTGTTAAATTTAAAAAGGCGCAGTACCATGTAAAACTTATAAAATCACTCCACACAACATTCTTTCATACATTACGTGAAAAGATGCAGTGGGGAGGCAGAGAAGATGCTTAAATTACTTCGTGCCCGAAATTTTGCCCTCATGGAAGATTTAACCATTGCTTTTGACAGGGGGTTGACTGTTATTACCGGCGAGACAGGTGCAGGGAAATCTATTATTGTCGAGGCAATTGCATCACTCTGTGGAGAGCGTATGGATGACATATCAATTCGCAGCAACAGAGATTTTGCTGAAATCACGGGCGTTTTTGAAACAACACCACTGATACTCAAACGGTTGAGAGAATCGGGTATTCATGTTGATGGCGATCTCATCATCCGAAGGAAAGTCGAGCGTGGTAAAAGACAGAGTTCTTACATTAATGATCAGATTGTCAGCATTGGATTGCTCAGAGACCTTACTCGAGAAATGGTTGACCTTATTGGCCAATACGAAAATCAATCGCTCTTTAATCCTAAAAACCATCTGTCACTCTTAGATTCCTACGCAGGTATAGGTGAACTCAAAAGAGTGTATACTACTGTTTTTCATGAGTATCGGAGTCTTGAGAAGAGGCTGAAAAGTTTAATGGAGACAGTAAAGCAGGCAGATGAAAAAATTGATTATCTAAAATTTCAGATTAATGAAATCGAAAAAGCACATGTGCAACCGCAAGAAGAAGAACAACTGAGTGCCGAAAAGAATCTCCTCCTGAGTAGCGAAAAACGCTCTACGCTTGCTGGTAACCTTGTTACCGTGCTCTATGATAGAGAAGATTCGGTAGTGGAAAATTTGTATACAATACAGAAAATTCTCGATGAGCTGACTACTCTTGACCCCCACTTAAACGAAATTAAAGGCAGAATGGAATCAGTAATTTCGACAGCAGAAGATATGTATCGTGAAGTGAGTAGTTATTACAATAAGATTGAATTTTCTCAGGAGAGGCTCGACCATGTTTTGGAGAGATTCGATGTCATCAATAAAATTAAAAAGAAGTATGGAAAGACAGTCGAGGAAGTTGCTGATTACTTGACTACTGTCAAGAAAGAGTTGTCCTCGATTGAAACGAGAGATGAAGAAATACAGAAATTAGCAGCAGCAATAAAGGATTTAGAGAAAAAGGTCACTCAGCAGGCTGCTGACCTCTCAGCTCGGCGCAAAAAAGCGGGGTTATCACTGAAAAAGAAAATTATCAATTTGTTATCTCGACTCGGCATGGAGAAGGCTGCTTTTGATATACAAATTCATGATAAGGAACTCGAAGAAGATGGGAAAGATTTTGTCGAGTTTTATATCTCGACAAATCCGGGTGAGGAATTAAAACCGCTCCGCAAGATAGCATCAGGAGGTGAAATTTCTCGTATTACACTCTGTCTCAAGACTATATTGTCTGAGGTTGATAATATGTTAACACTCATCTTTGACGAAGTCGATACAGGAATTGGCGGTAGAATTGCTGAGGCAGTGGGGGAACTTCTGGCAACTGTGAGTAGAGATCATCAAGTCATTTGTATCACACATTTACCGCAGATCACGGTATTTGCTGATAATCACATTCTGGTGAAAAAGGAGATTAAAGATAAAGAAACATTCACCCATATTGTCAAATTAGATGAAGACACGAGAAAAATGGAGATTGCCCGAATGCTTGGTGGAAAAGATATTACAAAGAAAACTGTAGAACATGCCGCAGAATTTTTGCAGAAAGTGAAACAACGATGATGACGAAGGTGCATGAAAAAAAACTAACCATCTCTAATGTCATCACGATTTCAAGACTCATTACACTACCGTTTATCGTTTACTTTTTAATCACTGACCAACGTGTCATTGCCTTTATAATTATGCTTATTGCATTACTCTCCGATGGTATTGATGGTTACCTTGCGAGAAAATTGCATCAGGAGTCGGAATTAGGAAAATCTCTTGATCCACTATGTGATAAGATTTTTCTGGCAGTTATTCTCATAACACTCTATGTAATCGGCTCAATTCCTCTCTGGGGAGTCATTATTATTGTGAGTCGTGATTTTCTTATTTTATTAGGCAGTTTTTTTATATTGCGGTTAAAATCAGCCATTCTTACGTCTAATCTTTTGGGTAAAATCACGGGCTTCATCTTTGGTGTCATCATATGTGCATTCACACTCAATCTGAAGTATATTGGCATGGTATTTTTATATATAAGTATTCCAGCAATAATTGGAACATTCGTTATCTATACATCACGATACCTTAAGGTAATGAAAGGAGCAGCATGAGACCCATATTCTTTACAAAAATGGAGGGAACTGGAAATGATTTTCTGATTATCGATAATCGGAATAATGTAGTAAATGATGTTATCGAGCACAAAGACATACCTACGTTTGTGAAAAAAATTGCAGACCGAAAATTAGGTGCTGGTTCTGATGGAGTAATTTTCCTGGAGGAGTCTAAAGACTTTCCCTTTAGCATGCGCTACTTCAATAATGATGGTAGTGAAGCTGCTCTGTGCCTCAATGGAGCACGCTGTGTGGTTATGTATTCTAACCGGCTGGGGCTCATAAAGGAAAAGGGGAAATTCATATCTGAATCCGGACCAATTGGATTTTACAGTAAAAATGGTGCAGTCAGTATTGAGGTAATGCCACCGGTTGATTTAAAATTGAACTTTAGCTTAACAGTGAAACGGAAGAAACTGCGCGCTAATTATTTAAAGGTTGGTGTGCCACACTGTGTCATTTTCGTCGAATCATACGATGATATAGATATTAAAGAATTGGGGAACGCAATTCTTCACCATAAAGAGTTTAAGCCTGACGGAGCAAATGTGAATTTCGTCAAAACTGCTGACGATCACCTCTTTGTGCGAACCTATGAGCGTGGTATAGAAGGTGAGACATTGTCATGCGGAACTGGTATTTTAGCAGCTGCGTACATTGCAACGAAATTATGCATTACAGAATCGCCAGTGACCTGCAAGACGAATGGTGGCGAGCTCGTTGCCACAATCAAAGATAAACTCTACCTTGAGGGCCCAGCACATTTCATCTGTGATGGGGTGTACTATTTATAGTAGAGAGAAGAGAGTAGAGAGTAAACATTAAGCAGTAAAAATTGTAGTTAGTTATAACCTATGTGAAGTATATAATTTAGAAGACATTTTTACTTCAATCGTGTAAAGATCCCAGTCGTTATGTAGTGAACAGAACCACGAACCTCTTCGTCAGACCCGAAAAGAGGCCCGAATAGTCGTGTGAGGTAACTATATTCTGTCCGAAAAACAGTGAACTCATTGAATGAGTACTCATATCCACCGACTGCACCGACAGTTCGCGGTGCAATGCGCGCTCCGAGCCAAAAGGTATGTACTGAAGGTCGGGGATTGTGGAGTAAAAAGGAGAATTGAAAAGCAGTAAATCTATCTAATTCGCCTGCAGCGATCCACTCGCTATCAGCAAATGCAATTCCTGCAATGAGCGGAGAAAAGTTTAATCTGGTTGTTATGAGAGAACCATTAAACTGAAATCCTGCATAGGGCTTTATAAAGAGGTAAAAACCCTCGACACCTGGTTCTGTCCACTGTAAAGGAAAGCCAACAAGTTCGATTCCGCCAATTCCCATCAAGATTCTTCCACCATACGATGCATTATGGAATATGCTAAAACTGGCATTCGGATAGGTTTTGATGTAGACTGCCTCTCCAGTTTCTTCTACGATCCATGTATTATAAGCAAACGCACTGCCGATCTCATGTGCTTCACCAATACGATTATACGGCGGAATCATTTCATTCTGTGCATGAGGTGAGTAGACTGTTTTAACACAGTTTATAATCAATAGCAGACCTAGTATCAGCAAAAAGGTACACATATTTTTATGTATTATCTTCATCATCCCTCTCCTTATATATACAAAATTTCCCTCTCCTAATGGAGAAATACTACTTATCCGGAAATCACCTTTTTAATCCTCGGCAATGCCCACTGGAGTTCTTTTTTTGTAATGACCAGTGGTGGTGCGAATCGAACGACGGTCTCGTGTGTTTCTTTTGCGAGGATGCCGTATTCCATCAACCGTTCACAGTATTTTCGTGCTTTTTTCTTCAATTCGAGGCCGATGAGTAAGCCCTTACCTCTCACCTCTTTAATACGTGGGCTCTCGATTTTTTTCAACTCATTCATGAACCAATTGCCGAGTTTGTATGCTCGCTGCGCAAGCTTTTCTCTGATAATGACATCGAGCGCAGCACTACCAATTGCTGATGCCAGGGGATTACCACCGAATGTTGAACCATGGTCGCCTGGATGGAGCACATTCATGATGTGATTATCACAGAGAATGGCTGAAATTGGATAGCATCCACCACTCAGTGCTTTGCCAATGATAACAATATCTGGCCTCACTTTTTCATAGTCGCAGGCAAAGAATTTACCAGTGCGGCCTAATCCGGTTTGAATTTCATCGGCAATAAACAGTACCCGGTTCTTTTTACAGATATCATAGCATCTCTTAAGATAGCCCTTATTAGGAACAATGACACCGCCTTCGCCCTGGATTGGTTCGACTAAAAAGCCAATCGTATTTTTATTGATTGTTCTCTCTAAGGCTGCTGGGTTATTATAAGGAATCATTGTATACCCTGGCATGAATGGACCAAAACCATCACGATACTGGCGTTCAGATGAAAAACCGACAATGGTCGTTGTCCGACCATGAAAGTTATTTTTGCACACAATAATCTCGGCACAGTTTTTCTTTACTTTCTTTTTATAATAACCCCATTTCCGTGCGACTTTAATTGCGGTCTCAACAGCTTCTGCACCAGAATTCATGGGTAGTGCCTTTGCATAACCAGTTACTGTGCAGAGTTTTTTTAAAAAGAGTGCTAGCTGGTCATTATGGAATGCCCGTGATGTAATAGTGAGTCTCTGTGCCTGTGTTTTTAATGCTTTGATAATTGTAGGATGGCAGTGACCTTGGTTTAATGCTGAATAGGCACTCAACATATCGAGGTATTTATTACCTTCAACATCCCATACCCAGACACCTTTTCCCTTTGTCAGGACAACAGGTAATGAGTGATAATTATGGGCACTAAATGTATTAGTCAATGTGATATATGCACGATTTGTTTTCATCATACCTCCACGAAATGATTACAACGATACTGTATAGATTGCAATGATAGTATATAGAGATTTTTTGTTTTTTCAAGAGAATTAGATTTTGAACTTTATGGTAATTATGCAAAGCCCTATAGCTACGATAAATGCAATTATTGAAATAATTTTACCGATATTAAAAAAGTGTGATATATATTTGAATACTACTTCGTGTTTCCCGGCAGTCAAATGTACTGCCCTGAACGTGTAATTTGCTCTATAAAGTTTTTGTTCTCCTCCATCAACAAAAACTTTCCAATCTGGATGCCAGTTGTCTGTCAAAACAAGAAAGCCAGAATAGGGTGAATCTGTTTTGCAAGTGATTTTATTGGCAGTGTAATCTGATATATTTACCGAAATGAGCGTTGCTTCATCATTTGAAAGGAGAACATTAGGGTCTTCTTCAAGAATTACAATCTTCTTTGGATCAAACTCCTTTGATTTCAAAATATTCAACACATCTGATTCCTTTACTATCCGGTACTGTGGCACAATATATGCACGTGGCAACACGCTATCATTTTGAAATACAGTAAAATTACGCCCCCGATATACAGAAGTATAGCGCGCTAAATGATTTTTTATTTCCATAATGAATTTCTGAGAATTAGGATCGAATTCAGAAAGATCGTCAGGGAGATTTGGTGTGATAATATATTTTAAATTGAGCATGTCAGCAAAACGTGGATACTGATACAGGTTAGCCGGAGCAAACATGACACTTGTGCCTGCACCGATAAAATCTTGGTAGCGCTGGATTGGGTTTGGTATATAGCCACCTGCACTCTGAATGTTGTGGTATAATAAATAACAATCTTGATGATGATATAGATAACGTGGATTTAGAGGCGGACTAGATTGAAATGGAAAGACTCGAAAAACACTATGGTCTTTCTTTAGAAAACGTACGATATCGTCTGCTGCATAATAAATTTCTGGACTTGATTCTTTAGGCAAAAATTTCGCCATGAGCGGCACCTGGCTAATGAGGGCTAGAACAACCATCACAATCGTTACACATAGAATGTTCATTTTTTGCCTAAGTGCTAAGAAAATCATAATTAGAACGAACACAATTAAAATCACACCCAGAAAAATTCCTTGAATGAATTGAGATACATTGTTATCATAGATGCCAGCTTTAGGTCCGGCGAGATCGCGGCCAATTGCAGCAGCAATTATTATGAGTATGATGAAAATAGCAAGCACGGCTCCTGAAGCTGTGTAAAATTTCTTTTTTTCAGATTCCTTTCTTATAATAAAATACTCAAATCCGATAGCGGCAAGCACTATGAAACTGAAACTCGCCAGATAAAAGATGAGTGAAGGTGCACGAGTCAGTTTGAAACCAGGAATTATCGTATAGAGTATTTTGAAGAAAGGTGTCGCGCCGCCTAAGGCAGTCAGAATAACAGCAATAGTAGCTATTACATAAAACTTAACATACGATTTTTTCCAATACAGAATAATCGCAAAAATAGCGAAGATGATTGTTAACAAACCAAAGTATTCTGTATGTTGTTTGAAAGGATTTGCACCCCAGTAATTTTGTAGAATTCCGGAAAATGTTGGAACAAAAAGATCAATCAACTCAGCTGGTGGCATTGCCCAAGAGATAGCGTATTCATAACCACGCTCTACACCACGTGCGGCAGTCCCTAATCCACCGAGCACAGGAAGCCAGACTGCAGCCATGAGTAAAAAAATGAGTGTTACAGCAACGAGTCCATAGACAACAATTTTTATAATATCTTTCGTTGATATTTCTTTTCTGTGGATTATAAAGTAATAAATAACATACCCAAGAATAAAGAGTAGCGCATAGTATGTTATTTGGAAGTGTCCTTCATAAAAGGCACATGCTGTTACGAGCGCCATCAATACAAAATAGAGCAGTTTCTTTGAACTGAGACCAGAATGGATAAAAAAGAGCATCAATGGAAACAGAGCAATGCTGGCTGCTCGGCCGCTGTGTCCAGCAGCAGGTGTTGTTGCCAAATTACCAATAAATTGGTAGATGACTGCACCTACTGCAGCTGAATATGGTGACAGTCCGATTTTTTTCAGGTACAGGTACATGCCAAGCCCTGCCAGGAAGAACATAATTATAAAGGTCAGAGCAAGGACAACGTGCGCAGGGATAATTTCCTTTAATTGGGCGAGTGGTGCTAATGGTCCGCCGACTGGTGCGCCGAGTACTGGAATTCCGCCAAAGATATGAGGATACCACAGCGGTAACTCCTCTTGTTCAGCAGTCCATTTTTCAAATGGATACCCGCCAATAAGATAGTCTGAACCGGCAATCATACGGTGAGGACTGAGGAAAGATGCAAAATAAATGAAAGGCAGGACGAGTAATAGAACAAGAATGAGTTTCTCCCAGTGGATTTCGATAAAAGATACTTTTGTTTCTTCTTGCGGTGACTGATGCCCTTTATGTTTTTTACTCATGTTATATTCCTTCTAAGTATAGAGATATTGCCCTCATAGTCAAGAAAATTACATGGTTATTGCTTCTTTATGAGAGAAACAAAAAAGTATAATATCTCGCCGATCGTAGTCCATAGTCTCCCAACAAACGCCATGAGGGTAGCAAAAGAAAGGGGCATAAAATTTTGCAGGAAGATTGTCAATAAGCCCTCTCGGATTCCGAACCCACCTGGAACTAAAATAACAAGAAAGCCGATTGTCCATGACATTGCATACGCTCCCATGACACCAAGGGCTGAGCAGAATGGAATCGGGAATATTGCATTGGTTACAAAATAGAAACCAATGGTGTGAACTATCCAGTAGAGAAAATAAAATAAGTAGATAACCAGGAGAGATGTAAATTGTAACTCAGGGAGTACAATGTTTCTCTTCAACATTCTTACACGTCGCAGTAAGGCAAATAAGGTTTTGAGAATAGATGTAAGAACTTTTGGGTGTATTACAACGAAGCTCAATGGGATGAAAATCAACAGAAGGTACATATTAAATGGTACGTTCAAATTTTTGTAGGTAAATAGAGAGAGTATGAAAAGAATGATTGCTGACGCAGTACTGGTCACTGTCTCTATTAAAAGGGCAGTAATAGTTTCGACTTCTCCTACGCCATATTTTTTGGCGAAGTAGACTCTTCCGCCAAATGCCCATACTTTTCCAGGAATGTATTTACCGAACTGAGCAAATGCCGACGTTCTTACTGCCTGCCAGAATGTTATATCTCTGTTGAAAAGTCGTAAGGTCAGAAACCATGCGAACCCGAACCCCAAGAGAAAACTACAGACAAAGAGAATAAGCGAGACAACGAGAGACACTATGTTCGGTTTTATATTCGCTTGCGCAATTTCAGACCATGAAACATAGAGGGTTTTCCCTAAAAAAAAGAAAATTATAGTGATAATGGCTACAGCAATAATGATTTTCGTAATCTTAGAGGTTTTCAGGTCCATGATAGTTTCTTGTGTTGAGATTGGCGAGATTTATGTCCCTATAATTAAAGGGGATATGCATGACAGTATTGTATAGAAAATTTGCGTAGTGTCAATTACTATCACCATAAATCATTGATTGCATATTTTCATGGAGATTGACTCTGTACGAAAATTTTGTATAATCAGACTATGAAGGGAGGCAAATGAAAAAGATTAAGTACACCTCGCCAGAGTTGAGTGAGAAAGCCCAAAAAATAATTACTGCCGATAAAAAGGTACTCTTTGGTGCCAGTACGAGGACACGAGAAATTCCATTGGTTGTGGATTATGCACAAGGTGCCCGTGTTACTGATATTGATGGTAAGACGTACCTCGATTTTGGTGCAGGATTTGGCGTGGTGAACACTGGCCACTGCCATCCTGATGTTATTAAGGCAGTATATGAACAGATAGAGAGACTCATTCACATTTCAGGGAGTGATTTCTATTATGACTCACAGATAGCCCTCGCTGAAAAATTGATCGCCATAACACCTGGTTCATTTCCGAAGAAAGTGTACTTTGGTAATTCTGGTGCGGAAGCAGTAGAAGCGACCCTGAAAATCGCTCGGCATTTTACACGCCGACCACGGATGATTAGTTTCATCGGTGCGTTTCATGGACGGACTTTTGCTGGAATGACCATGTCAGGAAGTAAGAAGATCCAGCGGGCACATTTTTCTTCGCTCATTCCTGAGGTGTACCATATTCCTTTTCCATACTGTTATCGCTGCATTTTTAATGAGACGTATCCACACTGTATTAAGAAGGACATTGATAGTATTCCTCTTATTCACTGTCTCTCGTATTTGACTGATGTCATTTTTGAACGACTCATTGATCCTGATGATGTCTCACTCATTCTCGTCGAGCCGATTCAGGGTGAGGGTGGTTATATTACGCCTCCGAAAGAGTTCTTACCTGCATTACGGAAGATCGCAGATAAATTTGATATTGTCCTTGCTTTCGACGAGATCCAATGCGGTTTGGGAAGGACGGGCAAGTGGTTTGCATGTGATCATGTTTCTACTACTCCTGATATTATTCTGCTTGCCAAGGCAATTGCCTCTGGTTTTCCGATAAGTGCTACAGTAGGTAAAGCTGAGTTAATGGACCAGGAAGTTGACGCGCGGGCATGGAGGCCTGGTTCTCATGGTTCTACATTTGGTGGTAACCCAGTCATCTGCGCAGCGGGTGTTGTTTCACTCCGAATTATCGAGAAAGAATTGATGAAAAATACAGCTGAGGTTGGTTCGTTCATTAAACAGCGTCTGATTGAAATGATGAAAAAGCATACAATCATCGGTGAAGTACGTGGCCTCGGTTTAATGATTGGTATTGAATTGGTTCGAGATAAGAAAACGAAAGAGTATTTTCCGAATGAGATTACCGAGAACGGTAAGAATATTAAAGAGGTTATTACTGGTGAGTGCTTTAAGCGCGGATTGATTATCTATGGTGCTGGAATTAGTTCACTCCGTATTTTACCTCCGCTGGTTATCACAAAAGACGATGCTGAGCAGGCGTTGAAAATCATAGATGAAGTCATTACATACGTGGAGAGACAATTGTTATGATTAATCCAACGATTTTTCGAGAATATGACATCAGAGGTATTGCAGATACTGATCTCACCGATGAAAATGTATATTTATTCGGAAGGGGCCTTGGCACATATTACAGATCACACGGAGAAACAAAGGTGGTGACGGCTCGCGACGTGCGTATATCATCACCACGGATTACTGCGACGCTTCAACGGGCTTTGAATGATGCTGGTTGCGATGTTATTGACATCGGTATTGCACCACCACCGGTATTTTACTTCTCGCTTTTTCATTATGATGTCGGCAGTGGCGTGATGGTTACGGCAAGCCATAATCCGAAAGAATTTAATGGTTTCAAGATCAATAAGTACAAAAGTTCAATATATGGTCAAGAAATACAGAAGGTTAAAAGAGTCATAAACGAAAACAAATTTGTTTCAGGAAAGGGAAACATTGAGGAGCGTGACATTTTTCCTCATTATCTTGATTACGTTGTTGGCCAGGTCAGGATTAAAAAGGGGCTGAGGGTTGTGGTTGATACTGGTAATGGTACGTGCGGTCCAATCATCGAAGAGATTATGAAAAAAATAGGAGCGGATTATCATATATTATATAAGGAACCTGACGGCACTTTCCCGAATCATCTGCCCGACCCCACAGTAGTTAAATATATTACAAAATTAATAGCAACCGTAAAAAACGGCGATTTTAACTGTGGTATTGGTTTTGATGGTGATGGTGACAGAATTGGTGTTACTGATGAAAATGGCGAGAT
>Ga0209636_10002100_pt1 | contig 20201 bp, 16 predicted proteins | sample DeeMarSWOR152_54_FD_187464 | JGI IMG/M metagenome (GOLD analysis project Ga0209636, IMG submission 187464) | Marine sediment microbial communities from White Oak River estuary, North Carolina - WOR-1-52-54 (SPAdes) (version 2) | ecosystem: Environmental > Aquatic > Marine > Intertidal zone >...
TCAAAATCGGCAAAGTCAAATGAAAGGTCGTAATTGAGGTCGGCTTCATAACACCAGCCGTTATACAGACAGTCCCGGTGGAGCCAGCGTTCCGTGAACCAATCCATATCGAGCAAATCAACAAAACAATCGTGGTTTAAGTCGCCCGTGAAGACCTCCGGCAGGCCCCATCGTGCCAAGTATGCCGAAATGCCGCTTCCGGCGGTAGTAAAACGCCCTCCTGCAATAAGCTCACCATTATAAACCGTAAGGTCGTAAATACTTGGATAGGATACTCCACCAATTCCGCTGCCCAAGTACTGCCAGTTACTTCCGTCCCATCTGGCAATACTGTTGGCAGGGCCACCTCCAGCGGTGGTAAAAGAGCCTCCCGCAACCAGCTCTCCGTTATAAACCGTAAGGGTGTAAACCCTCTCATTTATTCCACTGCCTAAGGGCTGCCAGATGTTGCCATCCCAGCGGGCAATATAATTGGTAGTAACACATCCGGCGGTATCGAACTTACCTCCTGCGATAAGCTCTCCATTATAAACCGTAAGGGCGAGAACCCAATCATTCATCCCGGTGCCCAAAGGCTGCCAGGAGCTTCCATTCCATCGGGCAATATAGTTCGCATCGACGCCGCCAGCGGTAGTGAAATAACCTCCTGCAATAAGCTGGCCGTTGTAAACCGTAAGGGCGCCAACTGAACTATTCATCCCGCTGCCCAAAGGCTGCCAGGTGCTGCCGTCCCAGCGGGCGATACCGTTGACGTCGGTGCCCCCGGCAGTAGTGAAACCACCTCCCGCAACAAGGCCGCCATTATAAACCGTAAGGTCTTCAACGTAACTATTCATCCCGCTGCCCAACGGCTGCCAGGAATTGCTGTCCCAGCGAGCAATGTAGTTTGCAGGGACACCACCGGCAGACGTGAAAATGCCTCCTACAATCAGCTCGCCGTCGTAAGCCGTAAGGGCGAGAACCCAATCATTCATCCCAGTGCCCAAAAGCTGCCAAGAGCTTCCGTCCCAGCGGGCAATCCTGTTGGCATCAACATTACCAGCCGTAGTGAACTCACCTCCCGCAATCAGTTCGCCGCTATAAACCGTAAGGTCAAAAACTCGCTCATTCATCCCGCTGCCCACACTCTCCAAAGGCTGCCAAGAACTGCCGTTCCACGAGGCAATATAGTTGGCATCAATACCTCCGGCTGTAGTGAATTCACCCCCGGCAATAAGCTCTTCGTTATAAACCGTAAGGGCGTATACCACTTCATCATTCATTCCACTTCCCAAAGGCTGCCAATTGCTTCCGTCCCAGCAGGCAATATTGTTGGCAGCAACACCTCCTGCAGTAGTGAAATAACCTCCTGCAATAAGCTGGCCATTATAAACCGTAAGGGCGTCAACCTCATAGTTCATCCCGCTACTCAAAGGCTGCCAGTTACTTCCGTCCCAGCGGGCAATTTTGTTGGCAGAAATACCTCCGGCTGTAGTGAACCCGCCTCCAGCAATCAGTTCGCCATTGTAAACCGTAAGGGCATAAACCGGATTATTCATTCCGGTGCCCAACGGTTGCCAGGAGCTTCCGTCCCAGCAGGCAATACGATTGGCGGTGATGCCCCCCGCTGTAGCGAACCTACCTGCCGCAATAAGAGAACCGTTATAAACCGTTAGGGCTTTAACAGAATTGTTCATCCCGGTTCCCAATGGCTGCCAGTTGCTTCCGTCCCATCGGGCAATATAGTTAGCATCGACACCACCGGCAGTGGTGAACCAACCTCCCGCTATAAGCCCCCCATCATAAATCGTAAGGGAACGAACGATACTATTCATCCCATTGCCCAATGGCTGCCAGGAACTGCCATTCCAGCGGGCAATCCAGTTGGCATCGACACCCCCCGCTGTAGCGAAATAACCTCCCGCGATAAGTTCGCCGTTATAAACTGTAAGGGCGGAAACATCTTTTATTATCCCACTGCCCAATAGCTGCCAGGAGTTACCGTCCCACGCCGCCACATTGCCCGGTGCCATGGGACTGCCTCCGGTGATAAGCAACTCCTGCTGGGGCCCATTGCCGTCCGGGTCCCACGTCGTCAGGGCACAGACAGGGAAATTTATACCTTCGCCCAGCTTCCAGTCGAAATCGCACTGGCCAAAGACAATGCCTGTTTTCAGGCATAGTGTTAGAATTGCAATAAGGGCGATGGCGAACAGTTGAGAGGACATCTTTTTGGGGTAATCATTCATAAAACGACCTCCTTATTGCAAAGATTGACGGAGCAATCTTTGGTTTAATTATAGCACGTTTTGTTTGGTAGTCAAAAGGAATTTTGGGATTTTTCCCCGCACCAATTGGCCCGATATTAGTATTTTTATCTACCCGTTTATGCCAAGGGGCAAGAGGTTGTACAATTGGTGCGGGACGAGGGGGTAAATATGAGATTTCCGCGCCCGCCACAAAGTGGCGAGGCTCGCAATGACCCACCTTCGCCCCTAATGGGCTAAGGCGAGGCAGGCCCTCCGTTGCCCTTCGGGCTTTGGAGGATAGGCAGAGAATGGTAATGCGTCGCCGTTCCGGCGACGGCTAAACATTTTGGATTCCTGCTCCCTCGGGGATAACCTTCGCGGGAATGACAAAAGAGATAAACCCCATCATCAAGATGACGGGGCTAAACTGTCCATTAACGGTAAGGGCCGGTTTTTCAGGAAGCCGGGCCTAATTTGTGGCCTGGGGCGACGGTGTATAGTCGCTTTTTCGGTTCGGTGTTGACGTGAGAGGAAACTATCCTGCCTACAAAGATTATATGGTCGCCGGCTTCCGTCTCAGATTCAAACTCGCATTCGAAATTTGCCACAGCGTCACTCAATAAGACCGAATCAATCTCTTTTGCAGGGGCGGTTTTGCATTTGAACTCGGCGAATTTATCGATGTTTCGTCCTGATTTTGAGCCGAAGAAAAGCGCGGCATCGGCCATCTCCGAGGATGGAAACGCAAGGCAGAAGCATTTCGAGTGCCTGATGGTTTCGATTGAATAATGGGTCTTCGCAACGGCTATCGCCATCATCGGGGGACTGCCTGATACGAGCATTGTCCAGCCGAGAGTGATGGGGTTGGCTTTTCCGTTTTTGTCCCGGGCAATGGCGATAACCACCTGCTCGGGATACTTGGTTTTGATTGCTTGTTCGAAATCGACTTGTTTTTGCATTGCCATTACCTCCAATTGGTTTTATATTTACGAAAGATAAATTGCTGTTAGAATTATAAACCAATAATTGCAAAATTGAAAGTGAGATCCCTCGACTTCGCTACGCTTCGCTCGGGATGACGACGGGGAATGGTTAATTTTGACAAGGAGAAATAATGGCTAGGCCATCCTTTACGGGAGTGGAGACGATTGGCTTTGTCGGCAGTGGGAATATGGCAGAAGCCCTGATAAAGGGCATAATCACTGCGGGAGTTTACAAACCTGAAAATATTTTTGTAAGCGATATTCGCCCGGAGAGACTGGCATATATGGCAAAAACTTATGGCGTCCAGAAAGTCAATGAAAATAGAGCTTTGGCTGAAAAGGTCGATATCCTCATTTTAAGTGTCAAGCCTCAGAATATGACCGAGGCTCTGGCCGGTATAAAGGAAACCATCAAGAAGGATACGCTTATAATATCTATCGCAGCGGGAATAAAAGCCACTAATATTGCCGCTGTGCTCGGAGACCGGCCGATAGTTCGTGTTATGCCCAATACGCCAGCTTTGATTGGCGAAGGGGCCAGTGCTTTATTTGCTAACGCAAAGGCAAAGCCGAGGCTGCAAAAGGCAACGGCCATATTTTCAGCAGTAGGCAAAGCTGTAGTTGTAGATGATGAAAATCTGATTGATGCAGTAACGGCTGTGAGCGGCAGCGGGCCTGCTTATTACTTTCTTTTAATGGAGGAGATGATAAAGGCTGCCGAAGAATTGGGTTTACCAGAAACGATAGCGAAAGATTTGGTTTTGCAGACGGCCAAAGGTGCCGCTTTGCTTGCAGTTGAAGCCGACAGCAAGGGTGAAAGCCCTGCACAGCTTCGCCGGAAAGTTACCTCCCCCGGTGGAACAACTGAAGCGGCACTGAAGGTTTTCGCAGAAGGCAAATTCGGCCCATTGATAGCTGCTGCTATCAGACGGGCACGAGACAGAAGCCGAGAACTTTCCGGCTGATTTACCCTGTCAGAAAACAAGCTCCATCTTTTAGGTGGGGCAAAAATACGTAGCGACGGTGAAGTTTGGAACCCAACCTGAGCTTTCTAATAGGTTTTATTCGACGATGATTGCCTCCGAGGGGCACTCGTCGGCGGCCTGCTGGACGGCATCCTCATACTCCGGAGGAACCTCATCAACGATTACCTGTGCCATATCCGCACCCATCTCAAAAACCTGCGGACAGGTATCGACGCACAATTCGCAGGCAGTGCAGGTATCTTCAATTCTTACTTTCATAATAAATCCCCATTGGAAATTGATTATTTAATTGATTATTTGCCTATCATTATTTATCATTTTGGAAAATCATTAAAAATAGTCATTTGAAAATAGTCAATAGTAAATTTTGGGCCGGGTCCCATGCAGGCCAAGCCCGTGAATCTGGTCAGGCGGGGAACCGAGCAGCCATAAGCGAGAGCTGGGTTGTGCCGTGGTAAACCCGGCCACCTTTTTGAAAAAAATGTATACAGTATTGGCGAGAAAATACAGGTCGCAGACGTTCGATGAGGTTATCGGGCAGGACCCGATTGCGCAGACGCTAAAGAACGCTATAAAGACAGACAGAGTTGCGCACGCATATCTTTTTACGGGCACGCGCGGCGTCGGAAAAACCACGATGGCACGAATCCTCGCAAAAGCCCTTAACTGTCTTGCAGCGGACGCCCCCACCACAAAGCCCTGCTGTAAGTGCGATGCCTGTGCTGCTATAAACATCGGCGAAGATATCGATGTCATCGAGATTGACGGCGCTTCAAATAACAGCGTTGACGAGGTCCGCAAACTTCGTGAGAACGCAATTTATCGCCCTGCACGGTGCAGATTCAAAATCTATATCATCGACGAAGTGCATATGCTAAGCACATCAGCCTTTAATGCACTTCTGAAAATACTCGAAGAGCCGCCGACTCACGTCAAATTCATCTTTGCAACCACCGAACCGAATAAAGTCATCGCCACAGTTCAATCCAGGTGCCAGAGATTTGATTTTACCACTATAAACCCCAGGCTTATCGCCGGCCAGCTTAAATCCATCCTCGAGAAGGAAAAAATCAAATACGAAGATGACTTGATTTTGCCGCTGGCGAAAATGGCAAATGGCTCAATGAGAGACGGCCTTAGTCTGCTGGATAGGTTATTGAGCACCGGCGCTGAACCACTGACGGCAGAGCTGCTTGAGGAGTTTCTGGGCTCACCTAACAGTGAAAAAATCTATAACCTCATCGCCAAAATCGGCGACAGCGACGCAGCAGGGACCCTTGCTGCAGCAGAAGAGCTGATTAGCTCAGGTCTAGGCGAAGTGCAGATTGTCGATTCACTCATCGATTATATGCGCGACATAATGGTGGTAAAGTCGGCAGGAGCTGAAAGCGAACTTCTGGTTCTAACCGATGAACAGAAAAATCTTGCAAGCAACTTGGCCCAAAAATTCGACACTGCCAGCCTTGTTTACAACATAACAGCTCTTGAGAAAATGCGATGGTCAATCAAAAACAGCGATACGCCGAGGGCGCTTTTGGAGGCGCTTCTGCTGCGATTTGCCTTAAGCGAGCACTTCCTAAATGTCGATGACCTTCTTTCGCAGTTGCAAGGCAATTCGGCTAACGCTATTAAAAAAAAACAACCGGCAAAAAGCTTAAGCTCTGAACCACAACCTAAGGAGCCACTAATCACAAACCACGATTCACGAACCCCAAATCACGAGCGACGAGCAACGAGCAACGAGCAACGAACCAAAACCACCAGACAAAAAAGAAACGAGATAATCAATGACCCTGCTGTAAAAACAGTCCTGATGGAACTCGACGCTACAATCACCGGAATTGAAGAGAACCAACCCGTCAGTGACTAAACAAATGCCTCAGTGTTCCCGCAAAGCGGGTCCCTCAATATTTCGAAACATTTACTTCGGTCATAGTACCGGTAACAAGAAAAACTATCCGTTCGCAGATATTTGTCACACGGTCGGCAATTCGCTCGAGATTGTGTGCAGTCCAGATAAGATAAGTTGCTCTCGAAATCGTTTTCGGATTTTCGAGCATATAGGCCAAAAGCTCTCGATATACCTGCTCATAAAGCAAATCGACATTGTCATCCTCGCTGCAAACCGCAGTTGCGGCCTTGGCGTCGCGCTTCAAAAACGCATCAAGACTTTTCTTGAGCATATCGACGGCCTTTTCTGCCATCCGTGGTATATCAATCAGGGGTTTAACAGGCGGCTCATCGCCATACATAATGACGATTTTCCCGACACCCTCGGCATAATCACCTATACGCTCCAACTCGGTCACTATGGATAAAATCGCTATAATCTCCCGCAAATCGCTCGCTACCGGCTGCTGTGTGGCAATCAGGTTAATGCATTTCTCCTCAAGGTCCCATCGTTTCTTGTTAATAAGCATATCATCTTCGATGATGCGCTTGGCTTCGTCAACATTGCGGCCCTTGAGAGCTGCTATCGAGCGGTTGATGGCAGCGATGACCATCTCGCCCATATCCATAACATCTTTTTCAAGGTCCTTGATATATTTGCAAAAACTTTCTCTAACCATAGTTATCTCCCAAAAATTAACCGAAGCGACCACTTATATAGTTTTCGGTAAGGTCTTCTTGCGGTTTAGTAAATATCTGCTGTGTCCTTCCAAATTCAATAAGCCGGCCCAAATACATAAATCCCGTATAATCGGACACCCTCGCAGCCTGCTGCATATTATGGGTTACAATAATAATGGTATATTCCTGCTTCAATGCCCGCAGCAAATCCTCGATTTTAAGTGTCGAGACGGGGTCCAGTGCCGAGCACGGTTCGTCGAGCAGAATTACATCGGGTTTTAACATAATCACCCGGGCGATACAAAGCCGCTGCTGCTGCTCGAGTGTAAGAGTGTGAGCATTTTTTCTGAGTTTATCCTTAAGCTCCGCCCAAAGCCCGACATGCTCCAGACTGTTTTGGATGGCACCCATAATATCGCTTCTTTTATTCAGCATCCGATGTATGCGCAGGCCGAATCTAAGATTATTGTAGATTGACAGGTCAAAAACATTAGGCCTTTGAAAAACCATTCCGACTTTTTTGCGCAGGAAAATTAAATCGGTGTCCGGGTCAAGAATATTGCGACCGTCAATAACTATCCTGCCCTGTACATTTGTGTGTTCGATAAGGTCGTTCATCCTGTTAAAGCATCGCAGCAGCGTGGACTTGCCGCAGCCCGATGGGCCGATTATAGCGGTAATATTCTGCGCCGGAATCCTTATGTTCACATCCTCCAATGCCAGAAAATCACCATAGTGAAGATTCAGGCCAACTGTTTCGATTTTTGATGTAAGTTTCATAATTAACCAAATCTGCCGGTTATATAATCATCTGTGCGTTTGTCTTTCGGCTCGGTGAAAAGTGCGGCTGTCTTATCGATTTCAATAAGCTCGCCCATCAAAAAGAAAGCGCATCGTTCACTTACTCGCGCCGCCTGCTTGGTGTTATTCGTAACCAGTATCTGCGTATAATTCTCCTTGAGCTGCTGCATAGCATCTTCAATTTTTGCTGTCGAGATAGGGTCAAGTCCGGAGCAGTGTTCGTCGTAGAGAATCACATCCGGTTCTACGGCGAGCGTCCTTGCTATGCACAGCCGCTGCTGCTGACCGCCGGAGAGTTTCACCGCCGGCTCACCGAGGCGGTCCTTGACCTCATCCCATAGATATGCTTTTTTCAAGGCGTCCTCAACAATCTGATTGACTGTGTCCCTGGCGGTAATGCCATGAACTTTGGGGCCGTATGCAATATTGTTATAAATGCTTACAGGCAGCACCTGAGGCAAAGCAAAAATAATCCCAATCTTCTTTCGCAGGATATTGTCGCTTATGCCCTCAAGATTCCGGTTCGCAAAGAAAATCTCACCGCTCTGCAGGTATGAGGTGCTAAGATAATTAAGTCTGTTTAATGCCCGCAAAAAAGTCGTCTTCCCACTATTAGCAGGCCCAATAATCCCGAAAATCTCGTTCCGGTAGATTTCCAGATTTAGATTTTTCAAAACCTGTAGCGAGCCGAAATAGCAGTTTAAGTTCACAGTTCTTATTATCGCCTCTTTTACCATAGTTTTCTTTTCCTGAACCGCGCGCGAAGGATTATGCTTACTAAGTTCATCAGAAACACCAGTGATATAAGGACAAAGCAGGTAGCAAAACTCAGTTCAATCGGCATATTCGGCACCTGTGTGGAAATTACATAAAGATGGTATGGCAGGGCCATAACCTGGTCGAAAACCGTTCGAGGCAGACGAGGTAAATAAAACGCAGCGACCGTAAAGAGAATTGGGGCTGTTTCCCCTGCTGCCCTGCTCAGACTTAAAACAGTTCCCGTCAGAATGCCGGGTATCGCATAAGGCAATACGCAATAACGCACAGTCTGCCACTTCGTAGCTCCTAAAGACAAACTAATTTCTCTAAAGCTTGCCGGTACCGATTCCAGCGCCTCCTTGGTTGCGGTAATAATGACAGGCAGGCTCATTATCGCAAGTGTCAATGAGCCGGCAAGAATGGACGTGCCTAACTTCAACAATAGAACAAACAACGTAAAGCCGAAAAGACCATACACGATGGATGGAATTCCTGAAAGATTAACAACAGACAGCTTAATCAAACGAGTGAAAAAATTGTCCCTCGCATATTCGACAAGGTAAATCGCAGACAATACGCTCAAAGGCAAAGAAAACAGCATTGTGCCGACCACCAGCACAATGGTGCCGATTATTGCAGGGAAGATTCCGCCTTCTTTCATACCGTTGCGCGGTGCCTGGGTGATGAATTCCCAACCTATAGTGCCGATACTATTCTTAATTATATAGAAGATTATCATCAGAATCGGTATAACGACAAACAGCGTAACTAATCCGAGGATGGAAAAGGCAATTTTTTGGCGAATCTTTGCAGCGTTCATTTTCTTGCCCTCCGAAGGAAACTATCCGCTATGAAATTTATCATAAAAGTTATTACAAATAGAACCAGACCAACAGCAAAAAGGGCGAAATAATGCTCGGAGCCACTGACGGTTTCACCCATTTCGCCGGCAATTGTAGCGGTAAGCGTCCTCAATGGTTGCAGAATAGATTTCGGCACAACTGGTGAATTGCCGGTAACCATCATTACGACCATTGTCTCGCCGATGACCCTGCCGATTCCAAGCATCACTCCAGCGATAATGCCGGATGATGCCGCAGGCAGGATGATGCGCCACAGTGCCTGCCATCTCGTTGCGCCCAGGCCGAACGCCGCCTCCTTATAAGTCCTCGGAACACCGACCAATGCGTCCTCGGATATGCTGATAATCGTCGGTAGTGCCATAAATGCCAGCAGCAAACTCCCCGTCAATCCACACATACCGGTAGGCAGGTTAAAAGTGTTCTTCAGAAACGGGCTTAACCAGACGATGCCGATGAATCCCAAAACAACGCTCGGTATCGAAGCCAGAATCTCGACCAGCGACTTTAAGATATGCTTTATAGGCTTCGGTGCGACCTCGGCAATAAACATCGCTGCTCCGACACCAACAGGCACACAGATAACGATGGCCCCGACAGTAACGTATATTGAACCGAGCAGAAGCGGCACAATGCCGAATTTGGGCGGCTCAGAAATCGGCAGCCAGTTCCTGCCGAACAAAAATTCCCCGACTCGATATACTCTGAACAGAGATAGAGAATCCCGCAACAGAAATAGAAATATCAAAAAAACGAAGATGATGACCAGAAAGCCGCTTAGCCTGATGAGCGATTCTATAATATATTCGCTAATCTTTCGATGCAACTGTAGCTCCCACCGGCACAAAGCCGGTCTCTATGAATTGCTGCTGGCCCTTAGGGCTCATAGTGAAATCAATAAATAGCTTCACAGCCCCTTGCGGCTCGCCATTAGTGTAAAAGTATAGAGGCCGAGAAAGGGGATATGTCTTCTTAATTACATTGTTAACATCGGGAGGATAAAAGTCGCTGCCCTTAGCCACAAGCAGCGCTTTGGTTCGCTCGGAAACATAGCCCATACCCAAGTAACCGATGGCGGCTTCATTGGTTACAACTTCCTCAACAATCGTCTGCGATGAGGTCAGAAGCAGTGTTTGAGCAGAGAATTCCTCGCGGCTGTTTTTTTTGCCAAGCTGGACCACCTCCTCCTTGAAATATATGTGTGTGCCGGAACTGACCTCACGCGACAGTGTTACTATATCGAGGTCCTTACCGCCAAATTCTTTCCAGTTGGTTGCCTTTCCGGTAAATATCTTATGGAAATCTTCAATCGTCAGTTTATCTACAGGATTATTCTTATTCACAATTACAGCAACACCGTCATATGCGACTGTAAATTCATTGGGAAAGACGCCCCGTTCTTCGGCCATTTCTTTTTCCTTCGGCTTCATTTCACGCGACGCCGTCGCTACATCACAGGTTTTGTTTATCAGTGATGCAATCCCGACGCCGCTGCCGCCACCGGTTACCGCAACAAAAACGTGTGGATAGTCTTTCATAAATTCTTCAGCGACCTTCTGTGAGGCGTTAACGATGGTATCAGAGCCTTTGACCTGTATAAAGCCGACAGGCTCATTAGGGTCAACGTCTTCGCCGCAGCCGGCAAAAATCAACATTATCAAAACCGACATCGCTAATTTCGTCTTTATTCTCATAAAAAAATATTAACAGAAGATCAATTCCCCTGCAAGGGAACATTTCAGATGCACTAAGGTTGACATTAATGCTTCGAATGGTATAGTAACGCAAAAGTATCAGTATACATCTTCGAATACCGGATACAAATTATGAGCAGCGTTTATACCGAAACCCTCAACAGGCTGATAGAAGAATTTGAAAAGCTGCCCGGAGTCGGGCCTAAGACGGCAGAAAGGCTTGCTTTTTATATACTAAAGGCAAAACCTGATGAGGCGATGGCACTTGCTAAAGCTATCGGCGATGTCAAAACCAAAATCAAACGCTGTAAGGTTTGTTACAATCTATCAGAAAAAGCGATATGTCAAATCTGCTCTGATAACAGGCGTGATAAAAATGTAATTTGCGTTGTCGAGCAGCCAAAAGACGTAATAGCACTTGAAAAAACAGGAGCCTGCAAATGGGTTTATCACGTTCTCGGCGGGCATATCGCACCTCTTGAGGGTATTGAGCCGAGCGATTTGACAATCGATAAGCTCGTCGAGAGAGTCCGCAGCGGCGATATAAAAGAGGTAATAATGGCAACCAATCCCAATATAGCAGGCGACGGCACTGCCCTTTATATAAGCTCGCTACTTAAAGATACCGGCGTGAAAATCACACGTCTGGCAAGGGGACTTGCCACCGGCAGCACAATCGAATATGCAAGCGGTAAAATGCTTACCGATGCCATAATCGGAAGACAACAATTGGACTAAATTTCTAACCACCAAAAGCCAAAAGGGAGGTTAATTCACTATGCCTGAAAAAGGTAGAGTCAAAGTCGGAATAATAGGCTCACAGTTTGAAGCGGATATTCACGCCGAATCGTTTCGTATTATGCCCGATGAGGCTGAGGTTGCTGCCGTCGCCTCACCTACACCCGGAAATGCCGCAAAACTGGCAAAAAAATATAACATCCCTCGCATCTTCACAGATTACAAAAAAATGCTCGATGAAGATGATATTGAAATGGTAACAATAGCAGCACCGAACTACCTGCATGCGCAAATGACCATTGACATTGCAAACGCCGGCAAGCACGTCGTGTGTGAGAAGCCGATGTGTATGACACTGGAAGAAGCAGACCTGATGATTGAGACCTGCAAGCGAAAAGGAGTGCTGCTGATGTATGCAGAGGAATTGTTCTTTACACCCAAATACGTCAAAGCAAAACAAATGGCTGACGAAGGCGCCTTTGGCAAGGTTTATCTGGTCAAACAGTCCGAAAAGCATTTTGGTCCCCATGCACCCTGGTTCTGGGATGTCGAAAGGTCGGGTGGTGGAGTATTTATGGATATGGGCTGTCACGGGATTGCATTCTGCTACTGGTTCCTCGACAGGCCAAAGATTAAAAGCGTATATTGCCAGATGGCCACTCACGTCCACACCGACAAGACCAAAGGAGAGGACGATAGTATTTGCATCATCGAATTTGAAAACGGCGCCGTAGGTTTAATCGAGGACTCCTGGGCCAGACGCGGTGGTATGGAAGACCGCATCGAGGTCTATGGAGAAGGCGGAGTTACTTACGCAGACCTGCATATGGGTAATGCCCTGCCAACCTACAGCGAACAGGGCTACGGTTACGCCGTCGAGAAAGCACCAAGCACAAAGGGCTGGACATATCCTGTATTTGAGGAATTATGGAATTACGGCTTTCCGCAGGAAATGCACCACTTCGCTCGCTGCGTTCGCGGCAAGGAACAGCCCCAGGCAACAGGTGAAGATGGACGCATCGTCCAGGAAGTCCTTTATGCGGGTTATCACTCGGCAGGGATTGGGCAGAAAGTTAAATTGCCATTTAGACCCAAGGATGTGAAACTGCCCATTGAGTTATGGCTGAATCCAGAATCTACAAAGTAAATGGCAAATCACGCCTCTTTGGAGTTACTAAAAATAATATGACTTTCTAACGGGATTATATCACACGAAAAAGGAGAAAATCAGTATGGCGAATATCAATGTAAAAGTTCTATCTGACCAGGAGATCAGGGCCATTCACGATGCTACCATTGTCATCCTCCGTGATACAGGCATAATGGTGCACCATGATGAGGTATTGAAACTTTTAGCCAATGCCGGTGCTAAGGTAAACCAAAACACAAAGATTGCACACCTGTCCGAAAAACTGATTATGGATAGTATCGCAAGTGCCGGCAAGAAGTATATCCTGTATGGCCGTAACCCGCAGCACACTGCCCGCTTCGGATACGGTGACCTTGTGCAGTTGTCAAGTCCTGGCCAGTATATGTGGGTCGACCCTCAAACTCATAAGCGCAGAGCCGCCACAGTCCAGGACGCCAGAGATGCAATTCGACTCGGTGATGCTCTGGAAAATATAACTATAGTCGGCTCAATGGCTCAACCGCAAGAGGCATCTGAAACCGATCGCGAAGTTTTCTTGACCGCAGAATTGGTTAAGGGCACAACCAAGCCTACACGCACCTGGGTTTACAACGGCCGAACGGCTCGTTACGTCCTGGATATATACCGCACCATCGCCGGCGGAGATGCCGCCCTGCGAGCTAATCCTATGATAGAAACTTTTATGGAACCTATCAGCCCGCTGCAGTTGCCTAAAGACGGATTGGACGTCGTGATTGAGTTTGTCAAAGCAGGCCAGCCTGTCAGCATCGGCCCTATGGCTATGACCTCGGGCACCGCACCGGCTACATTGGCCGGGACACTCGCTCAGGAAAACGCTGAAATCCTCGCAGGTCTTGTTGTCACCCAACTGTTAGCGCCGGGTATTCCGGTTACCTATGGCGGTATCCCTCACATTATGGACCCACGCACGTGCATTTGTTCCTTCGGCTCTCCCGAACAGGCCCTGATGGCTGTGGCAATGACTCAAATAGCACATTTCTATGGCCTGCCGGTCTATATAAACGTCGGACTGACCGATGCAAAGGTCCCCGATGCACAAGCCGGTATAGAAAAAGGAACAAGCCTGCTTTTAGGTGCTCTGGCAGGCGCAGATATGTTCGGACACTGCGGCATCTGCGGAACCGACCACGCTGCAAGTCTCACCTGGCTCTTTCTCGACAACGAGCTGATGAACTATGTCAAACGCATTGTTAGCGGATTTGAGGTCAACGGCGAAACACTCTCCACCGATGTAATCAATAAAGTCGGCCCCAAAGGAAACTTCCTCGCTGAAGAGCATACTGTAAAGCATTTCCGAAAAGAGATTTGGCTCTGCGGTCCAGCCTGGACAAGGCTGCCTTTTGATAGCTGGCTTACTGAAGGAAATACCTCAATGGCCGACCGCATCGTCAATGAGATAAAACTTATTCTGGATAAACACAAACCCGACCCAATCGACAAGGATTTAGCTAAGGAAGTTGATAAAATCGTCGAATGTGCAAAACGTGAATTGGGATAAGCTCCTGCTATTTTTGACAGACGGCAATATCACTGAGACGGGTTTTCTGCGACGGTAAATCCTCTTAATTTCTCATTGATATGATGAATTATATCCCTTATAATGCTTGGTTTTGTTGAGTAAAGTTCCTTATGACTTGAAAGGCCGGCTGTAAAGTAAAAAAATACACTGTGAAAAGGGAATGGTTTATGAACAGCTTCAAGCGGACTTCGTTGATTGTCTGCATTCTTGCCCTTATCAACATTTTTATCTATGGCTGTCAAACTCAAAACATCGCTGCAACGTCGGGCGAGAACTGGAAAGTCCTCAGTCCCATAGCTAAACACGTATATGGAATGACTACCGTAGTTCTGGACAATAAAATACATCTGCTCGGAGGTGTCCACGGAAAAGACTGGACTGACCCCATTGATTTTCACCAGGTTTATGACCCTTCTACTGACCGGTGGAGCTTACGGGCGCCAATACCCGACCCTAACGGCGGTTTAGGCTGGCCTATGGCTACCGTATATGCAGGGCAAATCTATCTTTTCGGCGGCGGCTCGGGGCCCGGATTAGAAGGCTCGGCGAGAGTCTGGCTGTATGACCCCACAACGGATAACTGGTCTCGGCTGTCTGATATGCCCGTTGAAAGAATCAACGGCGCCGCTGTCACCGTCGGTGATTATATTTACATCTTCGGCGGACACAGGTTACATACCCCGCCGGCAGATGAGCTTATAAGCGCTTACAAGTATGACCCCGCAAGGGATACCTACCAGCGAATTGCAAATACGCCCGAGACAGCTACTTTCATAACACGCGCCTATTATAATGGACACATTTATGCTATATCAGGCCTGGAACATGAATGGCTGGGCCAACCGGAGACACATCCATCGGTAAGCTATGTCTACGGACAGGGTGTTCTCAAGTATAATGTCCAGAATGATACCTGGACTAAATTGCATATCCCGAGAATCAGACAAAGGACCTTCACCTTGACCCAGCTTTCTTCTAATCCGGTAATCGGCTCAAAGCTGTTTGTTTTAGGCGGCAGACCCTCCGACGGTCAAAGAACTAATCTCGCCGCTTATTTTGATATGGAAACGGAAACCTTCGGACAGATAGACTCGATGCCGAAAGGTCGCTGCTGCGGCTCAGCCGCCGCTGTCGATGGAAAAATATATGTCTCAGGCGGTTTCTGGGCAGATGTTGACGATGTCTACGATTGCACAGAAACCTGGGGCTACCCCTTCGGTGAAAATAAATAATGGTTCCGGCCAGATGATTAGATTTGATAAAAATAAGAAAAATTGAAAAACATTCTATTCGAGGAGGATATGCTGAAATGGAAAAGCAAGGTAGGATTAACAGAAAAAACCGCAAGATTTCCCGTCGCAGCTTCATAAGTGGCGCAGCTTCAACCGCTATGGCATTTACAATTGTTCCGCGGCACATCCTCGGGGGCACAGGCCAGACCCCGCCGAGCGAAAAGCTCAACATAGCTGGTATCGGCGTAGGTGGCCAGGGCAGCCACGACCTCAGGCAGGTCGATACTGAAAATATAGTCGCCCTGTGCGATGTAGATGAAAAGCGCGCAGCAGAAACATTCGCTCGATACCCCAACGCAAAGAAATACCGTGATTTCCGAAAAATGCTCGAAAGAGAAGAGAATAACATTGATGCCGTAGTGGTAGCCACGCCGGACCACACGCACGCTGTCGCTACTATGATGGCCTTGAAATTGGGTAAACATGTATTCTGCGAAAAACCGCTGACACACACAATTTATGAGACACGTATGGTTGCCAAAGCGGCTCGCGAAGCGAAAGTTGCCACACAGATGGGAAACCAAAACCAGGCTATCGAGGGACCCCGTCTGTTATGTGAATGGCTCTGGGATGGAGCCATCGGCCCGGTGCGACAGGTGCACGTCTGGACTTATAGACCTGCAGGTATGTGGCCTCAAGGCGTCGACCGACCCGCAGATACACTGCCGATACCATCTACTCTGGATTGGGACTTATGGCTTGGCCCAGCTCCACATAGACCCTATCATCCTGATTATGTCCCGTTCAAATGGCGCGGCTGGTATGATTTCGGAACAGGAACCTTAGGAGATATGGGAAGCCATAATCTTGCTCCGGTCTTTCAGGCTCTGAAGCTGAAATACCCAGCAAGCGTTGAAGCCATATCGACAGAAATGTATCCTGAGACCTATCCGTTAGCATCCATTGTTCATTATGACTTCCCCGCGCGCGGCGATATGCCGCCGGTAAAGGTAACCTGGTATGACAGCGGACTGATGCCTCCCAAGCCGGAAGAGCTGGAAGACGAACGCTTATTACCCTGGGAGGATGGCATAGTCTTTGTCGGAGACAAAGGAAAATTGGTTGCCGAAGGCTGGGGCGCTCAAAGTGTCCGCCTCATTCCAGAAACAAAAATGAAAGAATACCAGTTGCCCCCGAAAACCCTGCCCAGGTCTATCGGGCATTATAAAGAATGGGTCCAGGCCTGCAAAGATGGCTCACCAACAGGCTCAAATTTCGACTTTGCGGCTCTGGTAACCGAAGCCTGTCTGCTCGGAAATATCGCCATACGAACAGGTAAAAAAAGACCCTGGGGACAAGCCCTGATTAGAGAAAAATTGAATTGGGATGGTCCCAATATGAAAATTACAAATGTTCCTGAAGCAAATGTTTACACACATAAAGCTTACCGACAAGGCTGGACCTTGTAAATTGCTTATGAGCTTTCCGAATTTATTGAAAGAATAAATTGGTTGCAAAAAAACATTACGTTTATTTGTTTAAGGAGGACTAATTATGAAAGACCACAAAAAAACTTCACACCGGGACAGCAGTAAGATTACCCGTCGTGATTTTATTGCCGGTGTCGGTGCAACTGCGATGTCGTTTGCGGTAATGAAGCCGGCTCTTGTTCGCGGCACCGAAGCCAACTCCAAAATCAAATTGGGAATAATTGGATGCGGTATGCGAGGAAAATGGATTACCGATTTGTTCGCCAAACACGGAGGTTACGAAATAGTCGCCGCTGCAGACTATTTCCAAGATAGGGTCGACGAGCTCGGCGAGCAGTTCGCAGTACCAAGCAACCGTCGTTATACAACCTTATCAGGCTATAAAAAACTTCTCGAGCAGGATTTGGATGCGGTTGCCATTGAGACCCCGCCATATTTCCATGCCGAGCAGGCTGCAGCCGCCATTGATGCCAGCGTTAACGTCATCCTCGCTAAGCCTGCTACCGTCGATGTGCCGGGCTGCAACCTGATAGCTGAAACCGGCAAGAAAGCTACTGAAAAGAATCTTGTCTTTTATGTCGATTTCCAGACACGCTCTAACAAATTTTATCGCGAGGCGGTAAAGCGCGCACAATATGGTGATATAGGCCAATTTGTTTGTGGTGAGGCCTCGTTTAAGTGCGGCGACGTCTGGAATAGTTGGAATCCGGTTGAGCCTATTCTCAAGGAAAATCCCACCGACCCTGAAACTCGCCTTAGGGCCTGGGGAATGGATAAAGTGCTCTCCGGTGACATTGTTGTCGAGCAGACTATCCATGCCATTGATGTCGCTACCTGGATATTGGATGCCGACCCCGTCAGCGCATATGGTTCAGGCGGACGAAAACACTATAAGTACGGCGATATTTGGGATTATTTTGCCGTAATATACCATTTCCCGAATAATGTCCTTGTCAACCTTATGGCCAAGCAATGTGATGGAGGTGAGTTCGGTGATAATGGCTGTCGAATATATGGTCTAATTGGAACGATTGATACCCATTACGGGGGCGATGTGGCTATCAGCGGAACCAATCCTTATAAAGGAGGCAACACCGGCAATCTTTATCCCGAAGGCACTTCCGCCAACATCGCTGAATTTTATGACAACGTTACCAAGAGCCGATTTGATAACCCGACCGTCGCTCCAAGTGTCAGAAGCAATCTCGCTTCGATTCTTGCCCGTAACGCCGCTTACAAGGGCAGCGTGCTCACCTACGATGAGATGCTCAAAGCAAACGAAAAGCTCGAATCGGATGTCATAAAAGGCTTGAAAGCATAAGTAATTGATGTTGAATATTTTCGGATTATTCTCTCGCCAAGGGGTATAGCACACAAAGCAAAGTGTGGTTGGGATTGTTGCTGACCCATATGCTTTTGAAGGGGGTTTTATGAATTACTCCAGCGTTTTATTAAGAATGAATAAGGCCTTGACAAGCCGGAAAAGTAGCTTGAAGATTTTGTATTTTATGTATTGTGCAAGTCTCGCTGCCTGGCAGCCCTGGCTTGCTGTTTACTTTAAGTAAGGAACGCAATGGAACGGTTTCAGGCCGAAAACCGATAATAAAGACTATACATACCGCCAAGGCTGCCAGCCTCTCGCTTAATGGCCGATGTCCACGCTATCCGCCGGAATGACTTGCCACCGACAGCAGGATAAAATGTGCCGGCGGTAAAATGCCTACCGACGATATAACCGGCAGACAATAGCTGCGAGAACCTACATTCTTTATAAGTTTTTGAATTGCCCGCCAAATATTGACTGAATCTTCCGGCAGATTTGTGATATAATATAAAAGAAAGCTAAAAAAGCTATCAGAAAACAAAATAAAGAATTTTTCAGGTGTTTTGATGAAACTGGAGATGCGACCGGATATGCGGCTGGAGCAGAAGATGAAGCTCGCACCGCGTATGATTCAATCGATGGAAATTCTACAGCTTCCCATCCTCGCGCTTCAGGAAAGAATTGAACAGGAGCTAAACTCCAACCCTGTTCTGGAAATTGAAGAGCCCGCAAATCCCGAAGAGACCGCTTCCGTCGAGCAGCAGCTTTCAGATGAAATCGGCGAAAAGGACCTCATCGTCGACACAGACAACAATAAAGTCAGAGACTTCGAGCGCCTCGATAGTCTTGATGATGATTACAAAGACTGGATGGATAGCGCCGGGCCCTTCCGTCATCGAATACCAGCTGACGAGCCTGATGGAAAACTTGAGGCAATAAAAAATACCGCTGCTCCTCCCCTGTCGCTGCACGAACACCTCACCGAACAGTGGCGATTGGTTGAGGCCGACGATAAGGTAAAAAAAGCAGGCAACGCCATCATCGACTATATCGACGATAGGGGATATCTGACTGTAAGACTTGAGCAGTTGCACAACAAAGATAAGGCTGATTTCTCACTCGATGATTTGAAACACGCCCTCCAGCTCGTCCAAAAGTTGGAACCTGCCGGCATAGGGGCACGCGACCTCAAGGAATGTCTGCTTATCCAGCTCAAACAAAGCTCGGAGGATATGAGCTTTGAGAAAACACTGATTGCAGAACATATGGATGCCCTGCTCGAAAATCGCCTGCCCGATATCGCAAAAAAAATGAAATGCAGTATCGAGCAAATCAATCATGCTATTAAAAAAATAGCAAAGCTCGACACCTCTCCGGGCCTGCAAATCACAAGCGTCCGAAACCATCCTATTTCCGCCGACGTAATTGTCGAACCGACGAACCAATCAGGCCGGTACTCCGTCAGATTGGCCGATTCCAACCTGCCAAATCTGAGAATAAATAACTACTATGCAAAAATGTCTAAAGACGCCGGCGCCGGTGAAAAAACAAGAAAGTTTCTCCAAAATAATATCCGTTCCGCTCAATGGATTATAGATGCAATCGAGCAGCGAAAAAACACGCTGTTGAGGGTTGCAACCTCGGTGGTGAAATTCCAGCAGGAGTTTTTCGAAAAAGGCCAACTGTATCTTAAGCCTCTGCCGATGTCGAAAGTGGCCGATGACGTCGGTGTCCATCTGGCTACCGTCTCAAGAGCGGTCGCCGGAAAATACCTCCAGTGCTCCTGGGGAATTCTGCCGCTTAGAAAATTCTTCTCAGGCGGTACAGAGGATGTCAACGGCACAG
>Ga0209636_10002101_pt1 | contig 20201 bp, 20 predicted proteins | sample DeeMarSWOR152_54_FD_187464 | JGI IMG/M metagenome (GOLD analysis project Ga0209636, IMG submission 187464) | Marine sediment microbial communities from White Oak River estuary, North Carolina - WOR-1-52-54 (SPAdes) (version 2) | ecosystem: Environmental > Aquatic > Marine > Intertidal zone >...
GGATATATCTCTTCAGTATATCCACATTCTTGTAATCGATCTCTTTGATATCTCTCTCACAAAAACGGCAGTATTTCCTCTTTGGAGGAAAATATCTCCGATAAGAGCTTCTTTCTTTCTGTTCTCTTGCCATTTTCAGTTCTCCTCGCTTGGTTCCTCAGAATTAAAAACTGCCTCACTCTCCTCTCCAACATCCTCTTTTTCATATGCCTGTTCGGGGGCCTCTTCTTCTTTCTTCCTTTTTCCCCGTGCCTTTTTCTTAGGCATGAATTGAACCTCTTTCCTCAGGGTCAAATAACGCAGGACTGGTTCTGTCTGCCTGAATCGTCGTTCGAGTTCGGACGGTATGGCCGGCTCCCCTTCATAGTGGAAAAAGACGTAGAAGGCCTCATTAAGATTGTTGATAGGATAAGCCAGCTTCTTTTTTCCCCATTTTTCGATATTGATCATCTTGCCTTTCTTCTTCGCAACCACATCCGCCATTTTTTGGATAAGCTTCTCCGTCTCTTCTTCTTCCAATTTGGGGGTAATAAGGAATGCTGTTTCGTAATGTCTCATCGACACCTCCTTATGGATTTATAGCTCCCTCTCTCTTAAGAGGGAACAAGGAGCCTCTTGCTCAATTCTAGAGACAGAAAACAGGATAGTATATATTTCCTCTTCTGTCCATCATTTTATTCGTTTTCTTCAGATTCTTTCTGATTTTCGGTCTCTGCACTCCTCCGCTTTCGATTGAATCGATTCATGGCTTCCTCGATGTCTCGATTCAGAATCAGCATCACAGCCTCTTCTGCCTTGGCTAAACTCTCCTCTAAGGCTAGCCTTTGGTCTTTGGAAAATCCAGAAAGCACAAAATCTGTCGCCTCGGTACACGAGGGTAACGGGCCTATCCCTATCCGGATTCTGGGAAACTGGGTGGAGCCAATCTCCTGGACGATCGAGATCAAACCGTTATGCGTTCCTGGCCCCCCCACCTTTCGAATCCTGATCTCTCCTAAAGGAATATCCAAATCATCATATACAACCAACACTTGGTTCAGCATCAAGCCCGTTCTCTGGATGAGGCTTTTCACAGCCAGCCCGCTTTGGTTCATGTATGTCCAGGGTTTGACCAACAGAACGGGGCCTTGTTCTCTTTCTACCTGAACTGCTTTGGATTTGTATTTTCTTTTCTTCAGTCGAGCGTCCCACTTGTCCGCCATCCTTTCAATCAGGGCAAAGCCCACATTGTGCCGCGTCGCAGCATACCTTTTCCCTGGATTTCCCAGTCCAACCACCGCCCACAAATACTACTCCTCTTTTTCTTCCTTCTCTTTCTTCCCTTTTTCCTCGGGCTTTTCTTTCTTGATGACTTCGGGTTCCTCTTCCTCGGCCATGACTTCTACCTCTTCTTCTTTTTCCTCCTCAGCCGCTACAACCTCTTCTTTGGTTGGAGCTTCGATCAGGACAACCACAGCATGAGGATCGCTCACGATCTCAACATTAGGGAGAGGAGTCATTTCCTCTATCTTGATCGACTGATGAAGATGAAGACCACTGACATTCACCTCTATGTGCTCAGGGATGTCCTTGGGAAAGCATTCAACCTCAATCTCTCTAGTTATGAGATCAATGAATCCTCCCTCTGTTCTCACTCCAACCGCCTCTCCTGTAACAACCACAGGGATGGATACTCTGATAGCTTTGTCCATGGCGATCTGGATGAGATCGACGTGAAGGATTTCGTCCGAAACAGGGTTTATTTGTACGTCTTTTATCATTGTGTCCTTGGATTCAGAATCGAAAGAAGTCTTAAAAAGCGTATTTTCTCCTGTTTCAGACCTTAAAATCTCAAAAATATCCTTTTTATCCAATGCCAATGGAACACCGGGCTCGCCCTTTCCATAAAGGATGGCAGGAACCTTTCCTTCTCGTCTCAACCTCCGAGACGCATTCTTCCCGAAATCCTCTCTTTTTTCACCTTTGATTGTCAGGCTCATCGCGTCTTTCCTCCTTAAACAAACAAGGAACTCACTGAACTTCCTCGGTTTATTCTTCGAATGGCCTCTCCGAAAAGCTCGGCCACCGAGATGACTTCAATTTTCTTTGATGATTGCGCTTTCTGGCTCAGCGGGATTGTGTTGGTCACGATTATTTTTTCTAGGCTGGAATCATCGATCCTCTCAACCGCTTTCCCCGACAAGATAGGATGTGTGCATGCTGCATACACCCTGAGCGCGCCCTCTTTTTTGAGGGCTTCAACGCTCTGAACAAGAGTTCCACCTGTATCCACCATGTCGTCGAGGATGACAACGTCCTGGTCTTTGACATCTCCGATCACATTCAGGACTCTCGCCTCATTCGGAGCTGGTCGCCGTTTGTCTATGATCGCCAGCTCGGCTTTTAATCTTTTAGCAAAAGCCCTCGCTCTTCCAACTCCTCCGGCATCCGGAGACACAATGATCAAATCTTTCAATCCCAGGTTCTGGACACGCATGGCGAGCACGGGAGCAGCCGTGAGGTTATCCACGGGGATGGAAAAGAATCCCTGGATTTGGGGAGAGTGGAGATCCATGGTTAGGACTCTGTTTGCTCCTGCGGCTTCAAGCAAGTCTGCCACAAGGCGTGATGATATGGGCACCCGAGGCCTATCCTTCCAATCCTGGCGGGCATAGGCATAATAGGGGATCACCGCCGTGATCCTTTCCGCCGATGCCCTCTTGAAGGCATCCATCATCACAAAGAGTTCCATGAGATGAAAATTGGTATCGAAAGCTCCAGATTGTATGATAAAGACATCTTCTCCTCGCACGTTCTCATCGATGAAAAAATGGATTTCGCCATCGCTGAATCGCTCCAGGACACACTTGCCCATATCCATGTTCAAATAGTACACAATCTCCTTTGCCAGTGACGGATTCGAAGAACCGGCAAAGACCTTCATCGTGTTTTCTTCCTTCACGACATCTCCTCCTTGTCACATTCTCCGATAACAGAAATGCTCCTCATGATCTTGGCTGGGGTGGGAGGATTCGAACCTCCGGATGGCGGATCCAAAGTCCGCTGCCTTACCGCTTGGCTACACCCCAGTCTGTCTATCCTTCCAGTAGCTTTCTCGAGGTAAAGTCATGGCAAGAACCACGCCGTTTTCTTTTTCAAGCTCTCTCGAGGCCCCTTTGGCCTTCTCTTTTTCCTGGAAAAGGCCAAAAACAGCTGAACCACTGCCACTCATCAAAGACAACTCTGATCCTTGCTTCTGGAAGAGGTTCTTGATAGCTTTTATCTGAGGATAAGTACGAAAAACTATTTCTTCTAAATCGTTTTCCAAAAAACCAAGATCTCGGCTGTCTAAAAACCTGATAATTTTACTGTCTTTGCCCTGAGAAGTCAAGGAGGGCGGAACTCGTTTATAAACAGCGGCCGTTGAAAGAGGAAAGGACGGAAGAACCACCACGCACAAAAGAGGCGAAAGGTCATCCAGGGGAACGACTCGATCTCCGATTCCTTCGCCTAAGCAAAGGCCTCCTTCGAAAAAATAAGGAATATCTGCTCCTAGATGACTTCCTAAGTCCATGAGTGCGCTCTTTTCAAGCCCAAGGCTCCAAATCCTATTCAGGGACCAAAGCGTTGTTGCCGCATTGCTGCTTCCTCCCCCCAAACCTCTCCCGGCAGGAATGTTCTTCTCGACCCGAATGCGCATCCCTCCTCTCGGATTAAATTGTTCTTTTAAAAGCCTCGCGGCCCTGTGAATAAGATTCCTCTCATCCCAGGAAATGGTGTTATCATCCCCCATAAGAATTATTTTGTCCTGGCGCAGAGGCCAAAACTCCAAAAGATCATACACATCGATCGTCTGGAAAAGGGTTCTGATTTCATGGTAACCGTCTTCCCTCTTTCCCAAGACTTCAAGCCCCAAGTTTATCTTGGCGAAGGATTTAACGCGCATCCTCGATTAACTCCTGGATTTCTTCCCAAGTCTTTGGTGCATATCTCTCCAAGAATTGCCTCGAAAAAACTCTATCGTTGATAGGCCGGTTCAATCCGATGTGCAGAATCTTCAACTGCCCTGAACTCAAAGGATGCTCAAAGACCAGGCGGCGGGCAAACGGCGTGTTGTCGATAAATTCAATGATTTTAAACCAGAGGTCTCCTCTTTGCCCCGAAAGGATCCTGCCCTTCTGATCTTTTACCAAGGTCCACTCCTGTATTCCTGCCTCAAGCCCTGCGTCTCCACCCCTCCATTTTCCACTCAGGAGGTTAATCATCTCGGCCAGACTCAATCTGAATCCCAGGAATTTGTCGATGATTTCTTCTTCTTGTGCTCGCCAATACACCTTCTTTGACGGGACGATGAAATACGCCTCTCCCTCAATCATGACAATGCGGTAAAAAACCCTGCCCAAGGCACCGGAAACTTCGATACGGCCTTGGTCGGGAAGTTGGAAGACGAAGGAGAACTTCGACCTTGTCGATCCTTGATCCCCATCAATCCTGAGGGAGGCATGCCCTTCAATTCTCTCTATTCGAGAGGGAAGAGGCGTGAGGGATATGCGGGAAGGCTGACAGGAGGTGAGAAAGAGCAATAAAAAACAGATTCCGAACAACTGGGCTTTCCGCACTCTTCATCCTTTCAATCAGCCCGACACATACCCGTCAATATTTACGGCTCGCTCTCTTGGGACTCTGGATTCTCTTCTTGGCTTTCCTCGCGGTCTGTCCCCCTTAGATCAAAGCCATAATCTTCGGTTCCAATTGTCCGCTTTGTTTTTAGCCCCTTCTCCTGTGCCTTTTTTGTTCCCCCACCCAAATCAAAGCCGTAGTCAACCGTCTTTATATTTCTCCGGGTTTTTTTGCGGAATACGGGATAAAACGGAGATTTGAGCTTTTTTCCAAAGCAGGATATGTTCGGATTAAACACCAGGAGGATAATGAATAAGCCGAGTATGATCAGGATGCCGTAAAGCGCTACGTTCATTCACCGTCTCGAGATCTAGGTTTTCTTTATCTAAGATTATAGGCCCGCCCTCAGATTTAGTCAAATGGCGATGTCCCTTAAAGGTATGAGCCATCTCTCGGCGGCATTGGAGATATCTATTGTACGAGACAGGGTCTGTATCCAGAGAACGGATTCAGGTTCTTTCTTCGGAATCCTCCTGGAAGTCAGGAATTTGGGACGCAACTTTCTCTTTGCCTAAATAAAAACCGAGATAGAAAGCTGAAGACGCAAGAATGAGAACAAAAAGGGATTTAAAAATGTCTTTCATGGCTGTTTTCACATAAATTTTTAACCAAAATCAGACAAAAGTCAACTGTTAGCTCCAGGGAACAGGATTGATTTTTCCGCCCTTTCGCAGTATATTTGCGATATATTCTCCCAAAGGGCTTTAAAATGAAGAAAATAACGACACTCATCATCGGGTCTCTTTTCGTCCTCACTGTTTTTGGCTGGCCTCAAGGAATACGGAAATCTCTATTGGCCGGACCATGGTACCCAGGTGATCCAGAAAAACTTTCTCGCTATATCGATTATTTGCTCCAAAATGTCAAAATGGATGGCTTTCCAACAGGAGAAATATTCGCCATCATCGCTCCCCATGCTGGCTATGTGTATTCCGGACAGGTGGCTGCCTATGCATATAAGCTTATCCAGGGAAAAAACTATGATTCAGTCGTGATTCTCTCTCCTTCCCATCGCTACGGCTTTCAGGGTTGCTCGATCTATCTTAAAGGGGGCTATGAGACTCCTCTAGGCACCGCTTCGGTGGATGAGGCTCTCGCCGAAGAAATTTCGAATTCTACGGGTTTCTCATATGTCGCCAAAGCTCACCAGGAGGAGCATGCCGTGGAAATACAGGTTCCTTTTGTTCAAAAAACCCTCCCTCACGCCAAAATCGTTCCGATTGTCGTGGGGTATCCCCGAAAAAGCACAATTCTGCGTCTGGCCAATGGGTTGAAAAAAGTGCTCGTAGGCAAAAAGGCCCTCGTTATTGCCTCCACAGACCTCTCCCATTTCTTCTCCAAGAGAGACGCCAATGCCAGAGATCAAGAGACCATAGGCCTGATTAAGGGATTCAAGATTGACTCTCTCTTGGAAAAATGCGAACGAGGAGAGAACATCATGTGCGGTGGAGGACCTGTCATTGCCACGCTCCTTTATGCACAAAATAAAGCCACTGTTGAAATCCTACAATATTCGGATTCTTCTAAAGTCACCAAAGACGAAGACAGCGTCGTTGGATATCTGGCTGCAGCTCTCGTCGCCAGCGTGCCCCAAAAAGAATTCTCTCTTTCTGATGAAGAAAAAAAAGAGCTGCTTCAGCTGACTTATTCAACCATTGAGTTTTTTATCCGGGATAAAAAGCTTCCTCCCTATAAAACAGACAACCCGAATCTGCTCGAGAAAACAGGAGCATTCGTGACCCTTAAAAAACACGGGCAGCTGAGGGGGTGCATCGGCTTCATCGAATCCCCACTTCCCCTTTACCAAACCGTAATGCAGGCAGGCATCTATGCGGCCTGTCGCGACACACGATTCTCCCCTGTTACTCAAGATGAACTGGATGATCTGGAGGTTGAAATCTCTGTGCTCTCACCCCTTCGAAAAATCAGCGATCCCCAGCTGGTTTCGGTGGGCAAACATGGCCTGGTTATCGCCAAGGATGGAAAAAAGGGGCTTCTTCTTCCCCAGGTGCCTGTGGAGAACCAGTGGGATCAACAGACCTTCCTCGAACAGGCCTGTCTCAAAGCTGGTCTGCCAAGGGACGCCTGGAAGGCCGGGGCAGAGATGTTTGTTTTTGAAGCCATCGTCTTCCGCTGAGAAGGGCAAAACTATTTAAATCTCTGAAGTCATCTGGTATAATGGTGTTTCATTTTTTGAGGCCAACGATGCCATTATACGAATACAAGTGCTCAAAGTGCGGGGCGGTTTTCGAAGTCCTTCAGAAAGTCAATGATCCTCCTTTGAAAGCGTGTATCCGATGCGACGGAGCCGTGAAAAAGGTTCTTTCCCCTCCAGCGCTACAGTTTAAAGGCAGCGGATGGTACGTTACAGACTATGCCTCCAAGGAAAAACAAGCCTCAAATTCCGAAGATAAAGCCACGCCGAAAAAAGGCAAAGACACATCAGAGGATAAGAAAAGTTCTTCACCTTCCTCATCTGAGAAGAAATAGATCCGGTTGGGAATACAATGGAATCCAGAAAGATCGTTGTTCGTGCGCCAAATTGGATTGGAGATTCCATCCTTGCACTTCCATCCTTGGTTAATCTGAAAAAGAACTTTCCTGAATCTGAGCTCTGGATCGCCGCGCAGGAATGGGTCAGAGATCTTTTCTCGATGGAGGATTTCGTTGAAGGAACCATCCCTCTCCCAGAGCAAAACAGCTTTAAAAACTTCAATCGGTCGGCCCGAAAGCTCAGAGAATTCCAATTCGATACAGGGATTCTGTTCACCAATTCTTTTGGATCTGCCCTCTTGTTCTATCTCGCCAGAATCCCTCAAAGATGGGGATACAAAAGGGACGGACGAAGCCTCTTGCTCACCACGGGGGTGCCTGTGCGATACCAGGAAAACCGCCATCACCAGGCCCATTATTACCTCGATCTAATATCTGACCTGGGATTGAAAAAGTATACAACAGAACTGAATCTTCCGCTTAGTCAAAGAGAAAGAGCCAGGGCTCAGGCGTGGCTTAACTCGCTGAACATAGATACCGAAAAACTTCTTGTCATCCTCAATCCTGGTGCTTTTTACGGACCGGCCAAGAGATGGCCTGTATCTAAATATTCAGAGCTCGCCTCGCTGTTACAACAGAAAAGCGGCGCCCAAATTTTAATCACAGGCTCTGCTGAAGAGGCCCCCCTAGCCAACCTCATCGCTTCTGGTATGAGTAAGAAACCCTGCATCTTGGCTGGTTGCACAAGCCTCCTCCAGCTAGCTGCCGTCATAAGCTTTGGAGATCTTTTTGTCACAAACGACTCAGGTCCCATGCATCTGGCCAATGCCCTAAAAATCCCGGTTGTCGCGCTCTTCGGTCCCACAGATCCACAACGAACAGGCCCCTATCAAAATCCCTATACTCTTTTCCATAAGGGCGCTCCATGCTGGCCTTGTTCTTACAGAGAATGCCCGTTTGACCATAGATGTATGATGAACATCTCCACACAGGAGGTCTTCGAAGCCTGCCAAGAGTTTTTACGATGAAAAACCGCGCAGTCTTTCTCGATAGAGACGGGACCATCAACAAGGATGTGGGGTATCCTAACTCATACCGCCTGATCAAGATTTTTTCCTATAGTTTTGAAGCTGTCAGGAAAATAAACGAGGCTGGCCTCCTGGCCGTGATTGTCACCAACCAATCTGGAATTGGAAGAGGACACATCAAAGAGAAAAATCTTCATGAGATCCATCAAAAAATGAGTCATGCCTTTGAGAAGAAAGGCGCTCATTTTGACGGAATCTACTACTGCCCCCACTACGAGGATTCCGATCAGCCGGAATACAGGAAGGATTGCTCCTGCAGAAAACCCAACTCCGGGATGGCTCAGCAAGCGGTTAGAGATCTTAACATTGATACCACCCAATCCTACATGATCGGCGATAAGGTTGAAGATATCCTCTTCGGAAAAAACATCCAGGCTGCTGCTATCTTGGTATTGACTGGTTTCGGACAAAAAACCCTTCCTTGGCTAAGAGAAAAGGGGGTTGAACCTGCCTATGTGGCCCACAACCTGTTGGACGCCGTGGGATGGATTCTGGAAAGGGAAAAATTGAATTCTTAGGCGGCGATTTCGGAATGATGATCAGGTTTGATGATATTTTAGAAAAGGTTTCTCCTCTATATTCTGAAAAGGACACCACTCTTCTGAAGAAAGCCTATGTGTTTGCAGCCAGAGCACATAAAGGCCAGATCCGACGCTCCGGCGAACCCTATCTCAGCCATCCCTTAGAAGTTGCTAACATCTTGGCCGACATGAAACTCGACAACGTCACCTTAGTAGCCGGGATGTTGCACGATGTCTTAGAAGATACTGATGTGACAGCCCTGGAATTGCAGGAAGCCTTTGGCAAAGAAATCGCGGATCTGGTCGAAGGCGTCACGAAGATCAGCCGTGTCCAAGAGACCTCGCCGGAAAAGCGCCAGGCAGAAAGCATCCGGAAAATCATCCTGGCCATGACAGATGATCTTCGGGTAATCTTCATCAAGCTCGCCGACAGAATTCACAATTTGAAAACCTTGAAGTTTTTGTCTGAAGCGAAACAAAAACAGATTGCACAGGAAACGCTGGAAATTTATGTTCCCATAGCCAACAGATTAGGAATGGGTCGAATCAAAGCAGAGCTGGAAGATCTCTCCTTTCGCTATGTCGCTGCGGATGATTACTTCAAAATGACATCTCTGGTCGAACCTCGTCGAAAGAGGTCAGAGAAAGAGATAAAAAAAATAGAAAAGAAGCTCGAAGATTTGATTGCTGAAAACAACATCCTGGCAGAAATTTTTTCCCGAATCAAGCGCTTTTACAGCATCTACCACAAGATGAGGCGCCAAAACATCGACTTTGACCAAGTCTACGACTTCATGGCCATTAGAATCATCACTGATTCAGTAAGAAATTGCTATGCCATACTCGGAATCATCCACCAAAATTGGCCCCATTTCCCACACAGATTTCGGGACTTCATCTCCATGCCCAAGCCAAACCTCTATCAGGCCCTCCACACGACAGTCATTACAGAAAACAAACAGACCGTCGAGATCCAAATTCGCACAGAAACTATGCACGACATGGCTGAAAACGGTATCTCTGCGCACTGGAAATATAAAGAAAAAGTTCCTCAGACCATCATGAAGGAAGATGCCAGGCTTCACTGGCTACGAGAAATGGTAGAGCTGTATAAGGAGCAGAAGAGTCCACGGGAATTCTTGAAGAACCTAAAAATCAACCTTATTCCGGAAGAGGTCTATGTCTTCACCCCTAAAGGAAAAGTCGTCACCCTCCCTGTTGGAGCATCGGCTTTGGATTTTGCCTTCAAGATTCACACAGAAATCGGGTTGCATGCTAGGGAGGCCACAATCAACGGGAGAAACGCACCCCTAAAAACAATTTTAAAGACTGGAGATATCGTCGAAATCATTGCTTCCCCTGAAAAAAACCCGAGCAGAGATTGGATGAATAAGGCCTTCACCTCAAAAGCCAGGCATCTCATCAAGCACTGGTTCAACCAACAGGACAAGCTGAAAAATACGGCCGTTGGCAAGAGGCTTTGGGAGAAAGAGATAAAAAAATACTCAGTGCCATCTCATGCAGCAAAAGAGAAAAGCCTTTTAGAAAAGGTTTCCAAGGCGACACCCTATCGCATTAAAAACATTGAATCTTTTTACGCCCTTATCGGCTCCGGCAAGATCATTCTCAACAAGACGTTTATGGAGAAGCTCTTCTATTCAGAGAAATTGTCAGACAAAAAGGAGACCATTCTTAAAAAAGTTGTTTCAAGGGTTTCAAAAAAGCCTAAGCCTTTAATCGAAGTGAAGGATGCTGATGAGCCCCTGGTCAACCTGGCCAAATGCTGTGCTCCTATCAAAGGAGAGCCGATTATTGGATATATCACATCAGGAAAAGGCGTGACTGTGCATGCGCAGCGTTGTCCGATGGTGAAGAGAGAGCTTCTTGATCCTCAGCGCATGGTCGACGTCTCTTGGTCTCCTTCTGCAGCCGCCGGCCTGTATCAAGGACGCCTTCTTATAAAGGGCCAAGACTCCCCCGGAGTCCTGGCCAAGCTCACGGCAACAATTGCCGACCTAGGAGGGAATATCACCAAGGCTCAGGTCAACACATTCTCTGACAAAAAGGCGCAAATCAAGCTCTCCCTCACGATTCGAGACATAGATCACTTCGATCGGATCATAAAAAAAATATCAGGAATTAAAGAGATCTCTTTTGTCGAAAGAGCCTAAACAGCTTTAGTGACTTTTCCTGTCCGGAGACACTTCGTGCAAACCCAAATTCTTTTTACTCCAGAAGGAGTCTTCGCTTTGACCTTTTGCAGATTTGGCTTCCACTTTTTCTTGGACGCCTTATGAGAATGACTAAGGCTGTGCCCGAAGACCGGGCCCTTTCCACAGATTTCACATGCTTTTGGCATTGTTTCGCTCTCAACGACTGAGTGTTCAATGAAAAAGATTTTATACCATAAAGGTTCGAACGTGTAAAGATTCTTTCATTCCGCTGGCCAATTACATAATACTTTTACAGGGGCCGTCCATCTGCCTCTTTTTATAACACTCTTCTCTCCTCAGTCAGATGTCCCTCTCGGTCCGGATTGACTCTTTAGGGGCTTGGTATGAATATTGCATAAGATTTTTGCTTGCTTGACGAAAAATTCCAAAAACCGTATCTTAGATTATGAGGCCGTGATGAATCGTAAAGTTGTTGTGCTTCTTCTCTTCCTTCCTCTTATTGTGGTTTTTACATCCTGCTCTCAACCGAAACCACAGACCCAGCTTCGATTCGGAATCCTTGCTGCCCAAAAGGGATTATGGGACGAAGCGATATTCCGATGGAAAAAAGTGATACAATCAGAGCCAGATTCATCGGCGGCGCATAACAATCTGGCCGTGGCCTACGAAAAAAAAGGTCTTTGGGAAGAGGCAGAGAAAGAATATGAACTGGCGCTCAAGCTAAGCCCAAACAACAAACACATCTCTTCCAACTACGATAAATTCAAAGCTCGTTTTGAAAATAGTGAAAAAGAGGAGGACAAGGATAACAAGAAAAAAGACAAAAACAAATAAGCTCTTCCTTTTGGCTGGGCTTCTCTTCTTTTTTTCATGCAGCACAGGAGAGCATTTGAAACTAAAAATCGAAATCCCGAGAAAGACTCCCATCCCGCTGGAGGGTTTTAAGGAGCTCATCATCACCAATTTTTTAGTCAAAGAAGAAGCCGAAGATTTCGATATGAATAAAGCGCTGAACGACTTCTTTTCTGCAGAGTTAGACCAAAAGCTGGAACAAAAAATTTCATCCACCGCTATCTCCTTCGAGAATGAAGAGGTGTTTCAGAATAAGGAGTTCTGGCAAACTCTTTTTCCAGATCGAAAGAGCGCCATTCTGTTCACGGGGCGCCTGGAATACACTCAAGAAATCAGAAAAGCAATCAAATCCCTGGAAAAAAGACAGTTTGAAACTCCTTTCCCCGAAGAATCGCGGCTTGAAGCGCGCAAATTTTATTCTCTCAATCTCCAAATCTATCTTATCGACACACAAACTGGGGAGGTTCTTTACACAAGAGATTTCAAGGAATCCAAATCCTACAGGAACCCAAACCAAACTGCACCTTTTGCTTTCATAGATCTGATCCAGACTGTGAGAGACACGCTCTTCCGCCAACTTTTGGGAGAAGAACAAGTCCAAGAAAGATATCTCATCAAATAGCAGGAAACAAGGAGGAACCATGCGTGTCATAAAAAAATATTTTTTCCTCTTTTTCTCTATCCTCGTCGGAGCCAATCTGTGTTTTTCACAGTTTGTGTACTTCCCTTATTATGGGAAGAACAAGGTTCTTTATGAGACGTTCGACTGGAAAGTTTATAAAACGGAGCACTTCGACATTTACTATTACACAGACATTGTGGAGGACCTCAAAAGGATTGCCAATCTCGCTGAAAGCGCATATACAACCATAAGCGAGGACATCAAACACCAGCTTTCGGCTTCTATTCCGCTTCTCTATTACAAAACATCGACAGATTTCTACCAGACCAATCTAGGACAAATCCCCGAGGGAGTCATTGGTGTTGCAGAACCTCTCCTGTACCGGGTTGCCATCCAGGGAGATATGGCCATAGACGAAATACATGATCTCTTGGAGCACGAAATAAGCCATGTCTTTGAGTATGACATGCTCTGGGGGTCTCCTGGTGGAGCACTCTATGCTCTCTCTGCGCCTCCGGGGTGGGTTTTTGAAGGCTACTGTGAGTACAACACCCGAACTTGGTCACCTTGGTCTGCCTTGATCGTCAGAGACGCCGTGCTCAGCGACCGGATTCCTGAACTCGCCGGAGGAGGCCATCTTTACTCCCGTTATCCTCTGCCACGACCGCCAGATTATGACTTCGGCCACGCAATTTTTGATTTCATCGAGCACAAATACGGGACATACGGAATCAGGAATTTTTGGCATTCATTGAAAAACGCTCCCCTCATTGGTCAACAAGACCCAATCAAGCGTGCTTTCGACCAGTCCATAAAAGATTTCAATTACGAATTTAAAAAATACCTCCGCGCCCAGCACAAGCATTTTCTCACAAGGGAAAATCCCGAAGACTACAGCATCCCGATCGGACCTGAATTTCCTCTCAATCCGTACTACTTTGCCTTCTCCCATGCTCCCTCTCCCTCTGGCGATATCGTTGCCGTATTGCTTGCTAACTATAAGGACATGGACTTCGACATCCTCCTTTTCTCGACAAAAGACGGCAGTGTGATCAAAAATATCACAAAGGGATTCACGCTTAAATACGAAAATATCAAATATGAAATCGACCCATCAAAGGGAAGAGACCTTGCCTGGTCTTCTGATGGCGACAGGATTGCCTTTTTCGGTCGTGCAGGACAGAAGCACTCTCTCTTTATCATTGATGCAATCACCGGAAAACTCGTTGAGGACATTAAAATCGAACAGGATCAACCCTCTTCTCCCTGCTTTTTCCCTAATGGTGAAGAGCTTCTTTTTGCGGCCTTCGAGGATGGCATTCACGACATCTTTAAAATCAACCTTCAGACAGAGAAAGTCCTGAATTTGACCTCCAACGACCTCTTTGAAAAGGCCCCAGCCATCTCCCACAATGGTAACTTTGTGGCTTACACCATCCGCGTAGATGCCTACGATAAACTGTTTATCTCTCCTCTTAATGACCTGGAAAAAAGAACTCAGTTGACTTTCGGGCGGGGCAACACTATCACTCCGGAGTTTTCAGCAGACGACAAGGACCTCTTCTTTTCAGGAGACATGAGGGAAGCCTACAACATCTATTCCATAAATTTTGAAACGGGAGAACTCAAACGGTACACGGATGTGAGAACAGGCAACTTTTTTCCTTCTCTTTTAGCCGCGGAACCTAACACTGTCCTCTTCTCCTCGTTTAACAAGGGCGCTTTCCAGATTTTTAAGGACGAATTAGAAGGAGAGGTGGAAAAAACCGTCACGTTTGCCGATATGGATTTTGAAGAAGAGTTCGATCGCTTTGAACCCATCGTCACCGTATCCATAGATGAAAAGAAAATTAAGCCGTACAAAGGTATCGGTAAATTGTTCCTGAACAACAGGCCTCCTATCGGAGCTATCGTTTCGACAGATGGCTCAATCTATGGAGGAACAGCCCTTTCATTTTCAGACATTATGGGAGACCACAATTTTACCTTTCTGGCTTACCAGGTCAGGAGCTTCCGCTCCTATCTTTTTTCTTATGCAAACCTTAAACGTCGCTTGCAATACATGGCCCTCGCCTACCAATACACCGAGTTTTATTATGCGCCCTACAGCTATATAGATCCCAGCTATTATCAATATCTAACCTACAGCGATGCCATGGCCACAAGGACAATGTCAGGCGTTAGCCTCTTCGCATATTATCCTTTCAACAGATATTACAGAACAGAGGCCGGCCTCCGTTTTGGGCGTTACGAAGAGAACTACTTCGATCCGTATTTCTTTCAACAGGTTTCGAGCCAGGGTGGTCAGTACTTCTGGAATGGAAATTCACTGACAGCCTCTGTCTCTCTTGTCGGAGAAACCACTCGATTCAATTATTACGGACCGATGACTGGCAACACCTTCAGGCTTAGCCTCATGCAATCCATCCCTATAACCGACAGCTTTCTCCGCAACACAACGGTGGATTTAGACTATCGACAATACCTTCATCTTGGAGGAAACACCCTCTTTGCTTTCCGCTTCTATGGATTCGCCAGCATGGGAAGAAATCCCTATATTTTCTATTATGGCGGGAACAATCAAGTCCGCTCGGCCAATTATTACAACATCATCGCCAATGAAGGGTGGTATACAAACCTGGAATTCAGGATTCCATTGGTGAATGCTGCCTCAACAATTATCGGACAGATAGGTCCTGTTAGGGGTGTGGCTTTTTTTGACATGACACGCTCAAAACTAAAAGGATATTCAGCAGATTTTTGGACTTTCGAAGGATATGATTCTATTGGCTTTCCTATATATAGAATAGCCGAAGCCATCGGTTCATACGGATTCGGCTTCGAATTCTTCTTCCTCGGACTTCCCATCCACATTGAATTTGTTAAGAGGCTTGAAATCCATGACCTTTCTAAGCCATTCGATATCGAGGCATACGGCAGATTCGAGACGAAATTCTGGATAGGGTTTGATTTTTAAAAAAAATATTTTTTATTTCTTGAAATTGATTATCCGCAGTGCTATGATGTCCGAGCCTTCTACATAACTTCTATTCAGCAAATCAGAAGGTTTTCCACAGCTGTGGAAAAACCTGTGGAAATCAAAGCCTCTCGAATGGAAAGTAAACAAAAATCGAATCCTTGGCTTCAAATCAAGAGAGCGATCCAGAAAGAGATTGACAGGAACAGCTTTGAAACATGGTTTGAGCCCACAGCCTACATAGGACAGGAGAGCACCTGTTTCTATATAAAAGTTCCCAACTCATACTTCAAGGACTGGCTGTCTTTTCACTATTCAAACCAAATAAACAAATGTTCCCTCGAGCTTTTTGGAAGGGTTTTTGACATCAAATATATCTTCGACGACACTCCAAGTTCTTTTATGCGTCGTTCTCCTCATGAACGACGCTCCAAGCATGGTGGCCTTCTAAATCCCAATTTGAATCCCAATTATACTTTTGAAAATTTCGTTGTCGGCTCTTGCAATCAATTTGCTCATGCCGCTGCTTCAGCCGTGGTTAACAATCCAGCTAAATCATACAACCCCTTTTATATCTACGGTGGTGCAGGTTTAGGAAAAACCCATTTGATGAATGCCATTGGTCACAGTATCCTTAAGCAAAATCGCGGTCTAAAAATCCTATACATCACGACTGAAAAATTTATGAACGATCTCATCAACCATCTTCAGTATGGAAAAATCTTAGATTTTCGCCAAAAATATCGGAGTGTCGATGTCCTCCTTATGGATGATATCCACTACCTTTCTGGACGAGAGAGAACCAAAGAAGAGTTTTTCCATACTTTCAACCATCTCTACGATAGCCAGAAACAAATCGTCATATCCAGTGATTGCTCACCAAAGGAAATTCCCAACCTCGAGGATAGATTCAGCTCTCGCTTCGAATGGGGATTGATTGCAGACTTGAAGCCCCCTGATATTGAAACGAGGATCGCTATTCTCAAAAAGAAATCCGAGCTCGAGGATATCTCGCTCCCTGAGAGCGTCGCCCTTTATATCGCTGATAAAGTTCACTCTAATATCAGAGAGTTGGAGGGATACCTTAGGCGCGTCCTTGCCTATTCTTCGCTGAGAGGAGAGCCTATCGATTTAGATCTGACAAAGGAAGCCTTAAAAACCCTTCTTGATTCCTCTTCCACGATTGTTACTGTAGAAAAAATCCAGAAGGTCGTATGCCATGAGTTCAAAATAAAAATATCCCAACTCAAATCTAAAAACAATTCTCCGAAAGTCGCCTTTCCCCGCCAACTGGCTATGTATCTTTCCAAACACATGACTAAGACTTCCCTTCCTGAAATCGGCAAAAAATTCGGTGGAAAACACCACACGACAGTCATCCATAGTATAAGGAAAATAGAAAAATTGCGCTCCAAGGATACAGAATTTGACAAAAGAATGAACACATTGATCAACCAAATCCATTAGGGAAATCAATAGATTATACGAGTTTTTCACATTTTCATTGATTTTATTATTCTTATTCTTTAATCTTATTCTATATATATAATTAAAAGAAGAAACCATTGTGAAAAGGTGGAAAAATGAAATTCTCGATTAGCAAAGAGGATATACTCAGAGAATTACAGCTCCTTCAAGGGATTGTCGAGAAACGAAACACGATGCCTATCCTTGCGAACATTTTGATCAATGCCACAGAGAACGAAATTGAGATCATCGGAACAGACCTTGAAGTCGGCCTTAAGACACACTTTCCTGCACAGATTGAGGAAACAGGTTCCATAACCATATCAGGAAAAAAACTTTTTGAAATTGTTCGTTCTCTTGCCGAAGAACAGCGTGTTTTATTCAATGAAGGAAAAGATCTGATGATGGAGATCATTTCTGGGGAAAGTGAATTCAAGGTTCTCTGTTTGCCCAAGGAAGACTATCCTCAGGTACCAGAGCCAAAATTTGAGAAAAATATCGTTCTACCCCTAGAAAAATTCAAGGACATGATCGATCGGGTATATTATGCGATCACTCAAGAGCAGAGATATTACCTCAATGGCGCTTTGATGCTCCTTAAGGATAATCAAATGGAGTTGGTGAGTACAGACGGCCATAGGCTAGCCTATACCAAGCTTGCTATCGAAGGACAGAAAGTGGAGAACGAAATCAGGACCATCGTGTCCAAGAAGACACTCAATGAATTGAGAAAGTTCGAAGATGAGACAACCGAGTTTGACTTAGATGATAACAACCTTTTCTTCCATATCCGGAACAGAACTCTTATTTCAAGAATTATCGAAGGAAAATTTCCCAATTATGAGGCAGTTATACCCAAAGAAAATCCACATATTCTCCGAATTTCAAGAGAAAAGATCACGAATGCCACAAGAAGAGTCTCCTTGCTTTCCACAGAAAGATCCAGAGGGATCAAATTCAGCATCGAGCAGAATCAGATCAAGCTCTTCTCTTCTAATCCAGAGATAGGAGAAGCACGAGATAAAGTTGATGTCGATTACAAGGGGGAAGAAATGGAGATTGGGTTCAATTCTCAATACCTTTTAGACTTTTTGACTGCAGTAAAATCGGAAAACGTTTTATTTGAGTTGAAGGATGAAAACAGCGCAGTCTTATTGAAGCCTGAAGCAGATGATGAAATCAACTACCTTTACGTGTTAATGCCCATGAAAATATAGTCATTAACCTGAATAATCCAGGTTAGCTGAGAGGTTGAAAGAGATATGGCTTCCCAAGAAGAAAAATTTTTCCACCGGAATCCACAACAACTGCTCCATAATTTGGAAACTGTTCCATGATTTTTTCTGGATGCGGAGACACAAAAAGAGCGGTGGAGAGGGCGTCGCACATGAGGGTTTCTGGGCCTATAACAGTCACGCTCTGCTTTCCTTTTGAAGGATAGCCAGACTTGGGATCGAACACATGGTGGTAACGGACGCCTGTTTCGATGAAAAATCTTTGGTAGTCTCCGGTCGTGGCTGCTCCAATCTGGGTGATAAAGAGAACGCCTAAAAAACCGCCCTCTCTTGGATGTTTGATACCAATTCGCCAGGATTTATTCTCTGGATTTTTTCCCCAACAATAAAGGTCTCCTCCTGCATTGAGGAATCCGTTTTTCACTCCCATTCGGATCAAGGCCTGGGAAGCAAGGTCTATTCCAAAGCCTTTAGCAATGCCTCCCCAATCAAGCTCCATCCCAGGATGGGGATGGAGTTTGCCATCTTTTAATTTGATTCTTTCCATGCCGACGCGCCTCAGGGCCTCCTGGATTTCGTCTGAAGACGGGACCCTGTGGGAACCGCCACGAAATCCCCAAATGTGTGATAAAGGAGCCACGCTTATATCGAAAGCTCCGCCAGAAGCATGGTAGACATCCAAAGCCTTTTGATAAAGGCTGAGCACATGAGGAGAAGAATAATCTTGAGCACCTGGGGAAAAAAGTTCTTCAACTTCTGAGAAGATGCTTCGGACTTCCTCTTCTGAAGATTTAAAAAGTGGAAGGGAACAGTATAGGTTTAATTCACAGAGCGTATCGAAGAACAGGAAGGTAGAAGCCTGCCACTTCTCAGAAACACGGCAGCTGGAGATAATGCAGAGCAAAAGGAAAGAGAGGAGAACATTTTTTTTGGCCATGAGAAGTATCCAAAATCGGAAGTTCAATTTTCAATAAATGCTCGAAAAAAGTCAAACAGGAAGGTTTATTGACAGCCTCACAAAATACATATATCTTGTCTTTATTCTCGAACATGGTCCCTTTAAAGAAGAAGGCGTGAAAGAGAGAGGGAATTATGGGCGTTAGGTTCCGCCTTGGTTTTATGATGTTTTTGCAGTATGCCATATGGGGAGCGTGGTCGCCCGTGCTTTCAGATTATCTTATCAACGAGCTTGGATTCAGCGGCACACAAGTTGGCCTCATTTACAGCCTCTTACCCCTTGCAACCATCGTTACGCCTTTTGTTGGCGGCCAGATTGCAGACCGATATTTTGCCAGTCAAAAGGTCATTGCCTTCCTCCAACTGATAGGAGGAGGATTGCTCATCTATACGTCAACCATAGCAAACTACTCGACGATGATATGGACGATGCTTTTCTATTGTCTGCTGTACGCACCAACACTTGCCCTCACGAATTCTGTGGCCTTCATCAACTTGAAGGATTCAGAGAAGGAATTTGGAATCATAAGAGTCTGGGGAACGATTGGATGGATTGTTGCTGGTCTCATATTGATGGGATGGAGGCACCTTTTTCAATCCAGCGATACTTTTGCCATACGAGGAGACACCCTATTCCTGGCAGGAATATTTTCAATCATCATGGGATTTCAAGCCTTCAGCCTGCCACACACTCCACCCAAGAAAGAAGGGGCCAATCCCCTGGCATTTTTAGAGGCGATCAAGATGATGCGGAACAAAAACTTCTTGGCTTTTGTCATCATCTCCTTTGTGGTGGCCACAGAGCTGATGTTCTATTATGTTTTGACCGCTCCCTTCTTGACCTCAGACAAAATAGGCCTTTCGAGTGCAAGCGTACCAGGAGTGATGGTAATCGCACAGGTGGCCGAGATATTTGTACTCGCCATTCTTCTGCCTTACTTTATCACCAGAATAGGAATAAGAAACGTACTTGTCATAGGTGTTCTCGCCTGGCCTCTTCGCTACATTATCTTTGCCGTTGGAAAACCAGCTTGGTTGGTCATTGCCTCTTTGAGTCTTCATGGTTTCTGTTTTGTCTTTTTCTTTGCTGCAGCCTTTATCTATGTCGATACGGTCTCTCCAAGAGATATCCGCCATTCAGCCCAGAGCTTCATCA
>Ga0209636_10002102_pt1 | contig 20201 bp, 16 predicted proteins | sample DeeMarSWOR152_54_FD_187464 | JGI IMG/M metagenome (GOLD analysis project Ga0209636, IMG submission 187464) | Marine sediment microbial communities from White Oak River estuary, North Carolina - WOR-1-52-54 (SPAdes) (version 2) | ecosystem: Environmental > Aquatic > Marine > Intertidal zone >...
ATCTTGTAATGCAAGTTTTATACAGGCCTGCTCTGGAGTAAAGCCTCGCTGCAGGAAGTAGTCGACCATTTGTTTATCTGTTTCAGTCTCAATCGCCTGCTTGAATCTTGTAATAGTTGTCTTTCCCGTGGTCTTCATTGCGACCAGGCCAATATTCGCCTTATGGCACTCATTCATCGCGAGCTGTAAATTCATATCCTGCATCACGCGGAAGTTGTAGCTTGTCATAATCACATCAATCCAGTCGAGTTTGGCCGCAGCGGTGAGGCATTGAGTGGCATTCTTGTGTGTGCTAAAACCGAAGAACCGTATCAGCCCGCGCTTCTTCGCACTTTCAGCATACTTTCTTATTTCATCCGTCAAGAGTGCAGGGTCCTGCAAGTCGTGGAAACAATGCATATCAACATAGTCGGTTTTCATTCTGCTGAGCGAAAGTTGAAGACGCTCTTCCATACCCTTTTGCGTATCTGCGCCTTTGGCCTTGGTGGCAATGAACAAATCCTTCCGGACATCCGGGTTCTTAGATAGGAATTCACCTATACCAAGCTCACTGTTTCCACCTGCATAGACGTTGGAGGTGTCCCAATAATTAACGCCCAGCTCGATTGTCTTTCTTAAGATGATCTGGTTCTCAACAAGGTCGAACATTGTTCCGAGGGCCAGGACGGGTACCACGGCACCTGTTTTGCCCAATATTCGTTTCGGCATCTCGGTGTATTCTTCCTTTTTGGGTATCTTTGTGACCTCAGGTTCAATAATATTCGGCTCCTTTTCTTCTTCCTTTTCCTTGGCCTTGCATCCGGCTAAAACAGAGCCGAGTCCCACTGCGGCTATTGCGCTATCGCGCATAAACCGGCGTCGAGTTACTTGCTTTTTCTCAATATTGTCCATCTTTCATTTCCTTTCGTGATTGAGCCCTAAAAATCCGCAACTACCTGCGAAATAATGTATGGCCGCTGTCACACGTTACCATACCGCCTCTAAATACGTCAAGTTATTTATCTTTGTGAGGGGCCCTGCGTGTATGAGCGGCTGGTTATACCTGCTGTAGCTCTGCTGAAATGCTGCGTTTGTCATACCGCTCAGGCCAACTTGCTGACGGCTTCGGCGACCAGACTGGCTATGGGCAGATGCTGGGGGCAGCGAGCTTCGGCAAGTTTATAATCCAGACCGAGCAGTTTGTTTTTTACGCTGCCGGGGATTCTGGCGAAAAGCTGTCTTGCTCTTTCCTGCTCGCCGTAGCTGTTGTAGTACATCAAATATCGCATGATGTCACTAAGGTATGGTGTATCCGGCAGGGCCGAGTCGCAGATGTATGCGCAGCCGGCACAATAACCGCTGCAGGTTGCCGCGGCGTATTCTTTGAAGACCTCAATATCTGTTTGCGTAAGTTCGGTTTTGTCGAGCGCCGCTGCGATGTTTGAATACAAAAGACTGATATTCTCCATCCCAACGCAAGCCGAGCTGAACCTTTTATCCTCCAGCACAAATTTTATCTTTGCCTGTCCCTCGGTGAAACCTTGCTTGACGAAGTGTCTGAGCAGTTTTTTTTCCTCTTCGGCTCTGGAGCCACCTCGAGGACTTCTCTGGCCGAGCCCAAGAGTTTTTATAGCAATAAGGCCGATACCGGCTTTATGACACGCCTCAACAGCGTCCTGCATCTCGGCGTCCTGCATGCTTCGAAAACTGTAGCGGGTCGTTATCGCATCAATCCAGTCGAGCTTGGCCGCAGCGGAAAGACATTGGGCAGTATTCGAGTGAGTACTGAAACCAAAAAAACGAATCAGTTTTCGCCTCTTGGCATTCTCGGCCCACTGTTTTAGTTCTTCCGTCAACTGTGCAGGATTGGACATAATGTGTACGCCATAGTACAAATCAATGTAATTTGTGTTCATTCTCTTAAGAGAAGTTTGAAGACGATTTTCCACGTCTGCGACGGTTCCTGCGAACGATGCTTTGCTTATGATGAACAATTTATTTCGGTTCTGTGGGTTCTTCGCCAGGTATCTACCTATCCCAAGCTCACTGTTTCCACCTGCGTAGTTGTGGGCTGTATCCCAGCAGTTAATGCCCCCCTCGAGAGCTTTTTCCAAAATTATTTGCCTCTCAAGAAGGCTGTAATTTCCACCCAGGCACAGGCAAGGTACCTCAACGCCTGTTTTGCCTAACTTTCGCATCGGCACCTGCGCCAATTTGGGCATTTGCGTTTTTCCCGGGTCGTTAGGGTCAGCGGCATCAGGTTCCTTTTCTTCCTTGCCCTTGCAACCGGCAAAAACGGAGCCCAGGCCTGCCGCTCCGATCGTTTTCAAAAAATTCCTTCTGTTGATTTTATTGTGCTCTTCTTGCATCGTATTAAACTCCATAACCGATTAACATTTACCTCGTTAGAAAACTTGCCCCTTTACAAATCAGGGCAGATGCCCCTGAGGTTTTATTTCTAACGGGCTTAAGCCGGGCCCTATTTGCACTAAATCGCAGAATGGGAACCCAGCAGTAACCTTCTATCTGCACTTCTTGTTTCGTTTTCCGCAGAGACCCTTATAGCTTTTCTACCGCTAACGGGGCATTCGTGTTCGCAAACTCCGCAGCCTATGCATTTTTCAATATCAATAAAAGGTCTTTGCAGGCGCACCTGAACCTCAATTTTAGTGCCTGCAGGGGGGATTTTGTTGAATTGCTCATCAGATGAAATTTTGATGGTATTTTCGGTATTTGCCGCGATTTTTCTGCGTTCGTCACCGTCGACGGCACAATAATAATCGCCGGTAGCAAATTTAGCAGGCACAATGGTCTCTTCAACTTCCACAGTATTATCTGTGGCTTTCTTTACAGTTAAAATACCATCTCTTACGGTGTTGAAACATTCCTGGGTATAAATCGCCTTGGGGCTTAGCGGACAGTTTTCTTCACACACTATGCAGGGTTTATCCATCGCCCAGGGAAGGCACCTGTTTTGGTCAACAAATGCGGTGCCGAGCTTGATTGGCCCGACGTCGGCAAACTCATCGGTTCCCAGTTTTTCGGCGAGGGTAATCGGCCTGATGGCCGAGGTCGGACAAACCTGCCCGCAAGCCACGCAGTTTAGCTGACAACCGCTCGAGCCGATTCGATTGTTTAGCACAGGAGTCCAGAGGTTTTCCAGTCCTCCTTTGATGCCGCCGGGCTGGATAACGTTTGTGGGGCAGATGCGCATACATTGGCCGCACTTGATGCATCTCTTTAGGAATTCCTCTTCCGACAATGCGCCGGGGGGGCGAATGACTTTGTGATACCAATTGCTGCCCAGTTTGTTGCTCAGCCTTAGCGCCGGTACTGCCAGGATTCCGCTGGTTAGTGAAAGTACAAAGCCTCTGCGAGAAATGTCCGGATTCTTGATTTCGCCTGCAAGTGACGGTTTGGTCTGGTAGCTTATTAGCTCGTCCTTGCAGTCCTGGCGGCAATTAAGACAAAGGACGCATTCACTTATTCTTATATTGCCGCTCGGCTCGCAGCCACCTTCGCAGGTCTGCTCGCATAATTTGCAGTTGACACATTCGCTCTGGTTCTTTCCGATTCGCCATACCGCGAATCTGCTGGTTATGCCAAACAGCGCCCCGAGCGGACAAATGAATCTGCAGTAGAATCGAGGAATGGTCAGGTTAAGCAAAACCGCTGTCAAGAATATCATAAGTATCAGCCAGGCACCCTCATAGAAACGTGTTGTTTCTGAAACAAGGTTAGCGGTTCTGTCAGCAATAGGCAATAATAGGAGGTTAAAAGAGCGTGTTATCAACGGTATAGGGTCGAGCAGGCCGGTCTGTAAAGTAGCCCCGATTGATGGGAACGCAGCCATAAACAGAATGAATATGAGAATGAGGTATTTTATGCACTGAGCTTTTCGGTATTTGTTGAGCCGGATTTTTTGTGCCACAGTCTTTTTTCGATTGCCCAAAAAGCCCACAAAGTGATGCAGTGAGCCGAAAGGACAAACCCAACTGCAGAAGAATCGACCGAATATTATAGTCAATATAATCGTAGCCAACGCCCATAAAATAGGCCAGTAGAGTGTGTGTGTAGTCAATATTGTCCCGATTGCCACCAGCGGGTCGAGCTGCAAAAACCAGTTAACGGGCCAGTCCCTCAGCCGCCACAATTTGTCGCCTTCTGTGCTGACGATACAAAACCAAACAAACATCGAGAAAAAGAAGGCCTGACTTATTCGTCTAACTGTTACAATTTTCATAATCAATATATTTGAAGCTTGGACACCCAATTTCCAATTTTTATTTTCTAATCTTTATTTTTCCAAGATGATACCAGCCATCCAATCCCTTTCCAGATATGGCGAGTTTAACTTTAGGCTTATTGGATAGCATGTCGAGAATGCCGATTTGCAGGTCATATTCTCCCGCAGGCATATTAAGTGGGACCAAAACAGTATCGTCATAAAGATTGTCGCCCGGCAGCCAGGTTCTGATATCGGCATTAGTGACTAAGATTTCAGTTTTTTCGTCCTTTTTGAGACGAAGAGCGAGAGGGAATTTCTTATAACACGGTGCAACACCCTTGTTTTCCCACCAGGAAGTGAAAGACAGTTTACTGTTTGGATTCAATGCCGCCGGGTACGTAAACTTGCGAAGGACAAATCTGTATCCCATTTTCCCGAGCCACCTCTCTACCGAAGGCCACCATTCGTTCGGCACCGGCGAGGATTTAGCGTTGAAAGAAGAGATGTGCCATTTGAGGGACTCATCGATTATGTGGTCGACATCCCAGCCCATATCCTTCCAGTGCTGCATCACCCAGCATACCTCAAGTGTTACCGGAGCTTTTTTCCAGGCGTCCCGCACACCAAAGTTGATGATTGCCTGCGGATAATAATCGTTCATATGCGACCAATTGGCGCTAAATCCTCCCATATCACCGAGACAATCGACCCTCCAGCCGACATCCGCTCTGGAAAGCGCGTAGCTGTTTGTTTTCTTATCAGTGAGAAGCATAACAAGATGTGTTTTTTTAAAGGAGTCGATATAGGCGTTGACCAGTGCCTGCCTGGTTTTCTCTGTCAATTGAGCAGAGCCTGCACCTTCACCCCACGCTCCGACAATCGCAGCATCCACGCTTTCGAGGTCAGGGTGTCCGTCATAGCGTTTGCCAAGAATTTTTATCATATTTGTGAAATACTTGACGTACCGTGGGTCTTCAGGGTCGACCTGCCACTTCTTTACAGGCAAATCTTTCCTTTTCCCTACCATTGCGCGATACCAGTCTGGAACATCATTCTCAACTCCTGTTCCATAGGGCGCGATGCGCAACATCAGAGTCTGGCCTCGCTCGCGGGCAGTTTTGAGGGCTTTATCTATCAAGTCCCATCGATATTTACCCATTTCCGGCTCGATGAACTTCCAATAAATTCGGAAATACGCTATCGTCGTCATCGGATAGTCTTTGTTTTGCAGATTGCCATTAAATTCCTGATAAACGATAGGCTTACCCTCGGTCCAACGTTTAGCTACATTTAACGCATCGCCGTTGAATCTCTGAAAGGTCATAAAGCCGATTCCGGGATTGGTGAGGATGTCGTCGATTTCCTTTGGCCGAACGACAACCGTTTCTTGCGCAAAGACAGGAGCAAAGGATACTGCCGTTAATATGATTGCAATTGGAATGACTGCGATTAAACGTAAGATATGCACGATAACCTTTCCTTAGACTTTACTGGATACTGGTTTGAGTGATTCATAATCGGTTGTTCCGGCACCGGCTACCTGGGCTTTTGTAAGGTACGGCAGGTCCGAGACCTTCAAATTTAGAAGACTGCACCCGTAGGCATCAGCCGCCACGCAATCAGTACTTGCAATCAGCGTATTTGCTCGTTTCAAATCTGCGAGAGAGCCTCCGGTCGGGCCGTTAGTCATCATAACTTCAGTGCCGTCGAGTATTACCAGGGTCGGTTTTACCATCATAGGCAACTCGGCAATGATGGTGTTAATATCCTGGTGAAAAATATTCCGCCGTCCGCCCAGAATCCCATACCAATTTTTCATCGACATCGAAGCACCGGCTCTATGGTGGTGTTTAACCGGGGCTATACCAATTAGTTTATCGGCCTTGGCAAACGGCTCAAAGAAGATAGGCCAATTCTTAATGAGTTTGCCTCGTTCGAGGTTGGTGTGCTTGAAATGATGGTCTTTTGGTAATATAACTTTAGCGCCGGCCTGGCTTGCCGCTTTGCGGATGCCGCTTAATGTAAAACAGCTTGCGGGGTCGTTGATAGGATTGTCCGTGACGACGACTTGTTTTGCCCCTGCTTTGTGGCACAGCCGGACCACCTCAGCGACAAGGTCAGGGTGGGCCGTGGCTCCAAGCATCGGCGGTGATGCAAATGCGACATTTGGCTTTATCGCAACCGTTTCGCCGGGCTTGACGAATCTTTCTATACCGCCGAGCAATTCTATCGCCTTGTTGACAGTTTTAACCCGGTCCGGCCCCTGGACGATACTCATAGTCTTGTCGGCTATAGCCGGTACAGAAAAATGAGCCGGGAAATTTACGAGTTCTTCAGTGTCGATTCCGGGTTTTGGGCCTTTGCTGTCATAAACCAAAGACGCGATTGTGCCGGCGGCGGCAATCGAAATTCCGGCTTTGCCTGCCCGCGCCAGAAATTTCCTTCGATCGATTTTTTTATCATTTTGCTCAGTCATTGTTCACCGCCTTTGCCGCCCCGCTGAGTTTGTTAATAAGCATTACGGCTAAATTTTCCGCGGACTGTTGATTTTCAGCTTCGTGGATACCTATAACAAAAGGCCCTATCGAGAGCACAATTTCGGTCGTGTCATAGAAGTCCAGGACTTTGCCTTCGAGAGTTTTATTGTCTGTTTTTCTTGCTGTGGCGCCATTTTCTCTCAGAAAGTTGCGATAGCTTTCTGCGACTGTCTCGGCATCCCTGGGGCCGGGTCGTTTGCTCAAAAATGCCGTGATAGTTTCACCATTAAATTCATATTTAGCGGCGAAGATGTCGGTCAATCCTTCAAAACCGAAGGCACTTGTCAGATAAAGCTTAATGCTTCCGGGGACCAAATTATCCTGTGGCAGATACTCGATTTCAGGTATGCCGGTATCATCGTGAACGGCCAGGTTCGTGCGAATCTTCCTTGTGACTTCCGCCATTGCAGCAAGCAGCTCATCCGATTCAGAGAAGCCGACCAGCTCGATATAGTATTCGCCGTGTGTAAGATAAAGCGCATTAGAAGTTTTGTATGCAAATTCCATATCCGGCAGGTTCTCAACTTCAGGCCTTTTTTGCACGCTGTACACAGAAAATGCGTTTCTGGCTCTGGCCATATCAAAGAGATAGAGCTCCATCACCAGGTTTTCATCCGCCTGGCTTGCAAATCTCTGAGTGGACAATTTTTTAAAACCAGCGTCGATGTAAAGAGGGGCCTTGCCGTTAATCTTTTCGTAAAGATTTCCGGAGTTGTAGACTTCAATTTCGGAAAGTGTTTTGAATCCGTAAGGCAGAAGAAAACTCAGGTCTTTCTTTTGTTTGGGCATCTGTTTTATGAACACGCCGACGGCGATAAGGAAGAGAATCGCCAATAAGCAGATGCTTATAGCAGATTCGAGACGTTTTGCCCGGCCCGGTACCGAATCCATAACCAACTCCCATAATCCCGTTAGAATTTCTATAACGAGAGATAATATCATACCACATATTAGAAATTCTGCATCAAAAAATTTCTGACGGGGTATACTTGACCCTAAAGCTCGGGCGGATTATAGTTTTTATTGGCGTCTTTTGTCAATATTGGATTTAGCAGGTTCAGCCAAAATGCGAATTATACAAGTTGCTATGTGCCAGATATTTTCACTTGATGGCGACCGCTGCGGCAATTTTGTCCGAATTGAAAATGCAGTTCGCCAGGCAAAAGATGGTGGAGCTGATATTATTTGTTTTCCCGAGACGATTGTATTGGGCTGGGTAAACTCTGATGCACACGAAAGAGCATATCCGATCCCGGGCAAGGATTCGGACCGCCTTTGTGAATTGGCTAAAAAATATGAAATCTGTCTCTGCGCCGGTCTGGCAGAAAAGAGCGGTACGAACCTGTATGATTCGGCAGTGTTAATTGACGAGAAAGGCCGGATTGTTCTTAAACACCGTAAGATAAATATATTGACGGAACTGATGACTCCACCGTATGCGCCGGGCAAAGACGTCAGCGCGGCTGAAACCAAATTTGGCAAAATTGGACTGCTGATTTGTGCGGATACACATAAAGACGAAATCCTGAAGCGTATGGCGGCTCTGAAACCTGACTTACTGCTTGTTCCATACGGATATGCGGAGCTGGAAAATAACTGGCCTGAACATGGTAAGCAGCTTGAGAAAGTGGTCAAAAAGGCGGCATGGAAATCCGGAGCACCTGTGGTTGGGACCAATCTTGTCGGCGAAATAACAAGAGGCCCCTGGAAAGGCCGAATATTTGGCGGACACAGCGTTGCGGCCGATAAAAACGGTAAAACACTTACAATTGCCGCAGACCGCGACCGGGATATAAAGATTGTTTCCGTAAGGACAGGCCAATAATCACTTTATGATTAACCGCAGGCACGTTGTTTTACGGCGTAAATAAAAATTTTGCTGAATATGAGTTGTTCACCCCGTCAGAAGTGCTGCGGGCGGAAAATATCCTCAAAAAAAGAACATTTCCAACGGGCTTGACAGAGCAGCACTGGACGTGTTATAATAGCGCTGCTAAAGAAAAAAAAGGAGACTGAAATGACTGAATATCTACAATATCTGGGGTTTTGGACGCCGGGCCCCCTTGAGATTGCTGTTATTGCGATTGTCGCTTTGCTGATATTCGGCAGGCGGCTGCCCGAAATCGCCCGCAACGTAGGCAAGAGCCTGACCGAATTCAAGAAGGGGCTTCATGAGGCCAAGGAAACCAAGGACGAGATAGTTGATGACGTCCGGGAAGTCAAGGATGATGTGATAAAAGAGGCCAAGGACGCCGCGGGACTGAACGAAGAAGATAGGATGGGCTCTGATTGATTATTGATAAAGGGAAACTGAACACTGAGACCGGTTATCAATAATCATTAATCAATTCTTAATATGGGCGATACAAAGAAGAAACAAGTCCTCCCCGAAGATTCCACGATGAGTCTGGGCGACCACCTCGAGGAATTGCGGTTTCGGTTGATTCGTGCCCTTGTCGGTTTGGGGCTTGGTCTTATCATCGGTTTAATTCTCGGCCGGACCATAATAAGCTTTATGCAAGGACCATACAACGATGCAACCGCGAAGTTTCTGTTTAGCGCTGAGCCGGAGTTCCAGAGTGATTTAGACAACGGAATCATCTCCGAAGGTTTGCGGCAGGCATTCAAAGATAACAGGGCCTCACTTTCTCCAGATGTCACCGTCTCGAAAAGCCTGGTCATTTGGAAAGGCAAGAGATGGCTGATAACCGATAATAAAGACAAATATAATAAAGACAAATACTGGGTCAAGAAAGAGAAGGATAAGCTAAACACTTACAGGCTAATCCCTCTGCAGATAATTGCAGTAGCTGCTGGTTTTGTCAGCTACGTAAAAATAGCTTTGGTTACAGGGCTGGTTCTTTCGTCACCCTGGGTCTTCTATCAGTTGTGGATGTTTATTGCTGCCGGTTTGTATCCGCATGAAAAAAAATATGTTTATTTAGCAGTCCCATTTACAGTGGTTTTATTTGTTACCGGAGCGTTTTTTTTTATTCTTGTCGTCGCGCCTATCACTTTGAAATTTCTGGTAGCGTTCAATGAGAGAATACTTGACGTAAGGTCGCAATTTACTTTTCAGCACTACATATCGTTTGTAAGTCAACTTATGTTAGTTTTCGGTATTGCGTTTCAGACTCCGATAGCCATTTTCTTCTTAAATAAGACGGGTCTGGTTTCGGTCCAGGCCCTCCGGCGGTCAAGAAAATATGTACTGTTACTTATCGTTATAGTAGCGGCTCTGGCGACACCGCCCGATGTGGTTTCTCAAATAACCCTGGCGATACCGCTGTATGTGCTGTTTGAATTAGGCATACTTATGAGTTACTTTTCGGGACGTAAGAAAACCTCGCAAAACGACCGTTGATAAGCCGACAATCACCGACTTTCTCAGTACCGCCTACTTATTTCTTTCGGGCCTGGTTTTTATTTCGTCAATCGAGCGACTAAAAAATCTTCAAATGCGCTTAAGTCTTTCCATTCGGTGGCACAGTTAATGGTTTTGGCTTTATTATCAATTACCGTGTATCCATCGTCGGTAACCCGAATGCCGAGTTTTTCCATCCGAACCAACTTGGTTGATATGGCCAGATAAATGCCGACCGTATCAAAAAGGGTCGTGCTGCTTGAGTTGACCTTATTATCGACCCTTTTGTTGACCTCAGCCTCGCTCAAATCCTTGTGCTCGTTCAAAACTCCCGCCTTTTGCCATGCACGATAGTTTTCTATTAAGGCCCGGGTTAAAGGACTGTTTCTCTTGAATACTTTTTGATATTTGCTCCCCTTAAGCTGGACTATACCACAGGTGTCCAGAGGGGTAATTGTCATATTCCAGCGGGCTGTAAAGACCTTTTGTGCTTCTTTAGCATAGGCCCTGACATTATATTCGGCGCTGGGTTTCGGGCTGCCGTTGTATCCGCGGCGAATGCTGCCGTGCATTCCGACAAATCTTGCCTTATCAGCTATGCGAGGCTCACGCTGAAGTGCGGCGGCAATATTGGGCAGGGGACCGACGGCAATTACTGTTATCGGCTGCGGCGATTTCATTATAGTATCAATTAAGGCCTGCACGCCATCTTGATGAATGGTGCCGGGATATGATGATAGTTTGTAGTCTTTTACCCATTCGTTTTGCCTGTGGCCGTTTTCGTTGTGTCGCAGCCCTATGCCAACCGGTATATCCGACCTGCCGGCGATTTGGAGTATCCTTGCCACAATTTTTGCTTTTGCAAAAGTGTCACCTACTGAGGTTGTAACCAATTTAATATCCAATTCAGGCGATTGAAGGAGCATAATCAACGCCCAGGTATCGTCGATGTCCCCACCGATGTCCGTATCAAAAATAACAGGCATTTTTTTTCTCCGAGATGAAGGTGAATTGTTGTTGGAAAAACAGGAACCAACTGTCAACAGGAATAATACCAAAATCCCCAAAACAATAATCCATCCGGATTTTATTGGTGGAAAAAACCCTCTGAATCCTGCATTTTTTAAAACCTTCGCACCATTCATATTTTAGCCTCCTGATTTTAAGAACGTTTTTACCAGACTTTTTGCGAGTATAACACAAGGCACGATTTTTTACAATCAGGTTTTTCCGACTCATTTTAGATATTTACATCTATGCCGCCGGCAACACGGGCTATTTTGTCTGAGCAAATTAAGCATTCAGCATAAATCTTGAACGATTTTACCTATGCGGGTATTATGGTAGGTTGATGTTGACGCTGATAAACACAAATGTGATGGTCCCTCCCATAGGGCCTGTTGGCCTGGACTATATAGCAGGGGCTGTCAGAGCGGCCGGAATCCAGGCAGATGTAGTTGATTTATGTCTTGCTGAAGACCCGTCAAAGACTCTGAAGTGCTATTTCGATACACACAGCCCGCAATTAGTGGGGGTTTCTTTTCGCAATGTTGACGATTCTTTCTGGCCAAGCGCCCGGTGGTTCGTCCCCTCGCTGGCTGAGACTGTACATACGATACGAAGTATGACGAATGCACCAATTGTAATTGGCGGCGTGGGCTTTTCCATTTTTGCCGAGCGAATTATCGAATATACCGATGCTGACTTTGGGATTCGAGGAGATGGAGAGCAGACAATAGTTTCACTGCTTCACCAACTGCAGCGGCCGGAACGCCTTGAAGCTATAGATGGATTAATCTGGCGCCGCGACGGAGTTATTCACAGCAACCGACCAGCGTGGCCTGCACCGCTTTCTTTGTCCACCGGTCGTGATGCGATTGATAACCTCGCATACTTCAAAAAAGGAGGACAGTGTGGTGTGGAGACCAAACGGGGCTGTAACCGCCGATGCCTATATTGTGCCGACCCGCTGGCTAAGGGTACGGCAGTAAGGACGCGAGCCCCATCGGAGGTCGCCGATGAGGTCCAGTCTTTAATAGAGGAGGGAATAGAAGTATTGCATTTGTGTGACTCTGAGTTTAACATCTCTCAAAGTCACGCCTATGCGGTCTGCGAGGAGTTCAGCCGTCGCTCATTTGCAAAAAAGGTCAGGTGGTACACATATATGGCGGTTGTTCCTTTCGATGCCGAACTTGCCGGGGCTATGCGCAAAGCCGGCTGTGTCGGTATCGACTTTACCGGTGACTCTGCGTGCCCTTCGATTCTAAAGACCTATCGCCAGCAGCATACTAAAGAAGACCTTGCCTCGGCGGTGCGTTTGTGCCGAGCTAACGGCATAAAAGTTATGATAGACCTGCTGTTTGGTGGCCCGGGTGAAACGCCCGAAACGGTCGCAGAGACGATAGATTTCATTAAACAAATTGACCCGGATTGCGCAGGTGCGCCGCTCGGTATAAGAATCTACCCCGGCACCGAAATGGCCCGAATAGTGGCAAACCAGGGTCCCCCGGAAACGAACCCGAACATTCATCGAAAGTACGAAGGGCCCGTGGATTTCTTCAAACCAACTTTCTATATATCTGAAGCCCTTGATGAGCAGCCAGCCAAGCTTATAAAGGATTTAATTGCGGCAGATGAAAGGTTCTTTGAGCCGATGCCGGAGATAGCCCCGGAAGCTGCTGAAAGCAGCCGGTCCACCGATCATAATTACAATGATAATATCGAACTTGTAGAAGCAATAGGCAAAGGTGCACGCGGGGCATATTGGGATATACTGCGTAAGCTTCGCACCAGCTAATCGAGAACAGTCTTCTCTTCGTAGGCCGGAACGGTTACCTCCCAGCCGGTTTGCTTTCTTATGTAATTACCGAAACTCAGTGCGCTTTCGGTCTCACCGTGTACGACAAAGACGCCCCTCGGAGGAGCTTCCAATTCCTTCAACCATTCGAGCAGCTCATTCCTGTCGGCATGTGCTGAAAAACCGTGTATTCGGACTATTTTCGCCTTTACCTTATGTTTCTCACCAAGTATCCGGACTTCTTCAGCGCCATCGACAATTGACCTGCCGAGCGTGCCGATTGCCTGATATCCTACAAACATTATCGTATTCTCCGGTCTTGAGATGTTATTGACCAGGTGGTGTTTTACTCTGCCGCCGGTGCACATTCCGGAGCCTGCTATGACTATAACCGTTCCTTTTATGTGGTTGATTGCCTTTGATTCCTCGGCGGTTCCCGCCATCTCCAGTCCCGGCAGGTCAAAGGGCGATTTATGTCGTTTGACAAACTCGGTCATCTCCTTATCAAACAATTCCGGGTGATTCTGAAAAACCTTCGTAACCCTTGAGGCCATCGGGCTGTCTAAGAAAACCTTCAATTGTGGTATCTTATTGGCCAGTCGCAGCTCGTTGATGTAATATAAAACTTCCTGCGAACGTTCGAGCGCAAAGCTTGGGATGATAATGTTGCCGCCTGCTTTTTTCGTCGAGTTTATCACCTGCCCAATCAACTTTTTTATGTTTTCGGTATCCTCATGTACTCTGTCCCCGTAGGTTGATTCGATAAGAACATAATCGGCGTAGTCAAAAACGGTTGGGTCACATACGATAGGCCTGTTAGGTCGGCCAATGTCACCGGAGAACAAGATAATCCTTTCTTGTCCATCCTGGCGCACCTTGGCTCTTATTATTGAAGAGCCGAGGACGTGACCGGCGTCATAGAAAGTGGCTTCCACGCCCTCGCCGATATTTACGGACCTCCTGTATTCAACAGTTGAGAAAAGCGGGAAGCAGGCCTCAGCGTCTTCGGTAGTATAAAGCGGAACCACCGGGTAAGGGCCTTTTCGACCTTCTCGCTCGTGCCTTTTGCGCTTATACTCGGCGTCCTCTTCCTGTATCTTGGCCGAATCCAGTAATATAATTCGCACAATCTCCGCCGTAGCAACGGTACAGTATATCTTGCCTCCGAATCCCTCCCGAACGAGCTTCGGCAATAAACCACAATGGTCGAGATGGGCATGAGTTAAAAGGACGGCATCTATGCCGGCCGGTTCTACGGGAAAAGGGTCCCAGTTTCTTGCCCTGAATTGACGTTCCTGATAGAGTCCGCAGTCTATGAGAAGCCGGACACCGTTGGCTTCAAGGAAGTGTCGAGAACCGGTAACATTCTTAGCTGCACCGAGAAACTGTAGTTTTATTTGCATAGCCGGCCTCACTGCGATAAATCCCGGTAGAGACATTTTTTCTTTTCCGCCTCTAACGGGGTAAACGGCGTTTTTAGGTTGCGAATTATACAGCTATGTAGTGACAGTGTCAAGCAGTCCGGCAAGTCGTCGTGCCGGGTCGGATTTAGTCAGTGTTGCTGATATGGAGTCACCGGGGGGCCTCGAAGACAAGATGGATGTTGAGCTCCCGGTCAAATCGCTTAAACGCGAAGATTGTGTCCCCTGGGAGTCCGGCAGGACCCGGCAAGTCGTCGTGCCGGGCCGGATTCAGCGGCGGACATAGACATCGTATATGTAGTCGAGCTGTTTTTGTTCTCCCGGTTCTAATTTGATTGTCCAGGTCAGCTTTAAGACGGCATTCATCTGACGTAGTCCCCGCGCTTGCTTTTCAATTTTTGCTTTAGGCTGGGACGATTTTACCTCACCTGAGAGGGTTTTTGTAATCTCCAGCGTGATGGCTTTGGGCTGGAAGTTGGTTACCGAAAGTTTTCCTTCAACTGTTATCAGGTCATAGTGACGACCGTATAATTGTGCTGCATCGCGTTTTCTCTCAGTTTCAAGCTCAAGCTGCTCGGCCTTGACGCTCACCGCCTGGGTAATGCGCAGTGTCGTTTCACCTTTTACGGGTGTGAATTTTAACGTGTCCTGGCCCAGGATTATTCCTTCCTTGATTGTCTCGGCAGGGGCGGTCGTCCAGGGAACTTTCCCGGTATTTTCCATTCTCAGGCAGTGCCAAACCTCTTCATCCGGCTCACGTTCCTGCTCTTGGCGCCGTTCATAAGAATAACGTTCCTCCTCGTTGACATAATCGGGTATCTTCCACTGATAAATGTGCTTGTACGGTACGGATTCGGTAAACAGCGGCAGGTATCCCACCTGTCCCTTCTTCAGATGTACATTTTCAACAGGATAAAGAAACAGGTCTTCTGCCACCTTTCCGGCTTCTGCCGCGCCATATTCCGGCATGACAAACTCCTCGTATCCCCCACCTCCATAGCCACCATAACCCCCCGGCTGCTGGTACATTACATTGGCCCTTCCCCTCATTCTGCCCCCCTCGCTTTCCCCCTTGACCAGTGACTGCAGGAACTGGGCCAGATCCTCTTTCAAAGCCAGAGGACTGACTATATCAGCGAATTGCAGATGGGGAAATCCTGTTACCAGTTGTATCGTTACATTGTCCAGCTCGCAAACCTCGTTTATTACCGCAGCCTTTGCTGAAACCCGCGCCTTATCGTCATCGGTGATATCCACAATGTAGCTGGGTGCCCAGGTAATTCCCTTTGCGAGATAACTTAGCGTCAATGCCTTTCGAGGCGCACGTCCAACCAGCAGCACCTGGAGCTCTACTACCTTTTTCTTTTGCTCGAACGACCGTTTCGCTTCGCCGCCGAGAAATTCAATCCTTCTGACATTGTAGGGTTCAATGGCGACCTCTCCAGCATCCGTATCAAGTACCACCACGTGCGATTGAAAGGGTGGTTGGATATAATCTCTGCCGCTATAATCTGCCCTTCCAGGCGCGTAAGGGTTGGGTCTGGATCTTTCCCTGTCCTCGGCAAAATACTTTATCGTCCCTTCGGTCATTGTTTTTTCCATATCGGAAAAAAACAGTCGAACTTTACAGCCTACATTGGCCTTGAGCAGTTCAGGAATCGTTACCGCCTCAACGAGTTCTTTAGAATCTACCTCTTTCGCTGTGAGGCTTTCTAACGTCACTTTCGGCGGATACGATACCCAAAAAGTCCCATGTGAAGCCGCAACAAGCGGGACAATACGGAATGAATCTTGCTTCTCAGGAACGGTTACCTCCGAGACAAAAAATCCCACCCCGTTCTTGAAAAGCGATACTTGCTGCAACTGAACATCGGCTTGTGGTACTGCCGTTTCTGACTTGGCATAGACCGGATGAACAAAAAGAACGGAATTCATTACAACAGTCAAAATAAGTGATTTTTTGATACGTTCCATAATCAAAAACCTCCTTCAAAAGACTCTTCTACTTTATGTGCAAATACGATTTCCACTAAACGGTTATTTTTTCTTGACTGTTTTCTTCCAAAAGCTCTTTCAGGCTGTCTAATTGAATCGGTAATACAACAATACCGGTTGAGAACAAAGTAAAATCCGTGTAAAATAAACAGGGTCTTTTTTGCAAAACATTTACAAGCCCTGCAATCGGATGTTTTTATGGCCTCGGCCTCATTAGCAGGTAAGATGAAATGCGCCCACTACTTTTCTGCCTTTTTCAATCTGCTCGTTAAAGAGCGCCCACGCCTGGCCGGTTTTCTTTGCAATCACCTCTATACCCTCTTGCTGGAGTACGTTTTTAGTCGAAGCCGGTATCTCCATCAGTCCGGATGCTCCCCTGCCTATTACCAGAACTTCCGGCTTAAAACCAAGGACATCTTCAAGGTCTTCTACAGCCAGAATGTGGCCCTGCCTGCGCCACCAGTTAGACCTGACTCTGTCCGGAAAGACAATCAAATCCGCCCGGTATTCGGTTCCATCAACCGTCATAACTCCAAAGCTATATGAATCAATCCGCATCATAAAATAGATATTATGTTTCTGCGATTTTAGTCGTTCTGTTTTTTTCTGCCAAGGATTGCAAATGTTAGAACTGCCAGAAGCACGACAGCCGAGATGTGCCCCAATACTGAGGGCTCCATCTGGTGCATTTGAGTCCGCACGGATGGGCCGAGGCCTGGAAACATCGTATCAAGCAACAATCCCGCCCCAAGAGCACAAACCGCAACCGTAAGAAGATACACTATTGCAGACCGTGCTCCCAAAACCTTCCAAATTGTTGTAAGCCCGGCAGCATTGGTGGCAGGCCCGGTTATAAGAAAGACCAATGCCGCGCCGGGTGTTAGTCCTTTCAATATCAGTGCGGCTGCTACCGGCACCGAAGCTGTTGCGCACACATAAACCGGTATTCCCAGGAGCATCATCACGACCATTGCAAAAATACCGGTACCCAATAGTTTTTCAGCAAAAAGGTCATCCGGCCTAACCGCAGAAATAAATGCGGCAATCACCAGGCCGACTAACATCGGTTTTCCAATGTCACGCGGCAGTGTAACAAAGCCGTATTTTAATCCTCTGACAATCGTGCTGGTTTTTTTGTCGCCGCTGCAACACTCATCTGAACACTCAGGTGGTGGGCTGTTGGTTTTTTCTTTGCTCCGGCTAAACACATCGACCAGGCCGCCTCCGACAAGGCCGGTTACCAGTGCTACTAATGGTCGGAAAATGGCAAAGACAGGGCCGAGAAGACTCAAGGTAACAAAAATACTGTCCACACCCGTTTGGGGCGTGGAGAGCAAAAATGATATTGTGGAGCCTTTGCTCGCACCGTGCTTGTGCAGTGACATTGATACCGGAATGACACCACACGAGCACAAAGGCAGCGGAATTCCGAAAAGCGATGCCTTTAACAGAGGCCATATACCTCTGCCGCCGAGATGTTTTTCTACAAGTCGCTGTGATACAAGCACCGAAAGGATACCTGCCACGAAAAAGCCGAACAATAAATAGGGCGACATCTCAGCTATGGTGCCCCAAAAATCTATGATTATCGATTTAACAAAATCAGCCATTGCGCACCGTTGTTTTTTAAATCAGCCGTTAACTTCTATCGTTTCAGTCTTACTGACATTGCCGTGCAAATCTATTGTAACATCTTCAAAAGTCATTTTGATCCCACTGCGGGCGATAGCTTGGCGTGCGATATGCGTCAGGCCAAAACAGCAGGGCACTTCCATATGAATCACTGTCAAGCTGTTAAGCTTATTTGCTTTCAAAATTGCTGTTAGCTTTTCAATATAAAAGTCTGCATTATCCAATTTAGGACAGCCCACAACAATACTGCTACCCTTCAAAAACCTGTTGTGAAAGTCGCCCATAGCGAACGGCACACAGTCCGCAACCAGCAGCAAATCAGCACCGGCAAAATACGGGGCATTAGGCGAAACCAGCTTCAACTGAACCGGCCAGTGACTCAACTGTGATGGGGCCGCTGTCGCGCTGGGGTCAGCCGTCCCGGACTTTGCTCGCAGCTTTTTATTCATCATTCCAGGGCATACAAAATCTGTTTGTGCCTGAGAAATTTTCTCTTTGGCCAGATGCTTCTTGGTCGCCTCTTCATCGAACTGGGCGGCTTCCCGCTTTTCAATGGTTATGGCATCCTGAGGACAGTGCCCGATACAAGCACCCAGACCGTCGCAGTAAGTCTCACTGACCAACTTTGCCTTACCGTCAATTATCTTTATAGCGCCTTCGGCGCAGGCATTGACACAAAGGCCGCACCCATCGCATTTTTCCTCATCTATTTTAACAATGTTTCGCAAAACCATCTCGAAACACCTTATTTTGAACTCATTTAGCCATCGGCCTGCTCATCGGTTTTCGTTATAATACCCAGGCAATGCTCTGCATATTTGCACCATTCGGCACAGCCGAGATTTATCTTCGGATTAAGCACGGTTCGCTTGCATTTGCGGCACTTAAGCTTTGGCTCATCCTTGAAAAACTCTATAGTCTGGCCGCATCCGGGACATTGCACTTCAAAAATGTCATCGGGCTTCCAAAATCTCTGGTCTTGTCCTGGACATCTGACCATATTTGTGTCCTCATTTATTTCCGGTAATTTGTATCCCCGGCTGGAATTCTAATCTGCTTTTCAAATCCCTTGTCGGAGATAAACCGATATTGGCCCTGTGCTTTCAGTACCACATCATTATTATCTACGGTTATTTTAATATCCTGTTCAGGGTCTCTTTTCCGGATTACATTAGCCAGCAGAAGCGCCTTTTCGAGTCCATCGCCGGTTTTGTAATTCGCCAGTTCATCCGGCTGAGCCAGCCGCTTGCCGTCGTAAATTGAGATGTTTTTCATCTCTTCGAGCAGGGTATATACTTCTTCGAGCGACATTGAGTCCGCCATTTGAATTGAGACGGGATTGCGTTCCACCGCCGCCTTGATAAACGGCGCCCAATCACAGCTTTCCATATCACGATACGTATAAAAGGCAAGGTCGGCAGTGGGATTGCTTCGGCGCACCTGCTGGAGATAGTCAATTATCTGTTTTCTGCTTTGCTCTACGGTGATTTCAATTGGCTCAGCGGGCAGATAATTTTTTTCTACAGCCGGCAGCTTCGCTTCAATGTGGACGAAATCGGCCAACTCGTCCACAAACTTCTGTGCATCCGGGACAGTTGGCTCAATATATTTTCGCAAAGCCGTTTTGCCATCGGGATTTCTCACGTCAATCTTTTCCTTTTCTATAAATTCTTCAAGCTCATCGCATCGAATTCTGCCCGGAAGCTGGTACGGAACGAAGTCCTCCTCAGAAACCTCGGCAAGCAATTTCTCGTGAGTTCTGTCCGCTATTCTGTAATTGCTGTTATGCTCGTAGTGAAACAGGACCTCTGCTTTTAGAAATTGCGCCTGTCCCCTGCACTGACGGCAGAGCTGAAAGAATTTTTGGTAGTCTCGGTTTGAGCGCAGAAAACTTGCAAAGACCTGCAGTGTCAATTCCGTCGAGAGATATGAAGCGAGCTGTCTGGTAAGGTGCTCGTAGGCTTTTCTATCGATTGTTGCCTCATCATACAGGCAATGTATATAGCCGGACGAATGGGCCGCGATTGTAACGTTTTCATTTCGCAGCGCCCGCTGTGCCTTGTTGGAAATAGCGGTGCCGTTAAACCACATCGTTTTCGTTACAAGTCTTCTGTTGTTGGTCAGAATCCCGTCCTGTATGTCGATGAAATTTTGCGAGTGAAGGGGCGTAAGTATCATATAGATATCCTTCAGAGGTATCCCGCAGACGATAAACGCCGCCGCCGCATATAAAGCAGATAATGAAACG
>Ga0209636_10002104_pt1 | contig 20191 bp, 26 predicted proteins | sample DeeMarSWOR152_54_FD_187464 | JGI IMG/M metagenome (GOLD analysis project Ga0209636, IMG submission 187464) | Marine sediment microbial communities from White Oak River estuary, North Carolina - WOR-1-52-54 (SPAdes) (version 2) | ecosystem: Environmental > Aquatic > Marine > Intertidal zone >...
TAGCAAATAATGCAACCATTTTAGTCTTCATCTTCTTTATCACTCTCCTTTCTCCTCTTTAAGGGACCTATCAGGCTTGGGCACATCCAATAAGCGCCCAGCCGTTTAACGGGGGCTAATCCCTCTGTTTTAGTCCCCCGAACTATGGATTGTTTAGCGTGCCCCAAGTCAAGGCACGGGTTAGACCGGCCTAACCAGCATACAGCCGGCTATACGCAACCAAAATCTATTTTACTGTCATTTTTTTAAAGCGTTGAGAACCACTTTACCCTACAAATTTGATATGAGAATTTACCATGAAACTTTACTGTACGATTCTTCTAGAAGATTTTACCATATAACTCATTCTCAAACCTTAAAGCATTAATCGTTCAAAATCTTCTGGGGCGAGCTTAGTGAGTGAACGTTTTTTACTCTACACTATCGATGATGGAGAGTGGCACTTTCTCGCGGAAGTAGCCAAGGAGCTTGAATGGTCCATACAAAAGGTGCTTAAAGTGACTGAGTACTTGGCTCAAGGCCGCTTCATTCACTACGAAGAGCAGAGTGAAAAGGTGAAGCTTCAACCTTGGGTTAGAAAGCTCCCGCGAGGAGAATGGATTAAGCCTGGGAAACGTTCCACAGGAATGGTTGTCATCCCCCCTGATGGAAGCGTAACTCTGCAAGAAACCGTGATTCACAATGCCTTGAGAGCAGGAGTCGAAGTTAACTTCATGGTCTTAGACGAGAAGCTTGCGGAGCTGCTTATCACAAAATCTGAATAGGCTTCCCCTCAATCTCCTTGCGAAGCTTCGCACGCAAAACCCTATACATCTTCAGAAACTCTTTCCCATCATTGCTCAACCCGTACATTGAGCCTCCGTCAGGATCATCATCCTCAACGATCAACCCATTCCTTAACAAAATAGGAAAATACTTCTTAAACATCAAAGGATTCAAGTTCGCCCTCTGCATTATATGGGTCTTCTTAGCCCCGTCAGAAGCAGCTTTCAGAATGTCAACGATAATTTCATCTCTGCTCCTGTATGAGCGAACCATATAACTGACATCCTATAATAATAAGGAATATAGCTAGATGTTATATCCATTAAAATACTTAAGATTTATCCACTGTCTAAAATAAATAATGAACCAAGTTATTTACAGAAATCTTTACCAAAATGCACGCACCATTAGTGAAAACTATGCAATTTCTTCTATAAGCCCTTATGAAACATCCCCGAAAACATTAGAGCATTTTCTATCCTACGCATTTTTCTCCTCTTTTCATCTAACAAGATTCTGACATTGTAGAAAGAAGGGTTAGTGTCTGTTTAGAATCTGATCGGTATACATAATGTGTAATTCTTCTTCTTGCTGCTCTCTCAATCTTTGTAAGGCATATTCTATAGCGTGAGTTCTACTGGCGAACCGTTTTTTCTCTATCATTTCATCCACCCAAGCGAGCAAGTCCTCGTCTAACCCTATACTGGTCTTAATTTTCCTGCCCATTTCTATACCCTCAGTTGTTCTAGTTCACCTAAAAAGAACACTCACGCTATAGAGTTTATGAATTTGAAATAAGTCATTATTCCATCCAACTCGCTAGAATACCCTAGAATACCGCGAAAGGTTTATATAATATTATATCTTAATACTCCAGTGACACGAGTCAAGAAAAGCTGGTATGGTGGATGAAGGAAGACAAGAAGAGAGAGAAGAAGAAGGTGACAGAGAAAAAAGTCGTCCGAATCCTGACAGATGAAAAGCTATCGGCCGTTAAGGCTATGCTGGAGAAGGACCACGCGATTGATTGCATTTTTCTTTTGATGTTGGGCAGGGGGCAGTGGAAGTATGCTAAGGAGTTCATGACGAAGTTAGGGCCGACGCTTCCTGACGGAACGTTTAGGTCGAGAATGATAGAAATTGAACTCAATGGGTTAGCGAGACATGAGAATATCGATGCCAAAAAGAGGCGTTGGATTATCACTGAGTTCGGCAAGCAGGTGGGAAGTCTCCTCTTGGGGGTGTTCAGTCACATGACTAATGGAGGTGCACTGTAATTGTTGAAATGGCAATGGATACTTGCTGTTCTAATTATGTCTTCTGTTGGAGGAGAAATGATGGTTTCTGCTGGTACACGTACACGCTATATTCAGAGTAGCGGAGTTATTGTCTGTTGGGAGTACATCTTTCATGATGAAAGAAGAGATACAATGTTGAAAATAACAACAGATGCCGGATACTTCCGTTTCATTGCGCCAAACAAGACTTTTTCAGTTAAACAAGATCCAAACATGACCGTGAGAAACCGTTCCATCTCTATCAACTTCGAAGACAGCGAGATTATTTTTCACGCAACAGCAATAATCACGGAAAGATGGAGTATCTGCATAGCAGTTGCAACAGACGTAGAGACAGGAGTCAGATATAGCCTAACAGACCTTACCGGTGATGCTGGGTATGTCACTGGCGTACGAATCATTCCGAGTCACGACGTTGTTAAGGTCATTTCTCCGGCTAATGCCAGTGTTTCTATTCCGAGTTACGGGTCCATAAAGTACGGGTCGGCAGATTTCCATCGGATACAGCACGGGATACGGGATTGGCGAGATGGAGTATCTGGTTTAAGAGGGGAAAGTTTAAATATTTCTGAACCTCAAGGTTTAACGAAACCTGAACCTAGGTGAAAAAACCTGAAAGGTTTGATATCTCAACTTGATACTGGAGTTTTTGAGTTTAAGGAACCTTGGAGAGCGACAAACAAGTCGTTAACAATTGTTGTTCCGATAGTTGCTAGAACAAAGGGAAAGAGAAATTATGTCGTGCTCGAAGAAGTGAAAGACAAAATCAAGATTGTGGACACTGGCGGAATAAATGAAGCTCGAATAGAAGGCGACGTAGACAAACCCACGTTCATCAGAGGGGGAACAATGCTCAAAGGTGCAACTCAGGCGAGAGCCACACAATTCGGTATTATGGTTATGCCGCAGAAGTCCGATAAGATTCCTGTTCACTGCATCCATGCGTCAAGAGGAATCCGACCGGGAGTATCATTCCATTCTGGAGAATACGCCCCGCGACGGATATATTCCACAATGCTTTCAGAAAGAAACCAAAGCCGCACATGGTCAGAAATATCCGCCTACTCCACTCGTATGATGGAATCAGTTCGAGTGTTTGGCGCACGATATGATTCGCCGCGTGACGACCTTGTGCAGAGTGTCGAAACACTTCATAAATGGAGAAGAGACCTGAGGGAGATTCTGAAACAGATACCCGATCACGTCAAACAGGTTGGCACAGTAGTCATTGATCCTGACGGTATCGTAGGCTTTGAAATGTACGATCATCCTGACTCGTGGAAAGCCTTCTCTGAATCTATCATACGAAGCTACGCTGAAGCTCTAACTAAAGAAGACAAAACTGGGATATTCAAACCAGACATGACAGCCATAATCCCCCTCATACATAGTTTCCTGAAAAACCTTCAGAAAGCAAAAGAAGAGGAAGTCTTCGACAAAAACAAAGCCAAGACGGTAATTCTAAGAGCCGAAGGCTTCGTGGGAGAATACACAACTCTAAAAGAAAAAACAATCCATCTTCTAGTGACAAGATCCAACCCTACTCGAACAACAAAGAGATTACCTCGCCGACGAGCGTTAGCTCCTCCTCACCAATCAACAGTCCAACGTGTGATAGACTGGGGCAAAACGTTCAAGCGGAAAATGAAGAATGCCATCCAAGTTCTAACCACACTACGGGATAAGCCCAAAACATGGACAGCCATCAAATCAAAGGCTCGAATGTCAAAAGCCACCCTGTCCAGTCGACTGAAAGAATTGCAGGAACTAGGAGCCATCGAGAAAGGGAGAGATGAAAATGGAGCCACCCGTTACAGCTTAACAGGAATTGGCCATGAATATCTCCGACACCAGAGAAAATCATCTAGTCTTCGACTCTCACGTCCTGTTTCTGTGCGTAGAACAGGTTCGCTTGAGTATCAGCAGATTCCAGCGGTTTGGGAAGCTCGCTACATGGATCTCCAGCCGGAAGAGGCTTGCCCAAAATGTCGTTCACCCGATATTTCTGTCTGGAGTTTTGACACAGAAACGGTGAATTACGAATGTAACATATGCCGGCACAAGTGGACAGGAGCGCGCTGGACCAGCCCGCATGGTATAAGAACCAAGACGAGATGTTGATGAAGATACCTAACCGGATTTCAGCTTCCATTTCTGAAAGAGCATTCTCTGCTTTGAAAGGTAGGTTGAGACGTGTAAAGAAGGCAACCGGTAACATTTCATCAACGACCTACAGGGCTGTGATTGGTTATGTTCCTCAGGAAGTTGTTGTGCCCATTCTTTTTATGCGGGAATCTTCCGGCTCTATAAGATGGCCTTGCTCAATAAGAAGCTCAAGTGAGAGATTGCTCCCAGGAGAAGAAACTTCTCTCATGGAGCAAATGCGATTGGATGAAAAAATATTGAAGGAGATAAATGATAGAAGAGGGAAAAAACATGAAAAGCTGATCAAAGTCTGTCACAGATGTTTAAGTCATGAACTGGGTTACAGGACGAAAGGCTTCAAGGAAAGAGTGGCTGAAATATTTGAGCTTAGGGCCGCGTTCGAGTACCCATACAAACAACTTGAAGAAAAGCGTATCCGAGGTTTTGGAAAACAAAGAGTCACTAAGAAAAAAAGAGTTTATGGTGTTGTCTTTGAACAAGTAGAAAAAATCGCGTACAGTTGGAACAAAAAAGAAATCTCTGAAATCAAACTAACTGCACCAGAACGCTTCAAAAACATATTAACTTCTCAAGTAATTCAGTTGATACCATCAGAACCACCTGGAGACCGAGAAAATCTCAAATGGCTAATAGACAGAGTCGTAAACCTAAACTTCGACTTTGGACCGTACACACTGCCATTAAGATCCGTCCACAGAAGGAAAGCAAAGGGCGTCTATCCGATGTCAATTAAGCGACGCGTGTAAATATTCTGAGGCATGAGATTTAGGCAAAAATGAAGCTTCAAATCTCAACGTGCAGATTCGATTCGTGAGTTTGGACTAATGAAACTGCTCCAACGCCCATACAAAAGAATCATTGCGATTTCTACCGTTCTAATAGTTCTAACGTTTTCAGTTTCTGTCTTCTCAGTAAGTGCGGCACAAAGTGAAGACAGAGATAATGTTGCAGTTCGCCTTTACAAAGCACTATCTGAGGCAATCTCTTCTAGAAGCACAGCAACCACTGAGTGCGCGTACATGCCCTGCATTGGAGACAGCATGTACCCTACGATAGAAGATGGAGACAATGTGAAAGTTCAGTTTTATAGCAATGAATGTCCAATCAATGTAGGTGATATAATCGTATATAACGCCTGGATGATTGGTGTAACCACAAAAGGCATGTGGATTGGCCACCGAGTCACTGCAAAGTACAAGCAGGGCGACACATGGTATTTCAGAACAAAGGGAGACAACTGTCCCGAGGCTGATGGTTGGAAAGTTCCAGAATCTGCGGTCTTGGGAAAGGTCATCAGCATAGAGCATACTGACCGCTCGTACGTAGCCACAAGGACAACGTCTGACTCAGAACGTGCAACGTATCCAACTATTTCGCTTCCACAAGGATCAGAGACATTCCTCTTAATCACAGGGAGCTTTTGTCTAGGTGCGCTGATAGCAGTGTTTGACCACCTGAAGCAGAAAAGACATCTCAGTATACTGAAAAAAGCCAATATTTATTCATGCTATAGTTGTAGATACTGCGAGATTCAGTACACATACAGGCTTGAATCCACCCGTGGAAAAATTGGACTCTGCAAAACACTAGACTTGACCAAAGGTTTCTGCGGATACTATAATCTATTCATCAGCAGCTTCTCAAGAAGAGACTGCGAACAATATAAGCCGAAAATATACCATATGTAAGTGAAACTATCGCCATTTTGATTGATCAGAATGAGCTGGACAGCAGCATCAAATACATTATGAATCTTTGGAGAAGAAAGAAGCGCGCGAAACTAAAAACTAACATTCCTTTGGGAAATGTTAGGAATAAAATGTTAGGTCTTTTTGTGGGTGTCTCAATTCTCGTGAGACAGCATTGAAAAAGAAAAACGCGAAACGCGCAAAAAATTGAACATTAAGAAATGGTGGGGACATGTCGGACTTTTTGCACAATTGGTTTTTATAATGAATTCTATGCAGAATAACCTTATTTCTTCTTTCGCGAATAGTGCGCTTTTGATTAATATTTGCGTTTATGTCTTGTTAATCAATAACTAAGGTATTGTAGTCTACTCTTGAACTATACAGGGTTCTGAAACGAGCGCCAAACCTTTCTTCACATTCCTCGAAAAAATATTCTGTGGGCTCTGCCCAAGAATGTAACCCTATTACGTCACGGAAATCTGGGTATCCTGAATTGTGTATATCTGAGATGAATTGAGACCAAGTATCTGCCCAAGTTCTATTCGGTTGCCAGAAGAATAGAGCGATTAAACTCCTAACATTTACAAAGTTACAGAATGCGTAGAAACGCCTTACCGACCTTGAATATGTCATAGAGCATTCTCTAAAGGAATTGGATAGCCAGCTCGAATAGCAATATGGATATTTTTTGAAAAGAACAAACCCTACCAAAAATTCGGTCATTCCATCCTCGAGAACCGAAAATCTCCTTCTCAGATCAAAGTCTGAAGTGAAAACAGAGAATCTATGTAAAGCTTCATGCAACATTGTTTCCCGACACCAATTGTTCCGTTTTAAAAGTATCTTATCGAACAGAGGACGCTGTATACCTCTGGCATCATGCCAACGTCTAGGAACATTCAAATACCAATCCTGTTCACTTAACTCAACAATTTTTGTCTCAGAAGAAAGGTAACGAGTTCTTATGCCTAAGTGTGTTGGAGTCCTAATTGACATAACAGCACCTCTACAAGGCGATTGCGCTGATGGAAATAAAACTTCCTGAATATCATGTATTGCTTGTTCCAACTTACCACTCAAAACTTGTAGACTTTCACCTCCCTGTGTATATTGACGTCCGTTGGAACAGTCCATATTGTCGATTCACAAAATACTTATCTGTTAAGAACCTTTATTAAAGTAGTTTTGTATACAGAAGTATACAGGTTGTCTCTATGATCAGCGAAACCTTAAGCAAGAAATATGCAGACATGATAACAAAGGAAGACGCTAACTACGTAGTCTTTTCTCTGCTTGGGACTGAGAAACTTGCAGAGACAGCCAGAAGATGTGGTTTAACAAGAAGAACTCTCTATAAACTGAAAGAGAGGAAATATATCCAATCCAGAACGAAGATGAAAATTCTGAAAGCATCCATAGAAACAAGCCCGGATGAAACTTTTGGCTTCCTTGTTAAAAGGAGTAAAGATAAGGCTGCTAGCATTTTGATGATTTATCTTTCCCATTTATATTCTGAAGCAATACAGAAAACAAGGCCTGAGGAGTTTGGAAATACTCTATCTAGTTTCTTGGAAGCTAGAACAAAACACTTCGGTCTCATATCTGATGAACTTGAAAGTGAAGTAAATACAATGTTAAGGTATTTAGAAGAAAGTGCACAGAAGTTCGGAATTGAACTCCCTCCCGAACCTCTACACACAACTAAACAAGAGCACCTATTACGAACATTTCCATTCTTAGTCAATAGTCTCTATCGTGGAGAAGAGACCCTAAAAAACCTATCCAAAATATATAACATTCCTTTAGAATGGACACAAGCTATTTCCTCCACAATTGGAAGTATTGCATTTTCAAGAATTAGAGTTCAGCAGATGGAAGAACCAGGACGTCTGCCAGTCGCAGGAGCATTTACACATAGAGGGTTTGAAGTCAAGCGTACACCCACCTCATATCAGAAGTTGCCAGTTGCAGCTTCCTAAACAATATGTTTGGTGATAATCTTGTCTGAAAAGAACGAAAGCGAGAAAGTATCTATTCGGAAAGGGAAATTCCGAATCCTAAGATTCAGATTTAGTCTGCGTCTTAACGATGTGCTTTTTCCTGTAGATGGTAGCGAATTGGCTGAAGCTCTCACACATATTGGATATAGCGTTCAACCTAAACTTCCCCCTGCTAAGGCAAGAATGCGGGTTAGTTTTGCAGGAGAGATAGCTCGAAAGAATGGAACAACCATAGACGGAAACTCAGATAGAGGAATATTGGGTGTAACAGCGAAATCCTACGATTCTGCAATGGCAACTTACGATGAATTGAGAGCGATAATAAATAATGAGCTAAAAATAGACATAGAAAAGAGAAGTCGTTTTTTCGAAATCATAGCTGAATATAAATTCGATTCGATCAAGAATCCGCTCAAATCCATATGTAAAACATTTGGCAAAACTCGACCCCTCAAAGAGATAAGTGACATTTTGGGGCACAAGACATCTATGTATAGCATTAGATTGGTGTCGGAGGGAAAGATACCAAATCAGGAAGAATGGCTAGATATTACAATTGATCCAGACGTAATCAAGCCGGATTCGACTTACAATATTGTAGTCATATTTAGAAGTAGTCAAAAAGGGATAGTCGAACAATTCGGAAAGGATTTAGAAGCAAGACTCTCAAAAGTGATTGGTACTATTGAAAGCTAAGACTACACGCATATGAAACACACGCGCACGCTAAGATTATGGGTCAACAAACTTAACAGTATCCGACTAGGAAAAATCATTCCATAAGACTTGACCATAATGAAACCCATTCGGGAAGATGAGGATTAGTAAGAATCCTAACAAGAGCATCATTCCTCATTCTCGTTTTCTCCAAAAATGTAAAATCTCCCTCATATTGTAGCCGCACACAAACCCATGAATAAGGTCATAAACCAACAATAGCCTTTTACATGGGAATTGCTTAAACACTAGATTCCATAATGTTTCTGTCAAATGCTCAATTATTAGATGTGCATGGAGAGAGAGAAAGAAAGGAATTCTATGTTTGTTTACATGAAACTCGTATTCTGAAGTTCTATAACACGCGATTCCAGCGAATTGTTTCCATGTATATATCCATTTGTCTTTATCGCTTATTGGTTGATACGTTAGACATTGAACAACTTTATACTTCATGTTTTCAGACCTCTAATTTTGGCAGAGTTTTAAATCCAAATTTCTTGACAACTTCCTTTGGAGGCATCCCGTAATAGCGTCTTAATGCTTCCATACTCCAACCGCCTAATGAAGCTACTAAGCCATAATTCCAATTGGAAGCACGTAGCATGTGTTGAGCGAACATGTGTCTTGCAATAAAGTGGAAAGGCATGGGTATTCTAGGTTCTAGTTCTGGGATTATCTCTTTGTATGCTTCTCTTAGAAGTTTGTTCAATTCTCTTGCAGAGATGCTGAATAGTTTTCCTTGTTTCGGCATTTCTTCATATAAATCTTCAGTGAGTAGCTTTGTCACTTTGCGTTTTTTCTTGCCTTTAATAGACTTTTCAAACACGGTTATGGTACGTTCTTCATGATTGATGTGAGAAGTATGAGCGTTCAAGGTTGCCGTTATTCTTGATGCAGTCTTGTATCCGAATTTAGAAGCTAAGTATGCTTCATAGTTTCGAGCTTTCAACCATTTAAAAATTTCATGGATTTTTTCTTTTGGAATGAAAATGTCTGCATATTTTCCCGCGTCTTCCTCTAGCTCTCCGCTTATGTCTTCACTCTTCACAACAATGTTCTTAGATTTGAGAAAGTTTCTGAGTGCTAGTCTCCATTCTCTTGAAGGATAACCGTGTTTCTTCACTGTAAAAATGAAATCCTTTGCGTCTTGAATAGTCAAGCGGTCAGGGTGTTTTAAGCTCCAATCTTCAATATATTCGTCTTTTCTGATGTTTCCTTGACAGACACGCTTGAGATAGCGAACCCATGACTTGATTTTTCTTTGCTTTGCTCCTCTCAGAGTTAAGTCCTGAATCCATTTTTTGACGCTAATAAGTTCTTGAAAAGCTCCGTTCTCGAAAATTGACTTCTCCACTTCATCTTTTTCTGTCGGTAGATTGGAAATGATGTTCTTGCTTAATTTTTCATAGAGGTCTGGGTTTCGGTTGAACCACATTGTAATGCTTTCAGGGGTTCTTTTCTCGTTTCTTTTCATTAGTACGATGTCAACTAATTTGCTGGGGGATAGAGTTTTGTGTTGTAGTGCAAATTCGGGTAGGTCGCGACTAGGTTTGTACTTCATTTCTTCCACGTTCCTGTATGGTTGCGTTGTTGCATTGTTGCATAGTTGTTAATAACATAAGGATTAAATATAAATGTTGCGTTATACCATTGTTGCTTACAACATAGGATATGAGAAGAATGACTAACGAAAAAGGGATAATTCATGTTCGGATAGACAAAACTTTGGAAAAGAAGTTCAGAATAGAAGTTACACGTCTTTATGGTGGAGAAAGAGGCGCACTGAGTAAAGCTGTCAAAGAAGCTATTGAGTTATGGCTTAAAGAGAAAGCCAAATCCTAGATACTTGTTGACAAAATGTTTCTATCTCAGTCTATAAAGGCAAATTGAAGCAAGTGGATGACTCTTATTCAGAACACAACCCAAGACAGTTATTGATTAGTGAAGTAAAACTCATCTGCTATCTTCGCGAGTTTGCATACTCTCTCACGTAGATCAACGGTTTTGTGTTCTATCTCTGTTACTAAATTATCTATCTCGTTTGATGTTCCTTCGAACTTCTCATCTGACCTCAATTTCTTTTGAGAAACCTTTGACTTTGACTGAATTTTTTCCTCAAAGAGCCTATTCCGTTGCTCAAGTAACTCAAATTCCCTTTTCAGAAGGGCAAACCTCTCTTCCCAACGACCTTTGTGATGAAACATAACTAACTATATGAAATTCCTGCACAAAAAGCTAATGTGTCATCGACTCTCTGCAATGATGATAATATTTCTTTCTGCTGAGCGATACTTTTGAGTTTGTTGACCCAAAGGAAATGAGCCTTTGACTTGGTTGGTACTTGATCAATATTTGTGTATACCAACAAGCGGGTCTATGACCTACTCATTAACCGTTAGTGGAGTTGTTGAGATAAAGAAAATTCTGGAAGAGTAACCTAAAAACATCTCCGTCCCAGCCAAAAGAACAAAATATATCGTAGTGAGTATATTTAGTGGGAAAAACAATGACAAGATACGCAACGCCTGAAACGCTGAATCTGCCTCAAGGGGAGTATCAAATATCGATAATAGAGCGAGTTATCAAAAATAAATGGAAAGTTCCGTTTGTTCACACTTTCGCCGAATGGAGCGATGGGTGTCTAACTCCTTCTAGACGAGTCCTTTTGAACAGAGATAAGGAATTTTGTGCAAGGTTCGAAATAGATTTTAAAGCGTCTCTCAAACTATGGGCGAAAAAAACGTTAAACCGTTTCAATGACGCGTACAAGAAATATGAAGGTCTATTTTGGTTAATTGAGAAACTTCTTTGGTTCTTGTTTGCTCTGTCAAATTTTCTCGAATTATTCAAGACTAAAGAGAGGCTTCAAAGCTCAAAACTTTAGGTCAACAAACTTAACAGTATCCTGCTGAGCCATTCTATCTCGGCAACCAAGTTCATTTCGTCAATGCTCTTTTAACGTTTAATCCTCGATGTCCTCTTCTTCTTCAGATTCGCTGTTTTCTTCCAGCTCAAGAAAGTCCTCGAAATCCTGTAGATTTTCCATGGCATACTCGACTGAAGCTTCAGCCAATTTACCGAGCGTTATGCCCTTAACATCGACTAGGTATTGTTTCATGGAATTGTGGATGTCTTCAGATATTTTAATCCATGGCACTTTTCCATTCACCTCTAAATATTCCAAGATTGCAAGATTGGTTACAAACGTTTCTCCTAACAAAAAATGTATGTTTTCTCCATAGTTTGAAATGTTAGTCAATTTTAACAGAAAAGAGGAAAAAAGTCTTATATCTCTTGTCTCAAGATATGTAACTCAAGACAAAAAATGGTGTAAGCATGGGAAGGAGAAAGAAGAAAGTGAGGGCTCAACAGGAGAGAGAAGAGTTCGTAGATTGGGCTCTTTCAATTGGACTGGTAGAGGCTGTCTAGAGAATGACTAGAAGAAAAGTTATTCAGGTGTACGTTCCGAAGGAAGTAGAGCCTTTTATCTTAAGACTTGAGAGAGAGTTAGGTTTGAGTAGGTCTGACATTTTTTTCATCGCTTTCATGGATTATCTCAAAGAAATAGGGCTACTGAAAACGGGACTTCTTAAACGTAGAATAGTGTCTATGTAGGTTTGTCAGGATTCATGATTCTGAGTTTTGCATCTTTGGGGATTTTCTTTTCGATAACTATTGAGCTATAATACGGACAGACGTGGAAATCTTTGCACTTTTGCATACATTCCTCTGTTAAATTCACAAATCCCTTTCCCGAAGGACATATGATTTGCAGACCTTCCAAGCGGTCTTTATAAACGATTTTTTCAACTACCTTTTCAACGGTAACGGTTTTTGCGATTTGAGCTCTTTCTTCTATTCTGCCTTGATGTTCAACCTTGGGTTGCTGTTGCATTCTAGAAAAATGTTTTTGTTCTTCCTTTAGCTTGTTGTTTTCTTTCCTCAGATATTCATTGTCGGTTTTGTATAATGCGAGTTCTTCATTCTTTTCATCTATCAGACTCATTGCAGATTTCAAGTCAGATTGGAGTTCTGGCACATTCACGGCTTTATATTGTTCTTTGAGCAGGTTAATTGCATCTTTCAGTTCTGCTTTTTGTTTATCAAGTTCGACGATTTCTTGCAGAAGCTTTTCTTTGCGTTTTAGAGGAATCTTTATCTGAGAGTACAATGAGCATGCCATGCAGTGTTCTCTTTTGAGTATTTTCCAATAGTCTTCTTTTCTGCACTTTATGTAGTCTGGATTTGTTGGGTTCTCACTATAAAACTTGCATGTTGGAATTTCTTGAATTTCTCTCTCTGGAAATTCCACTAAGAGTACGTTCATACCTATATGTTCTAATACTTCTGTTGGGCTTTTGAGATGGTGTTGATCTTTGTACCTCCTGTAATTTGCAAAGGCTTTATCCGTTAGTCTGCCTTCTATACGGTGGCGCTTAGGGGTTCTCTTTGGCATTCTGTTGTTTCTCCTCCGCTTCTTTGATCCATCTTGCAATAGTTGCATGACTGATCCCTGTTATCTTTGACAGCTCTCTAGCTGAAAGCCCTTTTTCATGAGCACCTACCAATTCATCCAACAACTTTTGTCTCTTTTCGCTGTAGCTCTGTTGCTCTTGCTCTTTCAACTGAATAGCTTCCCTTATCTTAACAGCCCATTTATCGAGTGTGCTTTGAGTAGCCTCCAGCAACGATTTGGAAATATTTCGTCTCATTATTTCTCCCTCACCTTCTTTTAGGTGGAAAGTATTATATATTAATTAGCAATACGTAAGAATGTACATTCAAGACATCAGAAAATGTACATAAGGAAATTAGGTGTACCACATAGACACAGAAATGTCAATAACACTGACCACAATTGTAACAGCATTGAATATCAGTAGAAAGAACTGTCCCATAAGCGAACGCACCTTTTACCGTATTATTACAGCAGTTTTGTTCCATGAAACTGCATAAAACAACGTGTTTTCAGGCTTTACAGTCAAGAAAAAGCTGTAGACAGGTGTCTACAAAACAATGTACATTCGTATGGTAACTGTAGACAACATTTTTACACCTTCAAAAGCGTCTCAAAGAGCGTGAGAAAGGCGAAAATAAAGCCAAATTCGACTTATTTTTGTAGACAAAAATTCTAGTGTTAGTATCGTGTTAGGTTGAAAACTAACAATTCCCATTAAAACCACGTTAAAACATTCTCGCGCGCAAGTATGAGAAAGTTCATCGGGAAAGGAGACGAGTTGGAAATAGAGCTTTATGCCAGATGCTTCGATACTTGTGACCAAAAGGAAGAATGAAAGTCTTCCTTGGGAAGAGGAAGCCAGCATTCAGGGGAGAGTAAAACTCAAGCAGGAGCAGTTCAAATTGGATTATGACATCGAGAAATTGTCAAGGGCTTTGAAGTCAATATCAGAAACAGAAGATGCAGACGCAGCGGTTGCTCTGCTGTTGAAAGAAGCTGATGAGGACTTCCGGATTCTTTTTGTGGAGAGAGTTAAAAACCCTGTTGATCCCTGGTCAGGACAGATGGCTTTTCCCGGAGGAAAACGCAGTTCAGCGGACCAAAATTTGATGCAGACGATTGTCAGGGAGACTCTGGAAGAGACTAACATAAACTTGCTTGAGCGATGCCGTTTTCTAGGAGCAATGACTACCTTGACATCAACGCAGAAGCCTGAAATGAAGGTTTTTCCTTTCGTTTTTCTCCTCCAACATGAACGGTTAATCAAATTAAACAGGAGAGAGCTAGAAAGTTTCGTTTGGATTTCGTTGGGAGAGCTTTTTCAAAGTGAAGGTCGTGTCAAATTTGAATTTGGAGAGTATCCAGCTTATGTTGTCAGCAACAATGTGATTTGGGGGCTGACATATAGGATTCTTAAGAATCTTGAGTCTCTGTTGCGCAAAGAGATGTGAGTTTCAATGCTTGAACCTTTGTCTGAAAGATTCTATGAGAGGGAGCCGGCAGTCGTCGCTAGGGAACTGTTAGGTAAGAGGTTGATGAGAAGACTGGAGAACAGTTTTCTGGAGGGAATAATAGTTGAAACAGAAGCATACTACGGCTCAGCTGATCCAGCTTCCCGTGCTTATCACGGCATCAAGGATTATAATAGGCTCATGTGGAAAGAACCTGGAAGAGCCTTCATCTATAATGTCCACAAATACTGGATGTTCAACGTTGTAGCTCACAAACTGAACAAGATAGGGGCAGTTCTAATCAGAGCTGTGGAGCCTACAAAAGGAATTGATGTTATGAAGAGGAACAGACCTGTCATGAAGAGGTTTGAATTGACTAATGGACCTGGAAAGCTCACGAAGGCCTTGGCAATCGATAAGAGTCTAAACGGAGTTCCAGTAACTTCGCGTGAGAGCAAAATCACAATTGCAGACAACAAGATTAAATTCGAGACAGGCAGTTCTCACAGAATAGGTGTTAAGAAAGATTTGGAGAGGAAACTAAGATTCTATATCAAAGACAATAAATTCGTTTCAAAATAGTACATTTCAATCGTTGGCCTAATCCCCAGCGCGCGCCGTATGGTTTGATGCTGCAGAAAACGCGCGCGACATGATTATTACTGATGCGAGAAGAACTGAAATTCGAGAAATCTATATTCACGATTAGGTGTCGAGTAGCTGCCGGTTTGCATTCCGGCTGAATAGCTTTCGACAGGAGCGAATGATGAGAATAGGAAATAAACTGATATCAGTTCTGCGCGAAAAAGACTAAATCTCCTCTTGAAGGTTATTTAGCTGTTAAAATGTTGTGCATTCTCTTTGAGGATAATAGGGGCTTAAGGTTGTATGAGCGCGTATCATTTGAAATGCAAGTATCGGAATCATGTGAGAAATGGGAAAGTCAACTGAGTTCTTCATTCGAGATCTAGTTAATTGTGAATCATATGAAACGCTATGCCTGCTGAAAAGATGAAATAGAACTAGTTTCCACAAGGCTTATACATAACTTGCACACACTATAGCAACAGGAGAAAGGAGAAAAAAGAATGAAAGCTAAATCGTTGGGAATGCTGGCTATTGTAATATCTTTAATCGCTGTGTCAGTAATCATTGCGATACCAAGCACGTATGCATATTCATTTGCAGGGAAATCAGTTACATATAGTTACTACAAGCCTAATGGAATTGATGTTGACATAACTGTTGAAAGCACTGACAGCCAACTGAAATGGACTTTTGATTTCCCAATTGACTCCGATCCAGGCAACGGAAATATGGGATACGCGTTAGTCATATCAACTGATAAAGTGCATCCAGACTTCCAAGTTCACAACAATGACGGAACCTGCGCGGCGTTCCCGTGGGGAACACACCTGTATAGCCCTTGGGATCCAGGATTAGGAGGATGGAATGGGTGGCATACGAGTGAAGCGGGTTGGAACACACCTGCCACCGATGTTGACTGGATCAGTTGCAGCGGGGAGAGATCCCATGATGATAATCCTGATGGGATATTCACAGTTACAATAGATTGCTGCATGGTTGCAGAAACGATCTACTGGGCAGTACATTTTGGAGCAGGTGGATTCTTTGACTACGGAGGTCTTTCCAAATATCCAGAAGCATGGGTAGCGTGGAGTGGAGATGCCAGTGATTTCGAAACAGCTTCGTGCCCGTGCCCGCCACCAGTCGGTGGAATTTGGGTTCCAATAAACAAGTTTGAGTTGTTGGCTCCGTTGATAGGCTTGGCTTCCCTGATAACCGTAGCTGCCGCATCAGTTGTCTATGTCAAACACAGAAAGAAACAAAAAAGCTAGACTTCACCTCCCTCTTTTTTTGTTTTAACAAGCTTGTACGTCTTTCTTTGTTATCTCAAACTCAACTACCTCTCGTCATTATGAGCGCGGGTATAATCGCGCGTATGGAGAAGACAGAGAACAAAAATTTAATCAGTTTTCGAGTCCTTTTTCACGTGTTTTTTCAACTGTTTCTTCTTTTGTTCTTCGTAGTCTTCTTGTGTTATGGGTACTCCGTGCGCTTTGGCTATTTCCAAGCGTCTTTCTTCGCCTTTTTGCAAAAGTTCCAAGTCTTCGACTACCAGTTGCTCAAGAGCTTCTGCTTGCGGTATACCTTTCCTCTTTGTGATCCTGTCAAATTTATTTTTGAAATGTGGGAAAAACTCTGCTCCTATAGGGCGGAATCTGTCATCCTTGGAGTATGTAAAATCATCTTTCTTTTGATCTCTTGGTTTCGCTCTGCCAATTGCTTTTTTAATCCGTCGCGCGCGCAAAAAGCTTCCGGAAAAATGAAGACTTTCCGACAAATTTCCGAAAAATTAATACATTCCCTTTCTTAATCCTACGTGAGAGTATGTTGGAAACATCTGAGACTTGTGTTGCGATAGTGAACGTCGTCGCATCTGCGGCACTACAACAGATAGTAGACCTCGATGCGATAGCGCGGATTTTTCCCAATGCAAATTATCCTTCATCGAAGTTTCCAGGATTGGTTTTTCGACTGAAAAAACCGAGGACTGCCACATTGATTTTCCGTTCAGGCAAAATGATCTGCACGGGAGGAAGGTCGAAGAGAGACGCAACATTAGCTGTATCTAAAGTTGTCAAGGCACTGATGAACAAGAATCTAGTTATGGTCAGGCAACCACAAACCGTGATACAGAACATTGTTGCTTCAGCGAGCTTAGGTCGACCAGTTGACTTGGACACAGCTTTTCTGGCTCTTCAAGGTGCTATGTATGAACCCGAACAATTCCCCGGGCTTGTTTATAGAATGGAATATCCGGATGTTGTCTTTCTAATTTTTTCCAGTGGAAGAGTGGTTTGTGTCGGGGCAAGAACTGAGGAGGCAGTCTATCAGGCTGTCAACAAACTCCAGCAAGAGATTGAAAAGGTTGACGCGATGGAATCTGCAATTCGTTCCCAGTGCAGAAGCAATGAAACTGAAAAACCCAAATACATTCCTACGCATCACATAGACTTAGCGGATTTTGCATCGCCAGACCCTGAAGGAAAGACATGTACTTACCTGCGTGGATTTTGGTGTCACAATAAGGCTTGCGATGGCCTTCCATGCCGTCTTGCCCGTTTAATCCAAGGTACGCTAGAAGATGGCGTACATGGATGCTGGGGGTTTCATTGGCAAGAAGGATGGTTCACAGCAGATACGGAAAAGACACGTAGAAAGTTTATTGATGGTCTCAAGACCGATCTTGACTGAGGCGACAGAGCAAACCTTTTGGTCTTTTTCGACTCGCGCGCGACTGGAACGTTTCTACAACGCCTTATACCCTTGATTGGGTGGAGAACAGTTGCCAACCGGTCTTGCTGGCAGAATAACTGCCGCGCGTGAGCTACCGTTTTTTTGATTGTGAGGCTGGTTTATTATCGTTCGATGGGGGAGCAGTTTGATTTAGGCTGACTTGTTGGTTTAGAGCTTGAAGAAGACTGAGAAGCTGGTGTCAGCGGGCTTCGCACGTCGTTTAAATAGTCAAATGCAATACGTTTAACGGTAGTTAGCAACATGCCATGATGAATGTAAGGGGGAGTTCATACGAAAGTTAAATGGAAGATACGGCATCGTATCAAGCCGGGGGATATAGGCTATCTCACCTGTCTTCACGGCATCCTATATGCAAAAGAATATGGCTACGACCAAACATTCGAAGCGTATGTGGCAGGTAGGCTTGCAGAATTTGTTCAATCGTTCAGTCCAGACAGAGATCGAATTTGGCTGGCGGAGACAAACGGTCGAATTGTTGGTTCCATCGCCGTTGTCGGGCATTCAGAAGTAAATGCTCAACTTCGCTGGTTCCTCGTTCATCCCGATTATCGAAGACTTGGTATTGGGAAAGAACTCCTGCAGGAAGCACTTCAGTTCTGCAAAGAGCATAAGTACAAAATCATATTCCTTTGGACCACAAGCGAATTATCGGTCGGGAGTCATCTTTACACATACTTTGGCTTCAGAAAAATCGAAGAGAAAACGCACGAAATTTGGGGAAAAAGAGTCACAGAAGAAAAGTATCACCTACATCTGTGAAAACGCGTGCTTTTCCCGCATGCAGTGTAGGCGGTGGGATTTGAACCCCGATATTTAAACCGACATTTTCCTCTAGTCAAAGCCATCATCTTCTTTGATCCGTGCGCGCGAGAGAGATAAGCCACGTATCCCGGGCTACCATTATGCGGTGGATAGGGCGAGGCTTAAACTCTCGGTTTTTCTTACCTAGAGCGCGACTTCAATGCGTGAATAGATTAAGAATAAAAGAATCTCTCAGGGACCACCACGAGTATAGGAACCCGCGCGGGCACGTCAAAATTATATATACTAAACATTGGGTTAGTTAGCAATTGGCGGATGACTTGTCATGTCAGTAGAAGAAGTTAAGGCACTTGAGCGTCGTTTTGTTGAGGAGTGGAACAAGGGGAAGGTGGCCGCCATGGATGTAATAGACGAGCTATACGCCACTGACTTCGTCGAACACGGTGGCACCGGCGAGGATACACGCGGCCTCAAGGACTACAAACAATCTGTGAGCGAGTTGTACAGCGCGTTTCCCGACATTCATTTCACCCTTGATGACATGGTCGTCGAAGGGGACAAGGCAGCGGTGCGCTTTACATTCAGTGGCACACAAAAAGGTGAATTCATGGGTATCCCCCCTACAAATAAGAAAATGACGATGTGGGGCATCTACATTGACCGCATTACTGGCGTCAAGTTCGTAGAATCATGGGTAAGGTATGATACCTTGGGCTTGATGCAGCAACTCGGCCTTGTACCCACGCCGGCTAAGAGAAGATAACCTCCACTTAACGGTCAAGACTTGAATACAAGTTCGTGTTCCGGTTTCAGCTTCCCCCTCTTTTTCTGTTCGGTCAATTTCTCACCTCATCAAAGCACGTGCTAATCAAGAATTTAAAACGCCAGCAGCGATTTCTAATGCGGCGGTTAGGTTTCCAAAAATTCTAGCAGATTCTTGTAATCTCTGAGCCATTGTTTGCCTTTCCGCGTTGTCTTAACTGCAGAGATATTGGGATTAGCTTTTTCTTCAAGCAGCCCCAAGGCAATCAGAGTCTTCAAGTGTTTTTCAAACTGACTATGATTGAGGTTGGCTTGATACCGAAATTTCGCCTTGCTTTCAGATTTTAGGGTCAGCGTTAATAATTCAGCCCAGATATCCCATCGGTTTCGTCGTTTCATTCTCTCACTACACGGGATGGTTTTCACTTCTAAACGTTTTGGTGGTTAATATGTCTTCGTAGCGGGCTATGACTGAACCGCCATATTGTCATGTCGCATAATCGATTTGCAAAAAACCTATTGGCACGCTCGGGGGGAACATTTAGACGAGGGATGGAAGTGTGGTTCTGGACTGCCAGCAGTGTTAGGTTGTTGAAGTTCTCGAAGAGCACCTCACACGGGCTCATTTTGGTATGTTCCTGAATGGCTGCTAAAGAATTAGAATCGCTACAATCGGGAGAATAATGAGAAAGTGGACTAATAGAAATATGATTGAAAAGAACCCGATGAACTTCGCTCTGTGCTCTTTGACGAGAGCGAAAGTAACCGCAACGAT
>Ga0209636_10002105_pt1 | contig 20182 bp, 18 predicted proteins | sample DeeMarSWOR152_54_FD_187464 | JGI IMG/M metagenome (GOLD analysis project Ga0209636, IMG submission 187464) | Marine sediment microbial communities from White Oak River estuary, North Carolina - WOR-1-52-54 (SPAdes) (version 2) | ecosystem: Environmental > Aquatic > Marine > Intertidal zone >...
CAAAATAATAACCAACTATATCCCTTTATGTTCCGGTCTCTTTGGAAGGTCTTGAACCGAATGATTGTTCCTCGTAATTGATACCCCCCTACCAAAATTGTGATGAAATGATATACTTTAATAATAAGCTGAAGAGCGTGGAGGAAAATCTACCTTAGGAGGGAAGGGCCTTTAACCATGGATTGTCAAAGTGGCTAGAAAGCTAAAAGAAAGAAGGCATCTGAAACGTAGGGAATTCATTCGCCTAGCATGCAAAGAGGACTGTACTTTTATTCGCACCCTTTCAGGTGAAGTCTTTTCCGTATTTGGTGAGTATAGCGAGATCATACCCCAGTGGTTTGCAAATCCAGATGTCATTACGCTCGTTTACGTTAAGAATGGGCATCCAGTAGGCTTCGCTATGCTTCATGTTCTCAGTGGAGAAATACTGGCTATTGCACTGCTTCCCGCCTTTCAGAGGAAAGGAATCGGTTCTGCTCTGCTCGACCACATACAGCTGCTTGCTGGCCAGCTTGGCCTGAGGAGGCTTTTACTCCATACCGCTAAGGAGAATGATGCAGCTCGTTTGTTCTTCCAGAAGGCAGGTTTCACGGTTATTGGGGCCCAAGAAGATTATTATCCCAAAGGTCAGGAGGCGCTGATAATTTCGAAGTGCATTTAGCGAGGGGGGCTTACGTCCACAAAAAGGGGGCGCTTGGCCCCCTTTTTGTTTTCTAGCAGTCAACCATTGAAAGCGAGATTCCTATCCCTTAACCTAGCCTCCGATGAGTTTCACGATATTCATAAGCACAAAGAAGCCAAAGAAGACGCAAGACAGGGCTACAATCACCTGCCTCCACATGGGGGCTCGTATCTCCTTGGGCAGAAAGCGATGTTGCGTCACCAGGATGTGGACCCCTGAGAACACGAAGATGAATGCCGCCATGTTTGCCCCGATGACCAGCAGGACGAACGGCCTAGCCAGGTTGATGGCAATGCATCCCCAGATGACAAAGATGACGAGTATGCTGTAATAGATATAACGCACATCACCCAGGCGGCGCATTCGCGCGCTACCGGACCATATGTGGTCGGTGACGACGCGGGTGAAGCCGTCTACGATGCTGAGCTGTGTACCGAACAGGATCCAGAACCCGTTGATCAGGGTCAGAAACCACATGGCACGACCGATCCTCTTCATTAAGTATTCAGCCTGATATGCACCGGCCGCCAGTCCACCTATATCTGTACCCCGGGGGATTATCCCATAGGCGCACACCACGCACAGGTACATCCCTACCACGCACCCGATACCGAAGAGCACACCCTGATCCATCCACAGGTACTTCCACCACTGTCTCCAGGCACTCATGTTCTTGTCGGTAGGCTCAAACACACTTCCCACTTCAGCGAGCTTCACTTCTTTACCGGCAATAGCGCTGGGGATAAACCCGATAACCTTGCCCATGCCGAAGCCCTTGTCCCGGAGCCAGTTGGTGATCCAGCAGTTTCCAATACCTCCTGCCCCCGAGTAGGCTGCAAAGGCCCCCATGAGAGCCCAATCCACACCTGTGGGCCCCCTGGGGATGGAGCCAAACTTTAGAAACCCCCCTGCAACATCCGCCCACGCCCTTCCGGGCACCCAGAAGATATCCACTATCAAGAGATAAATGACAATCCATATAACCATGCCCCAGGCTATGAACTCAAGAATGCGCTCTATACGGCCGCCGAAAAGGACTATGACTACGCAGCCGAAGAACAGTAGGTAACCAAACATAAGCATTGTACTTCGGTCAGCAGCCACGGCCGCGTCAGGCAAGTGGCCATACAGGGCTCCAAAAAGGCATGCTGCCCCTGCTGCCGCCCAGCCCGGCCATCCTACATGGAGGATAGCGAACAGGGGGTAAAGCCAACCCCAGAGCTTGGGCCCTGGCCTGGTCCTCATGAAACCGGTGAGCACCGGCTCTCCGGTATAGAGGGTATAGCGGGCGAATTCCTGATTGAGGAAAACCTGGAAGAAGACCGACACGATGACAATCCACATCACGGCGGTCCCAAACTTGACTGTAGCGGCCGGACCCATCAACCACTCACCACTGCCGATGGACATGCTCAAGGCAATGGTCCCCGGGCCAATGACCGCCATGACATTGCGGAAAGTGAATTTTGGTGGTGCTGGCAGATCGGCCACATTCCATGGGCCCAGCGCACCACTTAGCCTCTTTGGAGCTTCCATCTCACGCCCTCCTTTTTAAAGATTCTTTCTCTTGCCTCCCGCCAAAAATACCAAAGCCTCCAAAGGTCATTTATTCCCTTATGGAGGCTTTCCTGCTGGGATCATCCGGAAAATCACCATCGCTCCTTCCCACGCGACCAAGCGTTAAGAGATCGCTGAATCGAGGCGCATGTTATTGTACTATCCAATGATTGTCAACCTAAAAATAGGATATCTCCTAAAACGGCCGAAATGCGCGAGCCAGGAGGGTTTACTAAAGGAAGGGAACTCTTATATCTCAAAGCGGGCTACATGATCTGCCTCACGAATCGCATCGATGATGCGCCGTGGTTCTTTGGCATCACCAATAAGATAGACCTCATATGGTCTATTTCTTTCCCCAGATAGTGCGCGATTTGGATCAAAACCCATGGCTAATACTACCGTATCTGCCTTTATTTCCGTCTTGGTCAATTCCTTGTCAATGCCGATTATACCTTCTCCCGGGAGGATCTTTTCCATCTTGAGATTGCAAATTATCTCTACGTTATGCTCTCGAAGTTTTCTCAACACCGCTGTTCTGCTTGCAACTTCCATATCCGTAGCGACCTCGTCAAGCATTTCAACGATCGTTACCTTTTTATTGAACTCAGCGAGATACCATGCTACTTCACAGCCAACAAGGCCTCCTCCACAGACGACCACGCTATCTCCCACGGGCACACCTTTCAGGACATCTACAGCTGTTATGGCCGATTCTATGCCAGGAATATTTGGTCTGCGAGGCGTAGATCCAGTGGCTACTATAAGGACATCTGGACTGAGTTGAGCGATGTATTCAGGGGTGACCTCAGTGTTGAGGTGGATAGCGACGCTACTTCTCTCCAGCTCGGCTTTTAACCAGTCAACGAGAGTAAGTATGTCCTTTTTCCAAGGTGGCAGAGAACTTATTCGAAGATATCCCCCAGGCTCATCACCTTTCTCACATAGGGTTACTTCATGTCCTCTTAAGGAGAGGATTCTTGCTGCTTCCATGCCAGCCGGACCAGCTCCGACTATAAGCACCCTCTTTGGTTTTTCTGCGGGCCTCAGCTCGCTGGATGCCTCCTTCCCTACTATAGGGTTAACAGCGCAACTAATGCGATAGCCCCTCCTAAAGCGACCGATACACTCATTGCAGCGAATACAGCGTCTAATCTCTTTAACCCTGCCCTCTTTCAGTTTTCTAAGAAACATGGGATCAGCAATGAGCCCTCGTCCCACAGCAATTAAGTCCGCCTTTCCTTCCTCGATTATTTTATCAGCCATATACGGATCTGTAATGCTGCCCGCAGTAATGACGGGAATGTTGCCCACAGACTGTTTTATGCCCTCTGCAAGGTGTACATGATAGCCTTGCTTGTAATATAGCGGCTGAACCACATGATCTCTTGTCTCACCGATCCCACCGGTTATGTGAAGTATATCTATCCCAGCTTCCGCCAATCTCGGGGCTATCTTTTTGGCTGCCTCAAGGGTAATGCCCTCACCGTCCTCAAGGTATTCATTGGCACATAGCCTGAAGATCAAGGGGTAGTCTTCACCCACCCTTGATCTTGCCTCTTGGATTACCTCTACAGCACACCTTAGTCTGTTTTCGAAGCTGCCCCCATATGCATCTGCTCTTCTGTTTGTATATGGTGAAAGGAACTCATTGAGCAAATACCCGTGAGTTCCGTGAAGTTCTACTGCATCGAAGCCGGTACTTTTGGCCCGCAATGCAGCTGCTCCGAATGCATGAATGATATCCTGAATCTCCTCTATTGACAGCTCCTTGGGGACCTCTGTTGTTCCCTTTGATGGTATCGCAGACGGGGCCAATATTCTGTGTCCGGAAATTCCGGAGCGTGTCTGCCGCCCAGCGTGACCTATCTGTAATGCAGCACAAGCTCCATAGGATTTAATCGCTTCAGCAAGCTCGTTTAGCCCCGGGAGGAATCTGTCATTATGAACACCAAGCATACAGGGAAAACCCTTACCAGATGGCTGGATATAACTCATCTCGACGATAATGAGCCCCGCTCCTCCCTTGGCACGTTCCCTATAGTAAGTCACTATTTGTTCAGTTACTGCCCCGTCCTCAGAGGCGAAATTTGTCGCCATGGGCGGCATCACAAGTCTATTTCGAAGTTTCATGCCTTTTATGCTTAGTGGCTCGAGCACATGTTTCACGCTCAGAATACCTCCATCTTTTGCCGCCCTCAGCAGGCGAGCCTCTGGTCCTTTATCTACTTCCGATAGGTTTCTGTGAACTCCTTTAATCCCAGTCGTTCAAGCGTGGCCTCAGTAGGATGCCCGCTATCTGGATCCCATCCCATTGCCTTGCGGTATTCAGAGGCGAGGCTGTCTATGTCTATGGTAATGCCTGCAAGTGGGCCATCGCTCTTGGGAGGGACCCCAGCCATGCGGGGAGGCAGTTTTATCTCACGTGGCTCGATACCCTCTCTGAGGTTGAAGGCTTGCCTCAACGTCTGAATGCGGGCCCCTGTTTCCAGGGCCTCAGCCATATCCATACCCCATCCGGTAACGGCGTTAAGAAATTCCAAGAGTGGGTAGTTGCCGAAGAAGATAACCGGAAAAAGGCAAACTCCTGCACAGGAGCCAACCTGCCAGTAGCAAGAAGTCGTAGCACTCGCAGGACCCTTGCTCTTATATTCATAGCGCTCGTAATCTCGGAATTCCAATTCCGGGTAGGGAGCAACAATAGCTGGCGAACCCGCGTCTATACGAGCCATAGGAGCAGCAGCTGTGTGGCGTCCAGGGGTGGGATCGCAGACAAACCCCGTGCCCCGGCCTGGCAGAAATGAGGCATTATGCAATCCAGGTTCCTGTCCACCGACGTGGATGGCGCACTCCTGGGCGTCTCTCCCGATCTTTTGGGCAGCTGCCTTAACGCCGTCAGCCAGAACGTCGCCAAGGCCCTCGCGGCGGATGATCTTTTTGAGCATGGCAACCATGGCCTCCGCATTGCCCCAGGTGAGCTCAATCCCCTCGGTATCCGATTTAGTGATAATCCCTTTTTCAAAGCACTCCATGGCGAAAGCGAGGACACTTCCTGCCGAGATGGTATCCAAGCCGCTTCGGTTACACATATCGTTCAGCTTGATGATGGATAACAGGTTATCGTTCATGCACATGGTGCCAAATGCCGCTATGGTCTCGTATTCGGGCTTGTGCACCTCTGCAAGCGGATAAGGCCCCTTGGAGACCTTGAAAATGCCGCCACATGCTATGGGGCAATTGGAACAGCCGTACTTCTTTACCTGATATTGAATAACGGTGTCAAAGTCAGCTATCTTATCCAAAGTCGGGAAGGCTTGCTTCCCAGCCAGAAGCCAGTTCTTTACAGGAGTTGCTCCACCTGCCACCAGCCCTTCAGTCAGTCCACACGTTCCGTAATCCATAAGGAGTCTCGGGAAGCCCTTTGCCTCACGAAGTTCCTTTATGAAGCCCTTGCGCAAGCGGTCAAGCATCTCCTTGTCACTTACGGCAACCTTTCTCTTTCCATGCACTGCTAAGGCCTTGAGCCGCTTTGAGCCCATGACCGCACCAACACCTGAACGAGCCGCGATACGTCCACTATCGTTCACAATGCCGCTGACGAGGGAGCGTTTCTCAGAGGCCGGCCCGATGCAGGCAACTCTCACTCTGGAGATCCCCAGATCCTTGCGTAAAATCTCCTCCGTATCAACTGTGTCGCGCCCCCATACATGAGATGCCTCTCTTAACTCCAGCCCCTCCTCGGTTGCCAGAAGGTACTTAGGTGAAGCTGCGATCCCGGAAACGAAGATTGCATCCCAGCCCGCGGATTTCAGCTCGCTCCCAAAGTGTCCACCTGAATTGGCATCCCCCCAGCCGCCGGTAAGCGGTGATTTACACACCACCATATATCGGCCACCGGTCGGGCTCGGTGTCCCGGTCAGCGGCCCAGTAGTAAAGCCAAGGGTGTTCTCCGGCCCTAAGGGGTCTGCTCCACCTTTCTGATGCTCGAATAGGATTCTCGCCCCAAGCCCATAACCCCCTATAAAACTACGCGCGAGTCTCTCATCAAGCTTTTCCTCTCTCATCTCCCCCGTGGATAGATCCACAAAACCAATCCTTCCCATGTATCCACCAGTCATGTTATATCCCTCCATTTTCTATTGATCTTTCCTCGTGCGGACTCATCGGCTCTAACGAAAACTAACTCCTATTTTAATGTGTGATCGTTGTCAACCCAAAATTAGTCTGGAGTTTCCTTAATCTTTGGAGAAAACCGTTGTCCTTGAGCGTAAATTGCTGGAGAGGTGGGGTACCTATCGAGGGTGAGCAGGAAGGGGAAAGCCAGCCCTTTAGAGGCTGGAAGGGGTAAGTATTCCCCGCCTGTAAGCCCCGAAAGGGTCACCTCGAAAGCAGGGGAAGCGAAAGGACAAGGGTTTTCACTAATGAAAAATAGAGCTTGCCATTTATTTAATGAACAGGCTATGGAAATACACCCTATAAAACTCCAGAAAATTAGTCCTTCGGCAAAGGGCAGTTTGATCCCCTCGATACTGCATGCTGAGCCACATTGCTGCTTGACGCAAAAGCATCATTTCTCTATATTCCCCTTGTCAGTGGACTAAACCACAATGATCTAAAGAGAGGGTATAATGTCAATTTCTTCCATAGAAGCCGGCCACTACCGCATCCCATTGCCCGCCACGCTGTCCGACTCCACACACGGGGAGATGACCAATTTTGAATTGGTCACGGTGCGCCTGAAGAAGGACTCAGGAGAGGAGGGGGTAGGGTACACATATACAACAGGGGTAGGTGGAGCAGCGATCCGCTCGTTGATCGACCGCGAGCTGACGCCTGTCCTGCTAGGCTCGGAGGAAGATCGCATCGAACAGCTGTGGGAGCGGATGTGGTGGCGGTTGCACTATGTCGGAAGGGGTGGATTGGTCAGCTTTGCCATATCAGCCATCGACATCGCCTTATGGGATCTGAAGGCCCGGCGGGAAAACCTTCCACTCTGGCGACTCCTGGGAGGGCATGACCCACGCGTACTGGCGTACGCTGGGGGTATCGATCTGCATTTTACCTTGGAACAACTTCAGCGACAAACCGCGGAGAATCTCGAAAAGGGCTTCAGGGCCATCAAGATGAAGGTGGGGCGCCCTCGCCTGAGCGAGGATCTGGGCCGCGTGGCCGCCATCCGTGAGGCTATCGGGGAGGACAGCCCCCTCATGGTGGATGCGAACATGCGATGGAGTCCAGATGAGGCCATTCGAGCCTCACGCGAATTGGTGGAACACAACGTATTTTGGTTGGAGGAACCTACCATCCCAGATGACGTTGCAGGTCATGTGCGTATAGCCCGAGAGGGGGCGCTCCCTATCGCTACTGGGGAAAATATGCACACGCTATACGAGTTCAAACGCATGATCGATGCAGGCGGTGTATCATTCCCCGAACCGGATGTCTCCAACTGCGGCGGGATCAGCGCCTGGCTCAAGGTAGCCCATGTGGCGGAGGCACATAACCTCCCGGTTACCTCGCACGGGGTACACGACCTGCACGTTCACCTCCTGGCAGCAGTGCCGAATGCATCCTACCTGGAGGTGCACGGGTTCGGACTCGAACGATTCATCAGCAATGCTCTCGAAATAGAGGCTGGGGTTGCCCTCGCACCGGATCGGCCGGGACATGGAGTGGAATTCGACTGGCAAGCGCTTGAAGCACTCCGGGAGCCCACTTGATCTCCCTTGTGCCCTTCAGTCTAGAATTAACGTTTTGCCTAGGGTGCCCTCGGCAATCATAGCATCTAGAGAATCACCAAAGGCGTCTATCGTTTGATCAATATCCTCTTCAGTGTGCGCAGCCGAAAGGATAAACATCTCCCCATTCATGGTAGCAATACCGCGCTGAAGCAGATGAAGACATAACCGGGCCCGTATAGGGAGCCTTGCGGGGTCCATAATCTTATCGATATCCTTGGTAGGCGGCATGGTGTCATCAGATGGTTCATAGTCAATCGGGCCCAAGTAGAGATGCACCACCGTCCTGCTATAGAGACCACCACTAATGCCCTTTTCTTTCAGTACCCTATTACCCCTCTTCCGAAGGTAATCAGCACGCTGGCGTGCTTTCTTCTGTGGTTCACCACTTTGGTAGAGCTCACAAGCAGCGATACCACCAGAGCATACGAGAGGGTTCGCATTCCAGGTCCCCGAATGTAAGACGAGTCGCTCAGGTGGGGTCTGGGGGTTCAAGGCCTCCATGATGTCAGCTCGACCCACTACTGCCCCAGCGGGAAGTCCTCCACTCACACACTTGCCGAGGATGGTCAGATCAGGCCTCACACCTACAGTGGATTGCCAGCCTCCCGGGGCATCCCGGAATCCAGTGACCACCTCATCCAGGACCCAAACAGTACCATATTTGTGGGTGAGCTCGGGTAATGCTCGAACAAAGTCGATATCTATATGAACTCGCCCCGCTCCATAAGCACCACCCCCCTCGGTTAAGAGGGCAGCATATTCCTTCGTGGCCAGCTCCTTCTCCACCAGCTGAAGATCGTTAAAGGGTATAACGTTGACCTCATCCGCCACAATACCGGCTGAGCCCTCATGCACCAGTTCATCAGCCCAGCCATGAAAATTCTCCCTGAACCTGAGGACCTTCTTCCTTTCGGTAAAGATTCGACTCAGCCTTATCGCCATCATATTGGCTTCCTGCCCACAAGAGAAGAACTCCACCCTTTCTGCCCCTGGCATCATGCCCTTTATGAGCTCAGCCCACCGCACTTCCAGCTCGTGGCTTTCACCAAAGTGAACTCCTTTGGCCATCTGCTCCTGCACTGCCCGTACCACTGCGGGGTGACTGTGGCCCAGTATCAGGCCACCGTGTCCCATCACGTAATCTATGTATTCATGACCATCTACATCCCACTTCCGTGAACCCTTCGCATGGGTGAAATAAGGCCTAAAGGGATCAAGAACGCGCACCGTATGGGTAGCGCCATTAGCAGCAAATATCTTCACCGCCCGTTCATGCAACCTCTGTGATCCCGGGTGAGTTCCCTCGTATTCCGCAACTAAGTTATCTCCAGGTACCATCTCTTCCTCCTTTATACCCTTCTTCCTTCAGAAGCAAAGACCCCTTAACCGTGCGGGTCATCCAATGAAATACCGGCCAGGTATTTGACGAGGTCCACCTTTGGCCTGAGGTCATAGTCCCTCAGTAATCCGATGGTCTCCATTATGGGCGACCCGCCGCCGTGATACTGACCGGCTAGCTCTACTCCGCTCCAGTGAGAGGCAAGCAGGTCGCTAATCAGCCGGAACAGGCGATGTTGATTTTCAGCGGAGATCCTGGGATTCCTCATAATGTATTTCTCCAGGTATTTCGCCGTTTCCTCACTGTACCAGTCCTCCTCGAAGGGAAGGGTGGCGTACACTCCTCCGGCGACGTCGCACAGTGTCTCCCACTCATGGAAGATGTTCTCCCCTGCCAGACGCCTTCCGACATTAACGAAGATGCTATTGGGTATGTAGACACCGGAGGCGGTCTTCGTGGAATGATAACCTGCAGCAATCCCGGCCGCATTCACCAATTCAGCAATACCAATGAGATGGGCCAACTTCATCCTGATGTGCTGGGCGTTTGGTACCCCGTTATACTCGGCGGCCAGGGCCGTGGCTCCCATGATCATATCCGTTATAGATGGCTTACAGCCGGTATAGCTGTGGCGATGATATTCGGCAAACTGGAGGGCCAGCCTACCACCCATGTCTGTTTCACCACACAGGAAGACCCTCTCCCAGGGGACAAACACATTGTCAAATACCGTAAAAGACTCGGCATCCCCAAAGGAGGCTATGGGGGCCTTCAGGTGTTTTCTGGGGCGCATACTGGCCAGCCTGACAATTTGGTGAACGCCCTCCGCATCACCCGGAACAGCGAAGGCGACTGCCCAATCGGACTCCTCTTTCGTTAGGGAGCGCGTGGGCACAACAATTATCTCCTGGGCATAGGGTGCTATGGTATTATGCCATTTAGAGCCCCTCACTACTATGCCACCGCTCTTTCTCTCCACTATCCTGAGGTAAAGGTCAGGGTCAACCTGCTCGTGAGGCCGTTTGCTCCTGTCACCCTTAGCATCGGTCTGCGCACAGTTGGCCACTATGTCTTCCTTCTGGAAGTACTCCAGGAATTTGAGGAAGCGCTTGTGGTATTCGGTCCCATATTTCTGGTCCGTATCGTAGGTGATCACATAGAGGGCATTCGTGGCATCAATACCCATACAGCGCTGAATGCATCCACCCACCCTGTGGCAAAGCAGACGGGTCATACGCTGTTTTTGCAGCAGGTCCTCCATGCTGCAATGGACATTGCAAAACCGGTTTATCATCTCCCCGGAGAGGTGAGAGGTGGCTGTAGCAATTCCCTCGTATTCCGGCTCTTGGGCAGCATCGAATGTGCTTGCCACCACATTTATGGGTTGTTCCAGACGGGGGTCGTCCCTCCTCAGGCGCTCACCGCCGACATGGATATTGGCCCTCATAGCATACAGTTCCTTGCGATATTCTTCAGCAGTTTTCATTCTCTTAAGTACCTCCTTCTATCTTGTCCTTAAAGATCCCCTGCGGGTCACGGCAACCTCACCAGTTCCGGATTCCCTTACGGGCGAGGGCAGTATAGGATGCACGCACTTGTGTGTCAATGTGAAAAGCACCGCAAGAGATGGAAGCCTATGTAAACTGTTTGAGGAGGCCTTAGCGGCCGAACTGGACGGTTTCCCTCAGGACCTTTCGTGTTATCCGGCTCGCGGGGATTTCCTCCAATTCTCGGGCAGTTACCCATTGGGCCTCGCATACATCACTTCTGGGAGTCGGGGTGCCGCTGACATAATCGGCAAGAAGATCCACAATCACATAGTGAAAGCGAATGTGTCCCTCATCGTCGCGCTCAATCACATCAAAGGTATATATGGGTTCTTTGGCTCGAATGATGACCCCGGTCTCCTCCCTGATCTCTCGTTCGGCCGCAGCCTGCAGTGTTTCCCCCAGTTCTATGCAGCCACCGGGAATGGACCATAGCCCCTTACCTGGCGGGTTGTCGCGTTTAACCAGAAGGACTTCGTCATCTCTGATGACAATAGCTCCTACAGCGCTCTGAGGGCTATCCGGGTATTCATGTAGTGGCATGGCTCTATATGTCTGCTCCCTTTATACGTTTAAGAGACCTCAAAAGAGGTCCCTTGGCCTATAGGTTCATACCAGAACCGCCGTGGATTGTGAATACCTCAACTTCGACTGGGATTGAGGCTTCGGTGAGGGTGACTTACGCAAGATCGAGGTGACCGGCGAAACCATCGAGGCCTCCCGAAAACAGTACAAGATGGCACCTCAGTATCCTGAAAGCACCGCGATCTCTTTTATCATATTATCGAGAAACGAGCTCGCAGATGCTGCTGAGTCCGCGTAAGAGGCATCTCCGAAATTGATCCGTACCAAAGTGCGAGCCCCCCTTCCCGAGTAATTAATCCCCACTGGAATGAAGGGAGGGGACAAGTGGGAAAGGATATGCCTCACGATCCCCACACGTCCAGGGCCCGTTTTATGCCTGTAGTATGTGCCCTCAGGAAACACTACAACCCCTTCCCCCTTTCTCAAAAACTCAATCATGGCCTGCAGGGACCGCCTGCTCTCCAGAGGACGTTGACGGTTTAACGGAATGCCGCCAAGGGAGCTCAAAAACCAGCTACTGAGGGGGTTCCCGAATAGATCATATTTGGCAATGTAGTAGAGGGGCCTGGGTATGGCCAGGCTGAGCAGGGGAATGTCTTCCCAGCGCTGATGTTTCGGCAGAAGAATAAAGGCACTCTTCTGGGGTACATTTTCAACCCTCTGTGTCTCTAAGCGGAAGAATGGCAGGAGCAATATCCTCCCAGCAGCTCTCGTAGTCCAGAAGATCCAGTTCTTTCTTCCCTCCATAAACGCTAACCTAAGAGGGGTTCACCCTCTTGCTGGCTTCTCGCCCAAGGTCACGGTAACGCGCAAAACCTTTCCGTTTCGTAGGACCTTCAGTTCTACCGCATCACCAGGTCGGCGATCTCGGATCAGTCGTATCAGGTCATCTGAGGACATCACCTTTTCCTCATCCACTTCCACAATCACATCACCTCCAACCAATATCATTGAGTTTCCCACGAGAACTCGTCTGTGCCCACCTTTCAAACCGGCCCTGTCCATCGGTCCACCTTTTATAACTTCGCCGATCACTGCTCCTCGCTCAACTTCAAGACCCAAAGACTTCGCAAATTCTGGAATTAACGAATACACGGTAGCACCGATCCAGGGATAAGAGACATACCCCTTTTCGATCAGCTCAGGCAGGATTCGTTTGGCCGTGTTGACAGGTATTGCGAACCCGATCCCCACACTTGCCCCGGTTGGACTGATAATGGCTGAATTGATGCCGATGATCTTTCCCTTTGAATCAAGCAGGGGCCCACCAGAGTTTCCAGGGTTTATAGCCGCATCCGTCTGAATGAGATCCTGGATCAAGACGCCTCCCTCAGAACGGATGGACCTCCCGAGGGAACTGATGATTCCCGTTGTCAGGGTCTGTTGCAGCCCGAAGGGATTCCCAATGGCCAGTACCTTCTGGCCCACCTCGAGCTTAGATGAGTCCCCTGTGGGGATCACCTTCAGCCTTTCCGTTGGCACATCGATCTTAATGACGGCCAGGTCATTGTCCGGGTCAGCGCCCACAAATCGCGCAGGCCACTTGCTGCCATCGCTCAACGTAACCTCCAGTCTTGTGGAATCCCGAACGACATGATGATTGGTCAATATGTGGCCATCGGTATCGATAATTGAGCCAGACCCTGCCCCTTCCCTTGGGACTGGATTCAAAAAGAAATCCCGCTCGATCACTACACTCGTGATATTGACCACCCCAGGACCAACTCGGCGATAAATGGAGATGTTATTCTCCTCGTCCTCGGTTTCAGCTACTCCAACTGAGTGTACCGAGACTACAAACAAGACCGCCAAGAGCAACAAAGCGCCTCTTTGTCCTTTAACTCCCCCCATTTCCAACTCCTTTCCTTATTGTTTGCTCATGCCCCCGTGTTGCCATCCCCTCTCCAAACGTGCACCACATTGCCGTCGCGGGACTGAGATGTACGAAGTATGACGGCCTTCAAAAACCAGTGAGATTCAAACACCCAGAGGAGTGGCCCATGAGGGAATTATAAGTGGGTATGGATCTTCATTCAAGGGATATTTACAAAAGCCTATTCCCTCTCGAGCACACCGGGATTTTCCGGAGCACTTTATTGATTTTCTCCACAAAGGGAGGCTATAGTAGTTCTTGAAGACAAGATGAGAGACCCCAAGATTTCCATACTACAGCAAAGGCTTTCATCCCTAGCCATCTATTCTCAACAACTGGGCATAGATTTACAGAGGGAAGAGCACAGATTTAGGTGGCTTTTGGCATCCATATTATATTCAAAAAGGATCTCGTCAAAGATAGCGGAAAGGACATATAGGGAGTTTGAAAAGGAGAAGCTCTTAACCCCAGAGGCCATTATTACGGCCGGATATGATAAGCTGGTTCGAGTGCTGGATGCAGGTGGCTATGTCCGGTATGACTTCTCAACAGCCTCCAACCTACTAAGCATGGCAGAAACGTTAAAGGAGAAATACGGCTCCTTAGAGAAACTCCATGCTCAAGCCAAAGACAGCAAGGATCTTGAGACGAGGCTTACCGAATTTAGAGGGGTGGGCCCAACAACAGTGAACATATTTCTGCGGGAGCTTAAATCAATTTGGAAAACGGCACATCCCCCGCTCTCACCATTGGCTAGACAGGTCATGGCGAGGCTCCATTTAGGGGAGGAATCCTTAACTGAGCCCTGTCTAGAGTCCCGTTTGGTAAGGATAAATCTGGAATTCTGTAAAAAGAAGAGGTGCCCAGCTTGCCCTCTGAATGAACTGTGCAGGAAGTGAAGGGGATTCCAGGCCTAATGCGTTATAGTCCTCTTAGGTATCGCTGCGTGTTATCTAAGAGCACTTCCTCGGTTAGCTTCCTGTCCGGGTGGTGGGCGATCAATCTCTCGGCCACCTCAGCTACCCATGCTGGGTAGGAGGGTTTTCCTTTAAATAGTACTGGCGTATCCGTTTCCACTAGAATGAGTCGGGCATCTATGGCAAAGGCGAGATTCAAGGCATCCTCCGAAAAGAGGATGGAGGGACCAACGGAGACAAAGATCCCCTCTTCATTGGTGCGTCTCAAGAGATTCCCTGAATGGGCAAACCAATGGAGCAGCGCTGGGAGCTCGGTATCTCTATGAAAGGCAATAGCTTCTTCCATGGTTTGCCTGAGAGCCCTTCTAGAGTGAAGGTTGATGGGTAGGTGATTTTCGGCTGCCACCTCTATCTGAGCGTGAAGGGTCCTGCGCTGCTTTTCTTTCTCCTCTTCCGTTCTGGCATGCTTGTAGTCCAACCCGATCTCTCCAATGCATGCGGACTCAGTTGCATGGAGTTTCAAAAAAGAAAATGCCTTTTCCCATTCATTTTCCGACAGAGAGAGGACATCAACGGGGTGAATACCCAGACAAGGAAGGACGAAATCTGGGAAATCATCCCTGAGCCTTAGAGTCTGTTCCATTGTCTGCAGGTCCTCACTCACCACAACGGCCTTTATAACGCCAGCATCACGGGCACGAGCCACCGCATCTCCCACATTAGAAAGGGTGTACAGGTGGCAGTGAGAATCAATTAACATCACCGATATCCCCGCTGTGGCGCTCTCTGAGATTTGTCGCTATCCCCCCTTTTGAATGAACTTCCAGAAACCCCTCTGAGATCTTTTGAGCGATAATGGGGGCATTCCCTCCTGCGCGATTATTGATTACTACATTTATGTCCACTCCTTCATTGATCGCCGTTACCATCACCTCTAGGGTGTCATCGATCATCCTCGGGCTCATCATTCCAGCAATCATTTTATCAAATGGATACGCCTTTACGTACGCATCCTCGTAGCGCATTCCCAGGGGGGTCATCAGCCTGATAATACATTGGTTGCTGGCGCTTAAGAACCTGCGGTGACTCAAATTAAACTGCTTCCAGAGACGGGGTAGCCACGTCCAGTGTGAGAGAACCTGTCCAACGCCATGTCTTTCAAGTACCTTGAAATACGGGTCTGAAAGCAATGACTCAGTTCTGAGCTCTATATGGTATCGTTCATCGTGGGGAATCTCATCGAGGAATTCATCGAGGGCCGGCACAAACTCATCAGGAGTGCTTCTACCTCGCTTGGGCTGATATTCCTGCTCGAAAATGAATCCACGGATTGAGTCACCTAAAAGATCCGCGGCAGGCTCATAGAATTGACGGGTAAAGATTTCCGAGTTTAGGTAATCAGGATTTTCAGTGAACTTGCCATCTCTCCACAGCCTTTGAGCAAAAATCACCTGGGGGACTTTTAGGAGCAAATGATCATCTTCGGCCATGTATTTCCGGTAGTTTCGTAGCACATGATAATTCTGGGTTGGTATCAACTCCCCATCCAGCAGCAGTCTATAGAAGGTGAAATCCAGTTCAAGGACAGGAAAATGTTTGAAATACTCCTGAACACTTTCAACAGGCAATACCTCTTCTTTTAAGGATCCCCCGCCTACACTCTTGGCCCTGGCCGATATTCTATTTCGGTACCGTTCTTCTGAGTAGATTTGCCCGATCCAACCTGCATATCTATCACTGGCAGTTCCAATGAAGACCTTGTGGTGAAGATCCCGGAATTGGAAGTTGTGCAGGCTTGAAATTGCCCCTTCGATCATGCTTCCCCGCTTATGTGGTGCCTTTCAGTGACTCCCTATGATTTCAGTAATGTATTTCGATCTGTTTAATGATCAGCCGCGACAGCGATTCATCACCGAATGTTCCAACGCGGACCCTTATCTCAGTAACGGCATCGGACTGTCTCTTCAGCGTAACTCTAATTCTCTTGCTACCCGCTTTCTCAGCGGTCAACTGACATGCTGTATCAGAGACATGCCTTTCCTCACTTGTTATGCCATATCCCAAATCACTCAAGGCTTTTTGGGTGGCATCCCATGCCTCATTGAGGGAAAGCTCACCCGTGTATCGTACTTCTCCGCCCTTATAGGCAGCCGCTCCCACAACGGCACCACATTCTGCGCCAATCAAAAGGGCTTGACAACGGCTGTTAACAACTAAACTCAAACCAAGCATTAAGCCAAGAAGCAACCGCCTGTAATTCATAACTCTCTGTTCTCCGAGAACCCGCTCTTAATGGACAGAAGTATAGAGCAGCGTCGCGTTTGTATCAACCGAAAATGAGGAGACCCTGCCCTTTACATTTCCGCCTTCATCAGGTACATTACAGCACTGTCCTGCCGGTAAGGTCACGCCAGCGGAGGTGGGGCACTTTATATGATGATCATTCCGTAGCGGCCAAAAGCTATAACCCTAATGTAAGAGGAGGATGCAAGCATGAGTGAGAACGGGACCATCAACGAGATCTTAGGTCAATTCTTGAACCAGGGCCTCTCCCGCCGGGATTTCATGAAGGCCCTGGGGGCGGTGGGCATATCCGCGGCCGGTATTTCCTCTCTGCTCAAAGTTGCGGAAGCTGTTGAGACCGGTGTGGCACCCATGAATGCCCGCTCGTTTACGGGAACCGGCGGCCAACTGATAGTAGAGCAAATGAAGGCCGCTGGCGTGAGGCACCTCTTTACCAACCCTGGGTCGTTTGAGGCCGGTTTCTTCGACGCGTTTCTCGATCAGCCCATGCAGCTTATCCTCGGCCTACACGAGGGTGTCGTTATCTCAGCGGCCGATGGGTATGCCAAGGTCTCCGGAGAGCCTGCCTTCGTAAACCTTCACGTCGTTGCCGGCACGGCCCAGGCAGCAGGTCAGATGTATAATGCCCACTGCGACCAGACGCCCCTGGTGATCACTGCTGGGATGCGGGAGAACGAATCATTCACCGACGATTTCGTTCTCGCCGCTCGCCCGGGGTGGGATTTGAAGGATATTACCCGCCAGTTTACGAAGATCTCCTGGCAGTCCCGTGACGCCAAGGCCCTCCCAACGCAGATTCGACGTGCCTTTAAGGTGGCCACGACTGAGCCCAGGGGACCTGTCTATCTCGCCTTCTCCGAAGAGGCACAATCGGCAAAGAACGTCACCGCCCTGATCTACGATCGGGAGAACTTCTTGATTGCAAACGCCATTCCAGCCAACCCGGACCAGCTCAACGAGGCCTCCAGGGCGCTCCTGGCTGCCAAGTCACCGGTAATATGGCTCGGTGATGAGGTGGCAAAAGACGGCGGTTGCGCTGAGGCCCTAGAACTAGCCGAGCTTCTCTGCATCCCCGTCTGCGACGTGAACCGATCATTTGTCAGCTTCCCCCGCAAACACCCTCTTTACGCCGGCTGGTATAACGCCAAGGGCAAGGATCTTGTCCTCGCATTTGGCTCCAACTGGATAGGCCCCAACCGCTGGGGCATGAATGACGATACACTTATGATCACATGTTCCACCTATACGGACTCGATCGGTCGTGTCCACCCTTTCAATATCGCGATGGTGGCCAATACCAAGCTGGCGCTCCGTGGGTTGATTGACACGATCAAGGGCACGGCAACCGAAGCGCGTATCAAGAAGATCGCCGCCAGCCGTAGGGGCCAGGAGCCCGATGCCGGCAACAAGGCAGCCACGGTCAATAAGGAGAACATGGGCCTTTCTCCCATCCATCCCGATGAACTAGGCTTGGCTATGGAGGAGGAACTCGATAACAACTGCATCCTTGTCGAAGAGAATCTGCAGAGCTCGAAACAATTTTACAACCTTGGCCCTCGCGAAAACGACAAAATGTGGGTCGCCACCAAGGGGATTGTTTTAGGATGGGGCGTTGGTGCGGCGCTTGGTGCCAAGATAGCTGCACCCGATCGCCAGGTCGTATTGACCATTGGCGACGGTTCGTTGATGTATGCCGCCGCGGGCTTCTGGACCATGGCGCGCTACGAGATCCCGGTCCTCACGATCGTCTCGAATAATCACTGTTACGAGACCGTGCGCAAATCCTATGCACGCTACAACGGTCGGATGAAGGCAGCCAACAGGTTTACAGGCATCATGCTGGACAATCCCCTTGTCGATTTCGTGGGGCTCACCAGGGCACAGGGCTGCGATGGCATTCGCGTGGAAAGAGCTGCTGACCTGCGCCCGGCCTTGAAGCGGGGGATCGAAGCGACTCGTGCAGGCACGCCGTTCTTGATCGACGTCAACGTAGCACGTACTGGTGACGGGGCTGACAGCACCTGGTTCCAAAAATTCAGCGTCGCTCAATCACGGACCAAGCAGGCATAACCGTGGGGGAGAGGAAGTCCTCGACGAAAGAGACAGGACTTTGTGCGATAGCGGTGGCCATATCCTTCTCATGCAGCCTACTGCTTCACGCGGATTTGGCAGGGGCAAAGAAAAAACCACAGTACAAGTGGCGATATCAATGATGTTAAGGTCCTCATGACCCATCCCGCGGAACATGTTTATTTCCGATGGGCTGTGGATTGCCGGGATGCCGAACCCTCGAACCTATGGGAGGTTTCCAAAGGTGCTGGGTCAAATGGTGAGGGACGAAAAGGCTCTGACCATGGTACAGACAATCCGGAAAATGACCTCTTTTCCAGCGCAACGGTATGGGTTGGCGGGGAAGGGCGCTTTGCCCGGAGACCCAATAAGGATCAAAAGGTTGGATTAGAGGACGGAGGCTTTCCCCGCATGGTATTTTTGTTGGGTTTGGGTGACCTTCTCCGCCTGATTGCCTACCTGGCAACTCCTTCTCAGTCAGGTAGAAATCCCCAGTTTCGGTAAAACGTACACCTGAAGCAAAAACCATATCCCAATAATCAAGAGAACCCACCAGAAACTCATCTGCGTCTTTCTCTCCCCTTGTTTCCCATCCATATCAAAACCATCGTTGGATCACAGCTCACGGCTATGAAGATGAGGCTCACGTGAAACCGCCTGGAGATGAGGAGCAGCCTGATGACAGACCGCTGCCCAAGCCCTCACTGGAACTGCTCGACCCGCACGAAAACGAGGACATAAGCCGACGAGTATCCCGCTCACCGCAGGAGGGACAGATAACGTTCTCCTGCTCGTCAGAGGGAAATATTAACTGCTCAAAGACATTTCCACATTTATCACATCTAAACTCATAGATGGGCATTTTCTTTCTCCTCTGGCAATCTAATGCATATACTAAGTCTTCATGAAAAAATATTCAAGCCTTACGGACAGATTTTTTGCCCGCACTTAGAGAGATGCTATATTCATTTCGGGCCAAATCGCTTCACAGCCCATCTGCCCCTCTTGGCACCAAAGCCGAGGGCCCTCAGATTGGTGACAACTGTGCCTACATTGCCCTTGGCTTCGATGCTAACCATCACCTCATCAACCATCAATTTCTCTTCACTCCATCTACTGGTGAGGGCGCTGAACCCTAGGACCCGAAACTTCGTAACCACAACTGCCACATGCCCACCATATTTGCTGCCTACGACCCCCTCATTGGGGCGGAGATCTTGAGTCACCCACCGATCTCCCACAGCTGAGAAGGCCGAAAGCTCTCTCTCCCTCACCAGGAGATAGACTTCCTCTATTATCTCTTCTGTAAAGGCGGCCGCCAGGGGAAACCAAAGTAATGCTATCAAAACGTACAACCCGGCGGCGCCCTTTTTATATATTAGTCCCTTCTCCCTTCAAGATTGCATCATGACACGGGGCTTTCCCATGTCATTAAGGAGCCTTCACTACCGGCTCGCATATGCCTGCCCATGAATCCTATAGCCCTAACTCCTGGGCTATCCTCTCCCGGTGGAAGTCAGCTCCACCGAAAAGAAGCTCAGCTGCCTTGGCACGGTTGAAGTAAAGG
>Ga0209636_10002106_pt1 | contig 20178 bp, 24 predicted proteins | sample DeeMarSWOR152_54_FD_187464 | JGI IMG/M metagenome (GOLD analysis project Ga0209636, IMG submission 187464) | Marine sediment microbial communities from White Oak River estuary, North Carolina - WOR-1-52-54 (SPAdes) (version 2) | ecosystem: Environmental > Aquatic > Marine > Intertidal zone >...
AATTAATCATAGACGTGCGTTACATCAAGCTACTAAGTCCATTGAAGAAGAGGCAAGAAAGCAAAGATACGAAATTCCGAATTTATTCTAATAATATTTTGCTATAATAATTACAATACTTAGACATTGTACAAATTTCACATTTGGGTCTTATTGGTTGACAAATTTCTCTTCCAAATTGGACTAAACCTAGGTTAACGATATACCAATCCTTTTTGGGTATTAAATTTTCAAGAGTAGCCTTGACTTCTTCTACATGAGCCTTTTCATCGATCAAACCAATTCTCTTTGGAACCCTGTTCGTATGAGTGTCTACAGCTATGCTAGGAATACCATGACCATACATGAGAACAACATCAGCAGTCTTAAACCCAACACCAGGTAATTCAATCAATTCTTTCCTTGTTTTAGGAACTTTACCCTTGTATTTTTCTAGAATTATTTTAGAAACAGATTTTATCCTCTTGGCTTTCTGTCTGTATGGCCCAGAAGGTCTTATCAATTTTTCTAGTTTTTTATGAGATAATTTAAGTATCTTTTCTGGTGTATCAGCCACTGGGAATAGATTATTGGCTGCTCTTTCTGTGTTCTCATCTCTTGTCCTTTGGGATAGTATAGTTGTTATTAAAACTTTGAATACCTCTCGATTGCTCAAGGAATAATTTCTCACTGTTTTGCCGTATCTTTTTTTTAGAAGTTTTACCAACTTCTTGACGATATTCTTTTTCTTCATGTAATCCCAAGAATAACTCAATTTTAATGTTTTATTGATTTAAATCTCTGGAATTTATTAGCAAAAACTTTATTAAATTGTTCACTCATCATTCTAATTGTTTCGTGTTTATGTCTGAACGACATATCCATGTACTCCTGTCGTGTTTAGAGGTAATTCTATGGTTTTCAGACTCTTGAGTAAAAGGTTGCAGAAAGTTGTGAATAAGAGGGGTTTTAAAGAGCCTACTCTAGTTCAAAAATTGGGAATACCTCCGATAATTTCTGGTAAGAATGTTCTTTTGATCGCACCTACCGGAGTGGGAAAAACGGAGAGTGCTATGCTTCCCATATTCGATGAATGGTTAAAGAGGAAACCCAAACCTATCAGTATTCTCTACATCACTCCCTTAAAGTCTCTGAACAGGGATATGTTGAAGAGATTACTTTGGTGGGGTAATGAATTAGAAATGGACATTTCTGTAAGGCATGGTGACACATCTACATATGCTAGGAAGATGCAGGCTGAAGTTCCTCCTGACTGTCTGATAACGACACCAGAAACTTTGCAAGCGATATTACCAGCTAAAAAAATGGGACAACATTTGAAGAACGTTAAGTTTGTTATCGTCGATGAGGTTCATGAATTGGCTTCATCAAAACGCGGAACTCAATTAACGATAGGTTTGGAGAGATTGAGAGAATTGTGTGGAGATTTTCAGATTATTTCTTTATCAGCAACAATCGGCTCTCCAGAGAAAGTTGTTGATTTCATTTCTGCTGGTAAACCGATGAAAATCGTTAGAGCAATAGAAACAAAGGAGTTGAAAATTCAAGTTCTAAATCCTAAACCAATTCCCTCAGATGTTAATTTGGCTGAGCAAATCTTCACGAACAGACTAACTGCAGCGAGGTTAAGAACTGTTCATGATTTAATCAAAGATCATACTTCTACCTTGACTTTCACGAATACGAGAGATTTTGCGGAAATACTCACATCTAGATTGAAACATGCTTATTCTGGTTTTCCTGTCGAGAATCACCACAGTAGTTTGAGTAAGGAAGTTAGAATAAAGACTGAGAATGAGTTTAAAGCTCAGAGATTAAAGAGTGTTGTTTGTACATCTTCTCTTGAACTGGGAATAGATATTGGCTCTGTTGATTTCGTAATCCAGTACATGTCACCTCGTCAAACCTCTAAGGCGGTACAGAGAGTTGGTAGGTCTGGACATGAATTGGGGAGAGTTTCAGACGGAGTCATAATCTCGACGGACATCGATGACATCTTTGAATCAGCCGTGATAGCAAGACAGGGTTTGTCTGAACAATTGGAACCGACAAAAATGCATGAGAATGCTTTTGATGTTCTCGCCCACCAAATCGTAGGTATTACACGAGATAAATACAGAATTGGTTTGAATGAAGTTTACAGGATCGTTAAAAAGGCTTACCCTTATCGCAACCTAACTAAAAAGGAGTTTACGTCTGTTTGTAGACAGTTGAATAATTTGAGATATGTTTTCCTCAACGAAGACAATACAATAAAATCATCCAGAAAGGGTTTACTCTACTATTTCGAGAATCTTAGTACCATTCCTGATACCAGGAGTTATTTTGTTGTAAACACGATAGCGAACGAGAGAGTGGGAAGTTTGGATGAAGAGTTTGTTGCTCTGCACGCCCAGGAGGGTTTAACTTTTATAATCAAGGGAGAGCCTTGGCGAATTATAACCGTGGATGGGAGGAAGATATTCGTAGAACCTTCTGATGATATCGATGCAGCAATACCAGGATGGGAAGGCGATTTGATGCCAGTTACTTTTGAAGTCGCTCAGGAAGTGGGCTCTCTCAGAAAATTTATTTCCGATAAGTTGTTTGAAAAAATAAATAAAGAAGGAATTCTAGAAGAAGTGAAGAAAAAGTATCCACTCGATGATAACTCAGCAAAGAAGATTGTTGGTTTAATCTCAAAACAAATCAAGTATGGTATCGTTCCAACTGATGATAGAGTATTGATTGAAAAACAAGATAATGCTCTAATAATAAATACATGCTTAGGGACTAAAGGGAATGAAACTCTTGGTCGATTGCTATCAACAATCTTAGCAGCAAAGATTGGCTCTGTTGGGTTGAAGACGGATCCTTATCGTGTCATTCTACATCTACAAATCATGGATACTGATTTAATAGAAGATGCCCTATTCAAGACTAAACCAGAGCAAGTAGAACCTTTACTCGAATACAATTTATCCAACTCAAGATTGTTCCAGTGGAGGTTTATTCATGTTGCGAAGAGGTTTGGTATTATCAGAAAAGATGCTGAATACGGAAAGACTTGGTTGAGTAGGATTATAGACTTATATCAAAGAACACCTGTCTGGGAAGAAACTTTTAGGGAGATAAAGACTGATAAGTTGGATATAAAGGTGGTGAAGGATTTTCTGGATAGAGTTCAGAAGAAAGAAATATCAGTAATGTTCAGGGAGGGGTTGTCGCCCATTGGGAAATTGGGTATCAAACAGAGACCAGAATTGATCGGTCCTGAAAAACCCGAACTGCAAGTTTTAGATATTTTTGAGAAGAGGTTGAACGAGAAAAAAGTTAGATTGATCTGTTTGAACTGTGGCGATTGGACAAGAACTTTTCGTGTTAAAGATCTACCAAAAGAGATAAGATGCGGAAAATGTAAGGCCAAGCTAATAGGAGTTGTTAGACCTAGTCAAACTGAATATCAACACATAATTAAGAAGAAACTTAAGGGAACAGCATTAAATATGGATGAAGAGAGAAGGTTTGACAGAATCGAGAAGACTTCTGATTTGGTTATAGTATATGGTCCTAGAGCTGTTAAAGCTTTAGCTGTTCGTGGAATAGGACCTAAGACTGCATCTAGGATCTTGAGAGGAATGTACAGTACAGAAAAAGATTTTGTTAAGGCTTTGTTAGATGCTGAAAGACAATTCATCAGAACGAAAAGATTCTGGGGATAAATTATTTTTACCCATTAAGACATTCTTTAAGATACCTTAAATCCTTTCTCATTACATACTCTGGTGGTTGATGACCACGATTACTGTACTCTTTCGATAATTTTTTTAGATTTTGAATAGGTACTCTTTCTTTTAATAATTCCTGATTCTTATACAGTAACTGCTGTATTTCTCTGAAAGTTTTTTTCATTTCTTTTTACCTCTAAAAATTAACAAAATCTTCTTGTTCGATACAAATTTTAGTTGTTTTAACATCATCAGAACCACAACGAAAAATGTTGAGAAGTAGAGAGCCAATGAAGAGTGTTCATACTAGAATAATAATCAAAATTCCGAGTCTTAAGCCACTCTTCATACCATAATAATAGGGTAATCATGCTTAAAAGTTTTTTCCCTGCTTAACAATTAATTTGATAAAACCCATATATTCATTGATAGAATGGATATACCAAAAAAATTCAAGATTAACACAGAAGATTTTAAGATATATTTCGATAATACCAAGAAGACGCATGTTGCTGAAAATATAGAAACTGGCGAGAAGACTAACATCGGTGTTTTGGGCATACTTATGCAGATGGGGATAGTTCAACCACTAGAAGATAAGTCTGTCGATAAAGTATCTGAAAGGCTAGATAACATAGAAAGAAAGATAGATGACTTGACAGGAAACATCGGTAGCATAAAAACTGGAGAAGAGAAAGAACCTTCTGCAGAAGTAACAAAAAAACCTAAATCTGAAATAAATGAACGAATCATGAAAAAAGTCTTAGAACAGTCAGAAGAAACTGAGGGAGTAGAAGAAGAAACTACTGAAGAGGAACCAGAATCAGATGTTGTTGAAGAAAGTGATGAAGAAGTAGATAACTGGAACGAAATCTAGCTATCAGGCTTAAATCTCATCCTATTCAGATAGTCTTGTTTTTAACTATTTAAAGCCATCTAAACGCCAAAAATCTATCTGGGATTTAAGTTAGTTTCCCTTGAACTGTATTCCATATCGTAGCTTGAATTTCTTCTACAGGTTTTGTTCCATCTATAACATACCACTTTTTATCATAAGGTGGGTTTTCCGACAATTCCAAAAATATTCTTGACACTTTTTGTCCTAAAGTTTCTTTTGGTTTTTCTTCTTCCATATCCAAGAATCTTTGAAGACTTTCTTGGTTTGTTCCTCTGTCCGTTGCTGTCACTACCGGTATATTGAGTAGGAAGATTATGTCTGGTTTTATGATTGGTTTTTCAATTTCTATCAACCATTCCTTTGATAAGCCTAGAGCTGACTGATATGCTATGTTGGAATAACAGTATCTGTCCGTTATAACGATCCAATTCTTTCTCAACCATTCCTTGATTCTTTCTTGGTATTGCGTTCTATCTGCAGCATATAGCATTGATGCTGTCTCTGGGTTCAATGTTAAACTTCTCGATAACCAATTTTTTATCAACTTTCCAATCTCGGTTTCGTAAGAGGGAAAACTTATAGTAGCGACCTCTCTTCCCAAGTTACGGAGTGTATTTGCTAAAAGCTGTATTTGTGTCTTCTTTCCTGCCGAGTCTATTCCCTCGAATGTTATGAATAATCCTGGCATAATGGGCCCGCTGAGATTTGAACTCAGGACCTTTCGGTTATCAGCCGAACGCTCTAACCAGACTAAGCTACGAGCCCTTGAAAGTTATTTCAATACTAAGTATTTTAATATTTTTGTTAATAAGTTCAAACGGGCCGGTATATCAACGGTAGATAGCCTGTCTCGCACACATTAAGTGTAAAGGAGGCTAGGGGTTCAATTCCCCTCCGGTCCACTAAAAACAATAAATTTATCCGTAAATTCTCAAATTTTAATAGGTTGAGATAATGATAATATCTGCTACAGGCGACATACATTCACCCAGATATTTTAACCTCTTCGTCAAATCGGTGGAAGAACTTCGTGTTAAACCAGACTTGTTCCTTTTAACAGGGGATATTGTTCGTAGGGGAAACGTGGATGAATATCAAAAAGTCTACAACGTCTTCTTTGGAAAGATAACATGTCCTATCGTGGCTTGTTTCGGCAATGACGAGTTTGGTCCAGAGAACAGAGTATTAATAGAAAACAAAATCTCGGATATAAAGTTTGTGGATGATGAGAGTTTAATTCTCGATATAAACGATAAATCCGTTGGCATCGTCGGAAGTTTGGGAAGCTTGGACAGACCGACCTTCTGGCAGAGGACCAACATTCCAGGTATATACGAAACTTACAGAGAGAGAGTCAAGACTGTAGAAAAATTACTATCTGACTTAAAAGTTGATTTTAAGATTCTACTCATACATTATGTTCCAACATACAAGATTCTTGAAGGAGAAGACCCAAGAATCTATGCGGAATTGGGTTGTAGGAATTATGAAAGAATTTTGATAGATCAGAAGCCTGATTTAGTGATAACGGGTCATTCTCATAAAGGGAGTGAACAAGCTTGGATCGATACTGTTCCTGTGTTTAACGTTGCTTTACCCCTACATAAAGAGATTGTTGTTATAGATACCGAGAAGGATTTGAAACCTGGTTTAGAGAAGTTTCTTGAAGAATGAAAAGTTTAAATATGAGAAACTTTATAGATTGCGTAGGTGCTGGAAGTGTACGGTGACTGTCGGGTACAGAACTAATTCTCGAGTCTTATTTAATCATAATTTTAAGTCTTGGATTTCATATTCTATTAATTATTTGAGGTGAATCGATGAAGTTTAAACCGAAGATTACTGAGAAGAGATGGAACCCAAAACTGGAGAAGGAGATAAGAAAGAAATGGGACAAGGAAAAAATCTTTGCTTTTAACTTACAGACAAAGAAAAAGATATTCACAATAGATACTCCACCACCTTATCCTTCTGGAAGACCTTGGCATATCGGAGCAGCGGCTCATTACTCTCAGATAGACATGATTGCCAGGACAGCTAGAATGATGGGATTTGAAGTCTTCTTCCCTATCGGCATCGACAGAAACGGTTTACCAGTTGAGTTGTACACAGAAAGAAAGTATGGAATCGATCTCCATGAAACCCCTAGAGAAAAATTCATAGAATTATGTACTCATGCTTTGGATGATCTAGAAGCCGAAATGATACAGATAATGAAAGACATGGGATTGAGTGGTGATTTTGATGATTATTACAGAACAGACTCGAAGGAATACAGGACTTTGACGCAAACAACATTCATCAACCTCTGGAATAAAGGTTTGATTTATGAAGATACAAGACCGAACAACTACTGCATCGATTGTGGTACGACTATTGCGGATGCCGAAGTCGAATACGAAGAATTGCCCACAGAATTGATCTACATTAGATTCAAAATGAAAGAAACTGGTGAGCCTTTAATTATTGCAACGACGAGACCCGAATTCCTCTGTTCGTGTCGTTGTCTTATGTTTAATCCAGATGATGAAAGGTATAAACTTCTTGAAGGCAAACGAGCAATCGTTCCCATCTATGACCTAGAAATTCCTATTATCGCTCACCCTTATGCAAAACCAGAATTCGGAACTGGTCTAATGATGGTCTGCTCTTATGGGGATTATTCTGATGTCAGATTGTTCAGAGAGTTAAAATTGAAAGAAATTATCACAATAACTCCTGAAGGTAAGATGAGCAAGAATGCAGGAAAATATGCTGGTATATCCATCGAAGAAGCGAGGAAGAGAATAACAGAAGACCTTGAGAGAATGGGATTGATAGAGAAAAGAGAGAAAACTACACATCGGACTCCTATGTGCCCAAGAAGCAAGACGCCTATAGAAATCATTCCAATGAACGAGTATTACTTGAAACAAATGGATCTTTTGGATGAACTTAGAATGATTGCAAAGAGAATGATTTTTTATCCGGATAGGCATAGACAGATTTTACTAAACTGGATAGATTCAATCAGCATTGACTGGCCGATATCAAGAAGGAGATATTACGGAACAGAATTACCAATATGGTACTGTAAGGACTGTGGAAAGGCTTGTATACCGAAACCAGGAAAGTATTATAGACCCTGGAAAGATAAACCACCATTCAAGAAATGTCCAAATTGTAAATCAGATAAAGGTTTCAGAGGAGAAACTAGGACTTTCGATACTTGGATGGATTCGAGTATTTCGCCATTGTTTATTGCACGTTATCAAAAAGATGAAAATTTTTTCAAGAAGACATTTCCTTCTGGTATAAGGCCACAAGCCAAAGACATCGTCAGAACTTGGTTGCATTACACGATTTTAAGATGTTATCAGCTCACAAAAAAACCAGCGTTTGATAGTGCATGGATAATGGGTTACGGAGTCGATGAGAAGGGAGAAAGGATGAGCAAATCGAAGGGAAATGTTGTTGACCCTATTCCAATACTTGAAAATTATGGTGGGGATATATTCAGGTTTTGGAATGCTACTGAGTCTAGTCTAGGTTCAGATTTCAGGTATTCAAACGATAGAATAGAAGGTTCAGCGAAGTTTCTAACGAAGTTATGGAATATTAGTAGGTTTATTTCGATGTTTCCTCAACCCAAGAAAGCAGAATTAACTAAAAGTGACAAATGGATTCTATCTGAATTGAATGAACTCATCAAGAAATGTATTAAAGGATATGAACGATTTGATTTTTTCATTCCTGCCAATGCAATAAGAGAATTCACTTGGAACTTGTTCGCTCCACATTACATTGAAATGATCAAGTCCAGAACCTACGGGGAGGGCTTCACTAAAAAAGAACAGAAGGCTGGCTGGTATACTCTACATATTGTCTTAAAAAATTTACTCAAGTTATTCGCTCCTATTGCTCCTTACATGACGGATTATGTCTGGAGAGAATTGTACGGAAAGAAGAGTATCCATAAGGAATCATTCCCAAAAACAGAGTGGAAGTATGGTTTGGAGAAGTTGACTGATGGGATAACAGAGTTCAACTCGAAGATATGGAAAATGAAAAAAGATAAAGGACTTAGCTTGAAATCGGAGTTTAAGATAAAAATACCAAAGGCATTGATTCCATTCCGAAAAGATTTACAGAAAATGCACAACATTCAATAAAAATGAACGAATTATGCAAGAAATGAATTTTCTTGAGTATGAGTTTTATGAATAAATTTCTTTATTGATTGTTTTTATGGTTATAACATACGTAAATCCTGTTAATCGTGGTTCCAGAAAAAGAAGGCATATGTACGATATAATCGCGGAAATGTTAGATAACGCAATGAATGGTAGATTAAAGACTCAAATCATGTCCAGTACAAATCTGAGTTTCGCTCTATTCGAGAAATATTTATCCTTCCTTCTTGAGACAGAATTATTAAAAGAATCTGATAACTCGATAGAAAATATATATAAAACCACGGGTAAAGGCATAAAATATCTTAAATGTTACTATGAAATAAGGAATTTGTTGGGGAATAGAGTTTAACCTTAAAAGAGAGATAAGAAATAATCAAAATTTGAATTCTTTGATAAAGACCTAGAGTTGTAAATAAGCTTAAAAGTTTTAAAGACGTAGATGTATACATTCAATTTTTAAATCTATGTGATCTCTAATGACGAATGGCCAAGAGGTACTGGAACTTAAACGAAAACGTAGAGATCGTTTATATATAATAGCAGAAATACTGGTCATAGCAAAGATGGGAGTCTCAAGACTCAAATTATGTATAGAGGAAACTTGAGCTTTGCCCAAGTAAACACTTACCTAAATTTTCTCCTCGAAAGGGAACTACTCGAAGTCTACACAGAGAAAAAAAAGACAATTTACCAAACAACCATTAAAGGCAAGAAATACCTTGAAAATTACCGAGAAGTTAATAAGCTTTTAAGAAAAAAAGGTGAAGTAAAGGAAGAAAGTAAAGTTGGCACTCCTTTAATAGAAGAAACCTTATTCAGCGCTTAACGAATTCATTTCTCTAGAAAAATCGAAACATTTAAATAGAATTCAGATATTAGTAAAAGAGAAAGAAATTATAATTAGGTGAATAGTATTTAACACAGAATCTTCAGTCAAACTCAGAAAACTCTTGAGAAATCTTGAGACTTTTAGAGGAAGGCACACTGAACTCATTTCTCTCTACATACCATCTGGTTTCAACATACAAGAAATCATGAACATGCTCAAACAAGAGTATGCTTTGACACAGAATGTCAAGTCAAGGGTTACGAGACACAACGTTCTGAATGCTTTGGAAAAGACGATGAACCATTTACATTTATTCAAGAAAACACCGCCTAACGGCTTGGTTATCTTTTGTGGTAATGTTTCGAAGAAAGAAGGACAACCTGACATAAAACTTTGGTCGGTAGAACCCCCTCAGCCTCTTGCACAGAAGATATACTGGTGTGATCAAACATTCGTTCTAGATCCTTTAAAAGATATGGTAAGAGAGAAAGAAGTCTACGGTCTAATTGTCCTAGATTCTGGAGGAGCAGATATTGGCTTATTGAGAGGTAAAAAAGTTCTTTTGGAGAAACATTTGGATTCATTAGTACCTGGAAAAACGAGTAAAGGAGGTTGGAGTCAACAACGTTATCAGAGGATTAGAGAAGAAGCCATTCATAACCACTTAAAGAAGACAGGTGAGATAGCAAACCAAATCTTTAAACAGGAAAAAGACTTGAAGGGTATTTTAATAGGTGGACCTGGACCGTTAAAGGATAGGTTTAAGGACGGAGAATTTCTGGATTATAGGTTAAGGAATATAATGCTCGGTCTAGTAGATACGAGTTACACTGGTGTTCAGGGTTTACAGGAGATTATTCAAAGAGGTGAATCCTTAATCCAAGAGGCATCAACAGTCAGGGAAAGGAAGATAATGGAAGAATTCTTCGAACATTTAAAAAAGGATGATGGTCTTTCTGTATATGGTTTAGAAGAGGTTAAGCATGCTTTGGATTATGGAGCAGTAAAGACTCTCCTGATTTCAGAGGAATATGACTGGGTTAGAGCTAAATTGGTTTGTCAGTGTGGCTATACAAGAGAAGATGATATGAAACCAGGGACAGTAAAAAAATGTTCTAAATGTAACAGTGAGATGAAAGTTGAAGAGGAAAAGGAATTGATTGAAATTTTATCAGAAAAAGCGGAGAGTCTTGGTTCAGAAGTTGAGATTATATCTGTTGATACAAGAGAAGGAGCGCAATTCAAAGAATTGGGTGGGATTGGAGCGATTTTGAGGTATAAAATAGGTTGAAAATAGTTTCTATCCTATAGAAAAGTTTATATAGTTTTTATATAAAAATACTACCTTTAAGTGATAATATGAATGTGAAAATTAAAAGAATTCAAGTGCCATCTGATCAATACGCAAAAATGATTAAGATCATGAGTGATGTGACATTGGATCCTGAAAATGAAAATAAGAGATCGATTTTTATGGAACATAAATTGGAAATAGATACTATGGCAGGATCTCTTAAGTTATTAGGAAGTACAAATAGTGAATCGGCTGAAAAATTAAAAAATAGTTTTCTTAAAATTTATGTAAATGTTTATCGAACATTGAATAATTTGGGGGTGAATATTCGACCAGGTCCTATTGATTCAAAGTATGAGTCTCCCTCTTCAATGGATAGATATCAATAAATCTTTAATCCTCCTTTTCTTATTCAGTGGTTGATTGAAAGTAAGAGAAGTCCTTGTTCATAAACCTAGTATGGAACTCAGAATAGTTAATAAACCTAGAAAATGGTCTTTTACTGATTACTTCGATGTCGATGGGATGCAGAGAGAACATGACAATCTCGTTAAAGTCCTACAGAATGAAGGTGTTAGAGTACACTATCTCAGGAAGTCGACCAACACCAAGCCGAAGCTATACATTCTGAGGGATAATGCGATCATTCTAGACAAAAAGGCTGTTACATGTCATTTCATTCATTCCATGAGAAGAGGAGAAGAACAACTCGTTAAACAAAGACTGAAAGAGTTAGGCATAAAGATAGTTGGTCATATCTATGTTCCAGGCTTCTTACAAGGAAGTGATGTTTTCTTCGTGAATAAGAATCATGCCTTTGCAAGACTGGGATACGAGACAAACAAAGATGGGATAAAACATCTGGAAGAGATATTAAAATTAGACGTAACCCCTCTTGGTACTGACAATGTCCCCAACACAAGATTTAACGTTCTCAATGACGTTGTGATAATGAGTGAAGAACTGACTGACAAACCGATTTATAATGCTTTTAAAGAAGAGGAGTTCGATATAGTCCTTGCATCAAGAAGGCAGGCAGATGACATGGCTCTCAACTTTCTGCAGATAGATGATTACAAGATCGTTAACGTTACATCAGACATAAACAAGAAACTCAAGATGATTGGTTTTGATGTGATTGAAGTCGATATCAGAGAATTGGCAAAGGGCGGTTGTGGAGTAAGAAACATGTGCTTACCTCTCCACTAGTTAAATTAATAATATTCTGATGAATAATTATTATCATGCCTTATCCCTTTACAAGACATGAACACTGGAACGATGTTGGTACGGGTATAATAGGCGTTCTGGATATAATAGCCGGCTTGATCATCTATTTCGGTAGGAGTTTCTCTTTTACTTCTTTTCATCCTATATTGTTCTTATCGTTCTTCTACCTCACTGTCGGGACTTGGTCGATTTTCAAGAACGTATTGAGAAAGAATTATTTTGATTGGAGAGGTTGGGTTGATATAATCAATACATTCTGTTTGTTCTCTGTATATTCAGGAAGCGTATTCGAGATATTCTGGTTATTGGGGATAATCATAATGGTAAAGGGAGGAATGTCTCTTTTCTTGATAACGACTAGACAGGATTAAATTTAAGAATGAAGGGGATAAGAGTTAAAAAGAGTAAAGAAGTAAAGGTAAAGTAATATGTTCGGAATAAAAAAATGTAGAAGTTGTAGGAAAGAGCTGAAGAAAGATTGGATAGTCTGCCCCTATTGTGGAGAGAGTATCAGGGAAGTAGTTAAAATTCAGGTACCATATGATATTTTTGAGAATATAGAGAAAGATATTAAGAAAGAATTTGAAAGAATCGACAAGTTGTCTGGCCTTAGGTTCTTTAAGTTCCCTAAAATCGATATACAACCTTTCGGGGGCACAGGAGTAAACATAATTATCAAGACTAATACTGGAATGAAACCTAAAGTCAACGTAAAGACTTTTGGAGGATATAAGAAACTTGAACCAGAAATCAAGAGAAGGTTTGGAGTAAAGGAAAGTGTGGAAAAAGTTGAAGAGTACAAACCAGAAAGAAAACCTCCAAAGATTACAGAAGAACCAGAAACTAAGATTGAAACTTTCGATAACGAGGAGACGATAAACATTAAATTACCTGACGTTAAGAGTGCGGATGATATCGAAATAAGAAAATTAGAACAATCTCTTGAAGTAAAAGCATTTGCTGATGATAAAGCTTATTTTAAGCTCGTTCCTATTAAACCACATTCTCAAATTTCAGAGAAAAGTTTCAAAAATGGTGTTTTGAAGATTGCATTAGTAGTTTAACTGTTTTTTTATGAAAAAAATGAAAAATAAAACACTTTTATTTTAGAAAAATCAATTTTAAATCGTGGAAGAGACTGAACTCGGGATAGTAACTCTACTTTTTACCTTATTCTTAGTTGTAAACTATGTGTTTTTTACAGAGATATTAAATCCTGTCTTCCTCGTCGGGATGATCATGTACTTTGTGTTCTTTGAATTGATGGGATTGAAAAAGGTAAAGAAAAGTTATGCAGAGTTGCTCCTGTTTGCAGTACTCCTGATGTATTGGGTTGTTTCTTTTCCATTCTACGTTATAATAGAAACTATTTGGGGATGGCTGATCTTTATTTGCTATCCCACTTTAACCTACATTACTTTCTATAGAAGGGAGAAGAAATTGTACTTGGCTTTAATAGTTTTAACTCTTTTGTTTTCGGTCGCTCATCTTGTGGTTTTGGGTCAAACTTATGCGAATTTCCACTTGTTTTTCATACCTATAGTCATGTTTTTGATTCTGACTTTGTTGTATTACTATTTCAGTCCTAGAAAAGTTAAAAAGAAGAGGAAGAAGAAATAAAGGTTTTTATATTTTGAATTAAAATTTTAAAACGATAGTATGTCTCGACACCATAAGAAGAAAACACTCAAAGCAAAAGCGAGAAGACTGAGAAAAAGAAAAAGAAGTATGAAAAAATGATTACTCATCTATTCTTTCCCATCATCTTGACCAGCAAAGCTTTCTGAGCATGCAATCTATTTTCTGCCTGATCCCAAACTATTGATCTTAATCCATCAATCACATCATGAGTAACTTCTTCGCCTCGATGAGCCATAAGACAATGCATGAAAAGGACATTGGATGCAGCAAAATTCAACAATTTCCTGTTAACTTGGTATTTCGGGGAGAAGACTTTGAGTTTCTTCTCTCTTTCGCTTACCTGTCCCATCGAAACCCAAGTATCTGTATAGACTATGTTAGCGTTCTTCACAGCCTCAACAGGATCTTCCATAATGTTTATATCAGATTTTGTTATCTTTGTGAAGTCTATTGCACGGTGAATAATATTAGTGTTGGGTTGGTACTCCTTTGGGCATGCAACATTGATATCAATTCCAACCTTAGAACAGCCCAAGAGAAGAGAGTTACATACATTATTACCGTCACCAACATAAGCCAATTTTAAATCCTCAAAACTCCCAAACTTTTCTCTTATCGTTAACAAGTCGGAAAGGATTTGACAGGGATGAGTTAAATCAGATAAGGCGTTTATAACATGAATATCTGTATTTTTTGACATAATTTCCAAGGTTTCATGTGAAAAAACTCTTACTATTATAGCATCTACATATCTATTCAGAGTCCTGGCAGTATCTTCCATCGTTTCTCCACGGGATATTTGTGTAGTATTTTTATCTAAATAGATTGATGTTCCACCCAATTGGCCTATACCAGTCTCAAAAGAGATTCTAGTCCTGAGAGAAGGCTTTTCAAAATATAGACAGAATGTCTTTCCATGTAATTGTTTCCCAAGAGGTTTTTTCTTCAATTCTTCGGCCAAATCAAGAATATTGAAAATCTCTGTTCTCTTTATGTCGTCAAAAGACAAGAAATCTTTTTTCATGTAACTACCTTCCTTAATTTTTATGTAAGATTGTTAATAAAAATTCGTTTTAAAGAAAATATATCTGTTTAAAAACTAAATCTCTCTTTTCTTGAGATTGGTGTAAAGCCTGGCTTGAGTTCCTACCGAAAAGATGGATTGTACCGCTAAACCGATGCAAAATATGAAGAAGAACGGGAGGAAGTAAGGAGAACGAACAGAGTTAGCAACGTTTGGCATAATTTCAGTCCTTATCATCGTACTAGTCATGGTTTCGTTAACAAAAGTTGTTCCGATTGTTTGTAATGTACCAACCAGATTTCCGAGTAAATAGAATACCATCGGTAGAGAAAACACTCCGACGATTATAAAACCTATTATTATCATCAAAATCCATGTTACGAAAGTTTCTAGTGGGAAGGCCTTAAAAGCTTTCCAACTCTGTTTGAATGAATCTACACACGCCTTGTGATCTATGATTATTGCTGGATAAATAAAGAAGAAGATTAGACTGAAGATTAGACTTAACAACCAACCGATATATGGTGGGGATGAAACAATACCTATTATTATTGTGTAAATTACTGTTGCACAGAACAAGGATAGATACCTCGATGTAGAATGTTCGAAACTTTTGACCAATGTTCTTCTCTTTTTGTAGTATTTTGCTTGGTCGATCATGGCCCCGTTAATCCAAAGGTCTATTAAGGCGATAACAATGAAAATTGGTATGTAAATTCCTAGCGATAATAAGAAGGGCATTACGCCTATACTTCCTGTTGCAAGTCTAAATACCCTCCCTAAAAAATTTATTAATATATAGAAGGTGACAAGGTTCATTATCAGGTAAGGTATTATTCTTTTGAAAGAAACTGATAACTTTAGACCCTCACTTACACTCTTGAGGATGCTCATGATTTTACTTTGTGGATTAAAATATAAATAAGAAAAAAGGACACTTTCTTTGTTGTTTTGGGTGATTTCTTGCCAAAAATAGGCAAATCTTTATATATCAGAAAAACTATATTCTATCGATACGTCTTCCTAGGGTTGGCGAGGGGGGAATTTAATGTTGACTAGATTGAGAAAAGAAAGATTAAAGACTATCGAAAAACTAAGGAAAGAGAAAGATTTAAAAAAAGTCAAGTTTAAAGGCGAGAAGGATTTGCCTCTTGGGGTTAAGATTGGTTTAATGAAAATGGGTTTTGATATAGTATCAAAGGATAATTAAACCTTGAATCCTATGCCTTTTACTGAAATTTCTTTCTTTTCCTTATTTAAATCGAACATCACAGGCAGTATTTGCTCTATAACACGAATATTCGTTCTACAATGATCAGTTATTTTTTCTACTCTTACTCTGGATTTTCCTTCTGCTAAAGCTAGAAAAACGAGTATCTGATCGGCTATATATTTGTCCAAAGCTGCTCCTGATTTTAACGACCTGATTAAATCCTCAGCCGCCTCTTCACCAACTTTCTCAGCTCTTATTCCTTTTTCTCCTAATGCATCTCCTCCAAGTATAGAATTCTCACACAAAGCAACACAAGTAACACTACTTCCAGGGCTTTGAGATTTAACAGACTCGTAACTCATAGATGCTTTTACTTCAGGATAATGGTATTGAATCGTTCTTAATGCAGAACGACCCTGTCTTTCTGCTACATGAGGTGGTAAATTTCCACAGAACGAATGAACATGAATACTTTGAATTTTACCTCTCTTCAAACAAACAAAAGGATTAAGTTTATTAATAGGTTTTGATTCGACTGTTACAAGACCCCCTCCTTTTGGATAATATCCATGCCTAATGGCATTCAATGTCAGATTGGCACCTATCCTGTTCAACAGAGGATAAGTAACGTACTTTATATACTGAATCGTTGGTGCCCATTTCGTTTCTGTCCCTCCTATCATCTCCAGAAGAGTCGATTTATTGTTAAATATTAAGAGTGGGGTCAGGGTTTGAAGAAGAAGACCAATGTTGCCTGCTGTTCCTATGTCAATCGCTTTGTTTGATACACTTAATTTCTTGGGTACGAATTCAACTTCGAGTGAATTTTCTTCAAGACCTTTTATCTTTGCTTGACAAAACTCTCCTACTGTTTTTACTCCCATGAGATGTTGGGGCCTTAAACCAGGTTTTCCTGTCGTTTTACCTTTTCTGATATTAGTGATCTTAACCGGTTTTGTCGTTAACGCCGACAATCCAATTGCCGTCCTGAGTAATTGCCCTCCACCTATTGAACCATCTATCTCTATCATGTAAATCTATTTAAATTATTCTTTCAAAACTTAAATTGAATGCCTTTAGATATAGAAAAGATAAGGATTGACTGGAAATCCTCTGAAAAATATGATATTCTTCCTTTTTTTGTGACAACACGTTTTTTAAGACACGAAAGATAAAATAACTCATGGATGCTATAAAGGTTTCAAACCTTTCTAAGAAATTCAAGAAAGAGTCCAGAAGTTTTTTTACTACTTTAAAATATCTGTTTAAACCTGATTACATCCAAGTTTTAGAAGATATTAATTTTGATATAAAAAAAAGTGAAATTTTTGGATTTTTGGGACCAAACGGGGCAGGAAAAACAACTCTGATTAAAATCATTCTAGGATTAGTAGAACCAGATGTTGGTGAGGTTAAAATTTTCGACTATAAGATACCAGACGAGATAGAAAAGATTAAAGAAAAGATTAACGCTGTTTTTGCAAGAGGAGGAGTTTATTGGCCTCTAACTCTGAAAGAAAACATTGAATGGTTCGGAAAAATATACAGGATTAAAAACTTGGATGAAAAAATTGAATCTTTAATAGAAATCTTTGAACTCAAGGAAAAGGCAGATACTTTTGCGGATAGATGTTCAACTGGAGAACTAATGAGAATGAAACTCGCCAGAGCCTTAATAAACGACCCAGAGATATTGATCTTGGATGAACCGACTATAGGTCTTGATCCTAGTATAGCATTGAAAGTTCGTGAGTTCATCAAAAAACTCAACAAAGAAAGAAAAACCACGATAGTGTTGACAACACATCAAATGGCAGAGGCAGATATATTATGTGATAGAATTGCAATCATGAATAAAGGAAAAATTGTTGCTAAAGACAGACCGAAGAAACTTAAGGGAAAATTGAAAAGGAAAAACATCATCGAAATGGACGTTAGAAATATCAATCAAAAAATCTTGAACAAAATAAAAAAATTGGATGGAGTGCTGGGTTTGGAATACACACAAGAAAAAGAGGAGTTAAGGTTGATCACTGAAGCCCTTGATGTATTGGATGAAATAATAAACGTTTTAAAAAAGAATAGAGTAAAATTCTATTCTGTTCATACTGAAGAACCGAGTTTAGAAGATGTGTTTTTATACATAACAGGAAGGGGGTTATAATGAGATTCTTTTACGACATGTACCACGTGTTCAGAAGAGATTTGAAGAGCTATTGGAGGTGGAAACTCCATATATTATTCGATACTATCGTTCCTATAGTTGATATAGCTCTATTCCTTTTAGTTTGGAGTGTTATTATTGGTGGTGGGTTTGAAGGAGTTGGGATGCTTAATAAGGATAATTATATTGCATATTTGTTTTCAGGATTCATCCTCTGGAATTTCGTCAACACTCCTTTCACACATGATTTTGTACATTCTTTCATTCGGGAGAAACATTGGAAAACAATCGAATACATATTTATATCACCACTAAAAAAATTCTCACTCCCATACGGAATTTCGATATTGCCACTTTTACGTTCAATTTATTCGACCATAATCCTACTGATAATCGGTTTTCTCTTCTTTGGGTTTTCGATTAAAGGTGATTTCCTCTCAATAGTTTTGATAGTATTACTGACTTTCTTAGGATTTTCAGGAGTGGGATTAATGATATCAGCATTAGCATCATGGAGAGAAGATTTTGCAGATGTAAGTTGGTTGATAAATTATATTTTATCGATAGCATCTGGCGTGTATTTTCCATTAGAAGCGTTACCAACGAACATTAAGAATTTTTTGATGCTTTTACCTTCTACTAAGGCCGTATATGCTGTTAGAGCAATAATCTTACAAGGAGTAGGAATAATGGAGTTATTGCCTACAATCTTGGGTTTAATTGTTTTTGGAATAATTTCAATATTTTTAGCTATTTTAGTGTATAGATTCGTGGAAAGGAAAGTAATGCTGATCGGTATTTAAAAAAAGAAAAGGGAAGGGGGTGAAAATTAACTCTCTCTCAAATCTTTCAAAACTTGAGAAGCATAATCCGCTATCTTTTTGTTGACGTTTAACTGTGCTTTTTCAACCTTTTCTTTGATATTAGGATCTTTACCCATTGTGTTTTCAACGGTCCAGAGTATTAAGAGATTATTCTGTAATTCAAGCCAGAAGAACGCTTTATTCAAGAACTTCTTTATTTCTTCTGGTTCCTCGGCTTTAAAAGCCTCATCTTTCCAGGTTTTGTAATGCATCGAGCATGTTTCTATGATTTCTCTAGGTTCCATTTTCATGTGTTACTATTGAATGGTACTAATATATAAAGATTACTATTATATAGTAGTTAAATTACTATATTGTATTGTTTTGCCTTATAAAGTCTATTTTAACGTTAAATAAAGACCATTTTCTAAAAAATATTACTCTAAAATCCTAAAGAATAATTATGAAAAATCAGTTAAGGAGTCCTCTTGAGATCCTCGTGGAAATTCTCATTACCATCTTCATCAGCGCATTAAAGGTTTTGTTTCTTTTGGGCGGACTTCTGTATGAACTGTACTTATCCCTTAGAATAATGTCCTACACAAATCCGTTCGCTTTTATACTCGCTCTAAGTATAGGAGCATTAATTTTATTTTTTACTTCGAAGTATTTGCTTGGGAGCACTATAGCCGCGATAAAGATAATGACTATCTACATAGTGATAGTAGTTCTTCTGTTAACAATCTTTGGCGGAGAGATAACTATTACGACCACCTCTACCACTACGATTACATGAATTAATTGAATGAAAAATTCTCACCGATTTTGGGAGCTAAAGCATCAAATCCTTCTTCTTTCAATTGTTCTGCATATCTTTCAGTATTATCGCCATGAACGCAGAAAATCTTTCCAGGATTAACATATTTAGCAAATCTTAACAGTTCGGTATGAGAAGCATGCGAACTAAAATCGAATTTCCTGGTGTTCATCTTTATTGGTAACTCCATATCTTCATGTATGTAATGACCTGTCTTGAGTAATACTGCTCCTTCTGTTCTTGGAACTTGGAAGCCAGTTAAGATCAATGAACAATCTTTTCTATCCCATAATTTTTCTATGTAATATGCGATGGGTCCTGCTGTCAACATACCAGAAGTAGTGACGATGGCGCATGGTTCTTTTAATATCTTTTTTCTTATT
>Ga0209636_10002108_pt1 | contig 20176 bp, 17 predicted proteins | sample DeeMarSWOR152_54_FD_187464 | JGI IMG/M metagenome (GOLD analysis project Ga0209636, IMG submission 187464) | Marine sediment microbial communities from White Oak River estuary, North Carolina - WOR-1-52-54 (SPAdes) (version 2) | ecosystem: Environmental > Aquatic > Marine > Intertidal zone >...
GCGAGAAAAACTAAGACCAAAGACGGAAACCGATGAAGACGAAAGGCAAAGAGAGAGAAAAGAATACCTGAAATGGTGGCTAAGCAAGAAAAAATAGCCGCTTGGCTTCAGTCTTTTATGCGGTTGGTTAGCAAACAGTATAAAAAAGAGCAAAATAATCATTCTTGCAGCGAAACGTGAGCGCCATGACCAGAAACATGGAAATAATCTGCGTAGGCAACGAGCTGCTAATAGGGAAAACATTAAACACGAATGCGCAATGGCTGAGCAAGCAAGCCACAGCGCTTGGAATAACCGTTAAGCGAATAACAGTGGTAGCTGACGACGTAAACGAAATCGCAAACGCAGTACGTGAAACACTCAAGCGCAAACCGCACTTCGCCATAACCACTGGAGGATTAGGACCAACTTTTGACGACAAAACGTTAGAAGGCATAGCAAAAGCACTGAACCGCAAACTCGCAGTCAACCAGAAAGCACTGAAAATGGTCAAGGAAAAATACGAAGCATACGCAAGGGAAAAAGGAACCGAAACGGCTGAACTCACACCGCCGAGAATAAAGATGGCAACGTTACCGGAAAAGGCAGAGCCACTACCCAACCCTGTTGGAACTGCACCTGGAGTTCGGGCAGCCTTGGAGGAAACAATTTTGATAGTATTGCCAGGTGTTCCTTCAGAAATGGAAGCCATCTTTCACGAAACCGTAGAGCCCCTGCTTAAGCAAACATCGGGCAAAAGTGTTTTTTATGAAAAAAGCATTTACGCTGACGGCGTGATGGAGTCAAGTTTGGCGCCGCTTATTGACAAAGTGATGCAGGATAACCCTGGTGTTTACGTAAAATCGCATCCGAAAGGCAGAGAAAACAGGCCGCACATGGAAATCCACGTGTCCATTACAGCGAGAGAAGCGGAAAAGTCAGAAGAGAAGTTGCAAAAGGCGATAACGCAGCTTTCCAGCGAAATAGGGAAAATTGGCGGCAAAGTTGTCGTTGACGAGTTAGGTTGATGGTTAAATATTTTCTGTAGTAATCAGTTGTGCGTAAGACCTAATAATCAGTCGTAAGTAGTAATATTTGAGACAGCATGAAACCCACCCTCACAAAAACAACAATACTCTTCACAATCATTCTCATCGCATTTTCCACCACATCAGTTGCCCTAGCACAGGACTACACCGTCTCTTATCAACTTCTAAACCAGCCAGACGGCGAGTTAACTTACGAACTCAACGTGGCGGTTCCAGAAACCCTTCACGAATATTATGCAGAAGAAAGCCACCTATCAGCCTCAAGCAGCGACTTCCCAAAGTTTGTGACGCCATACGCTTTGCAACCCATAGCTGACAAACTCTGGGAAATCTATGACACCCAAGAAGACTTCGCCAACGGAGCCCTTATGATAGTTCACCAAATAACTTATGTAGAGACAATGCCAGCAAAATATCCCGTTGAAACAATTGCGGACGGTGAGGGCGACTGCGACCTTTTCTCCTATATTGCTGCCTCGATAATGAAGGCTGGAGGTCTGGAGGTAGTGCTTTTGTATTATGAGAAGCAAACTCACATGAACATCGGAGTTCACCTTTCCAGTGCGCCGAAGGACGCTAGGGAAAGCGTCTACTATGCAACAAATGATGGCACTAGATATTACGTTGCAGAGTGCACAGGTGGGAACTGGAAAGACGGATGGAGAGTTGGAGAATGCCCCACTGATTTGAAACAAGTCTCCGCTGAAGTAATCACTCTTGAAAACGCCGAAGAAATGGCTCCGGGGCAAGTTTCCGCAAGCTTCACAGCACTAGAGCCGAGCACTTTGTCGCTGGAAGTTTCGCCGAGCATCTCTATTCAAAACGGCGCAATCTCTATCCATGGGCAACTCGCTCCAACAATGCTGAACGAAAATGTAACGCTTTACGCGAGCATCAACAGTTCGCCTTGGACAGTTATAGGCACAACGTTAACGCAGTCAGATGGACGTTTTGAATATATTTGGACAGCTGAAACAGCAGGCTCATACGCTATCCGCGCCGCCTGGTCGGGTAACGAGTTGTACACGGGCGCGATAAGCTCAACAAAAAGTGCAACGGTTATCCCTCTCTTTTTAACTGCGTTAATAGGTGTCGCTGTGATAGCGGCAGTTATTGGCGCAGTCGCAGTTCTCATGGCAAAGCATGGGCAGCAGCAATCGCTAGAACCGCCTGAACCGCAACCATGGTAAAGCTAGCTCTGTCTCTAAATCAGTTGTTCGCTGTGAAGTATTACGAGGCGTTAGGGCAAGACGCTGATTTGAGTTATGTTTTGAATGCTAAGCCTGAAAAGAAGGCTATTTTCTTGTCTTGTTTGGAAATTGTTATGTGGTACAGTCCAAGTGTTTTTCCGTCGGATACCCTGACTGCCTCAGCCGTGAGAGTGTCGCCTTCAAACGCGGGTTTCAGGAAGTTTATGCTTACATGAACCGCGACCGCAACGTTTTCCCCGAAGTTGGAAGCCTCTGCAAAGGCACAGTCTCCCAGCGCAAAGATTGCTCCGCCATGCGCCGCGCCTAAAGAGTTCGTGTGGTTTTTCGTTATTTTCAGAGACAGTTTTGCGTAGCCGTCTTTCACTTCGAGAACTTGGATTCCCAAGATTTCTCGGAAGATGTCTTTTCCTTTCATTACGTTTTTTCCTCGCTTGTGCTGCTACGTAAATAGTTGTAGGCTTTCTTTATAAGAGGAGCCACTCCTTTGGGCGCAAAAATGACCACTACAACCAAGAATAATCCTAAGCCCAACATGCGCAATGGTGGACCAACATTACTCACGCTAGGAAATAATGGATGCAAAAACCCCTGCAGAACAGGATCGATTCTCGGCAGGTAAGATTCAATAGAGACAATTATCGCCGAGCCAATTATTGGTCCTTCTATTGTGCCTAATCCTCCAATCACAGCCATCATAAGCGGCAGGAACGAGTAGTATGGATCAAAGATTGAAACTTGAATGTAACGAATGGACTGGGCGTAAAGTCCTCCTGCTAAACCTGCGAAGAAAGTGCTAAGAACAAACGCTATCAGTCGGTATTTTCCGGTGTTTATGCCAATCATCTTGGCTTCAAGTTCATTCTGGTGTATAGCTCTGAAAGTCAACCCTATTTTCGATTTCATTACAAGATACATTATCAAAATGGAGATTGCAGCGAAACCAAATGTCATGTAATAAAAGGGAACGCCACGTGGGACAAGAAGCGGTGTAGGGAAACCCATAATACCACCCATGACAGAATCAAATTGGCTAATAAGAGTCACGATAATCACCGAGAAACCGAAGGTAACCATAGCTAAAAACCACGCTTTCAATCTAACACATGCAAGACCAATGAGAAGACCAATTGCTGCTGATAATATGCTGCCCAAAAACAGACCAATTAATGGCGGCAAACCTAACTTGATCGCCAGTAAAGCTGAAGCGAAGCCGCCTATGCCCAAGAAAGCCGCGTGCCCTAACGAAGCTTGCCCTGAAGAGGCTAACAAATTCCAGCTTGAAGCATAAATTGCGAAAATAATCATAGGCGTTAAGACCTCACCAATAACGTAATCGCTTCTTACGAATAACGGAACAATAGCCACAATTGCCATTGCTACTAGAACGAAGTAAAACTTTTGCGAGTGAGAAAAATTCACGAGCTCTCTTTTAATTGAGCCAAGCGAGTTTACGAGTGATCTATTCATTGCTGTTTATTCACCCTTTTCGCCGAAGATTCCTGTTGGTCTAATCACTAGCACGATTATAAGCAGAGCAAAAGCGATGGCATCCTGCCATATTCCACCAAGAAAATAGACCGCGGTGTTCTCAGCTATGCCGTAGAGAAGACCGCCGATTACTGCGCCGGGTATACTTCCTAACCCGCCCAATATGATTATTGCAAAGGCTTTGATTGTTGGGAGCGCTCCGATGCTGGGGTTAAAAGGGAATATTATTCCGTAAAGCGCTCCTGCAGCGCCTGCTAATGCGGCGCCCAAAGCAAAGGTGAAAATGTAAACTTTCTCAATGTTCACACCCATTAACATTGAAGCGGTGCTCTTTTGACTGGTTGCTCGCATAGCCAAGCCTATTTTAGTTTTCTTTAACAAGAGGAATAGAGCGATTAGTATGACTATTACAACTGAAATGGCTAATAGCCGGTCGTAGCCTATTGATACTTCGCCTAGGGAAAGCTGAAGTCCTTGAAAAGGACTTGCAATCTGCTGGGATCTATTTCCCCACAAAAGAACCGCGACATTTTCAAACACGTAGATTAATCCAAGACTGACGAAAATTTCGTTTAGCTTTTCTGTTCCAAGAACCTTGCGAAAAGTGAACCTTTCAAGCCCAACTCCGATCAAAGCAACGAGCCCCATTGCCACCAGAATAGCGATGTACGCATTTAGACCGAGCGCGGTGGCGGCTGCAAAAGCTATGTAGGCTCCGATCATCAGCAGTTGGCCGTGAGCAAAGTTGACTAGTTTCATCACTCCGAAGATTATGTTTAGCCCTGTAGCTAAAAGGATGTAAATGCAACCATTTGCTACTCCCCACAGCAACGTTTCAATTAATCCAGAGGTGGTAATCATGCTAGATCGACTGACCTATTTTCTCATGTTAGCTATTTAAAATATACGAGACTCAATCAACAAAGAAAAAAAGGGTGTTGATTAAGAAGTCTATGGGCTTCCAGGTTCATAGGCTGTGGGCAGAACAAAGTCTGCTTGCTTCAATTCGCCAACGCCTGGCGCGGTTGCAGGATACACTATTTTAGATCTGCATTCGCCAACATCTTCGTTCCATATGAGCTGTTCAACGAAAGTCACTGGCGCAATCTCGTGATAGTCCGTTCCAACGCTGAATTCTATTTTACCCGTTTCAGTTATTATTAGCATTTGATCTATAGCACATGATTCTATGGCATCTCTAACCGCTGCTTTGTCCACTGTTCCTGCGCGTTCGATTGCATCTTTAGCTATGTAGAAGGCGTCGTATGTGTCAGCGCCCATCATCCCTGGAAGTGTGTCGTATTCTTGCTGGTAGTTTGTCACATAGGTCTCGATAGTTTCAAGATAGAATGGGGGTCCAGCGTACGGAGCGAACTTCGATTCTAACAACTGTTTGTCACCATACTCTCCTAGCAGCGTATAGTACGCAGGGTCCTCACAGCATTCAACAGCGATGTACACTGTGTTTAATCCTACATCTCTTTGCCCTTCCTTGATGATTTCAGCCGTGTTCGCAATGAAGTCTACAACGTATACCGCATCTGGCTTGGCGGCTTTGATGGCGGTAAGATCAGTTTGGAAGGAAGTAGCGGTTGTTGGGTAACTTCTTTCTGCGACAACATCTATTGGCAGGTTATTATTCTCTATGATTGATTTGCTGTCAGCGGCAACGCCTTTCCCGAATGCGTCATCACGGTAAAGTATAGCTAGCCTAAGCTTTCTAGAGGCATCAAATTCATATGTGCTGTCCAGCAGAGGTTTCATGGTTTCAGCGAAGAAATTAACTACAGTTTTGCTGTAGTCAGCAGTCGTTGTGCAATAGTGAAACACGTAACTCATTCCTTCCTCATCATCAATCCTCAGCGGATCGCCTTCAGGAAGACCGCCATAGTTGGCTTGAGGGCCTCTTCTTGTTACAAGACTTGTTGATGCACCGGTTATTATGTAGGGAACACGTTCATCGATGGCTACAACTTCGTCAGCAAGGGTGCCTGCGCTTGTGTAGCCGCCTATTAGCAGGTCAACTTGGTCTTCTGTTACTGCCCGGGTCACAGGACCTACTGCTTTGCCAGGTGTATCATCTTCTGTGTCAGCTATCACTAACTCAATTTGAACGCTGGTGTGCCATTCTGCTACATAAACTCCTCCAGCATCGTTAATTTCCTTAACGGCCAGTTTAGCTGCGCGATCCATGTCTTGTCCTTCTGCTTTTTCATAACATGCAACCAAGCCTATTTTGATTGAGCGAGCTTCAGGTGAGGGTAGTTGGGTTAACTGCCATCCAGCGACGACTACAGCGATAACAACAATCGCAGCAATGAGAGCTATAATTAACTTCTTTTGCATAATTCTTTCTCCCTTTTCTTCGCTAATATGATGTGGAGTGTTAATAAAATTAACTCAAAAGCAAGCTTTCTCTGCCAAGTTGGAAAGCTTTCAAGTTAATACTATGGTATTTTTCTTTTAGCCTCTCACATATAGCCTTTTTCAGTGTTTCTTCTTTTATCGGGTTCTCTGGAAGAGCGGAAAGAGCGCCGAGTAGGACTGTATTGACCACGATGGGGTTTCCTAGTTTGGTTGCGATGCCTATTGCGTCAATTTCGTGAACCTTGAGTGCTTTCTTCCTTATCATACCAACCAAATAGTCGATTTTCATAGGTTTAGCTGCTGATTCTTGAAACGCAAAATTGGGTGGCATATACCTTGTATTCATAACCACAGTCCCCTTCTTCTTCAACATAGGCAAAGCCCTTGCAGTTTCAAGAATCTCAAACCCTAATATTAAGTCAGCCTTTCCTCTCTCTATCAAAGGAGATTCAATCTTATCCCCAATTCTGGCATATGCGACGATTGAGCCACCTCTCTGAGCCATACCATGAACTTCTGCCTTTGCAGCATCGAAACCATCCAGGAGGGCAGCCTCGCAGAAAATGTCGCTTAGCACAACCACCCCCTGCCCTCCAATGCCCGCGAAAACCAAGTCTAACTTCATCTAACCAGTACTCCTTATCGCATCAAAGGGGCAAACCTGCTCACAAACACCGCATCCCCAACAGAGAGTCGGATCTATCTCGGCACGCTCGGGAGTTAAAGAAATGGCAGGACAACCGAAACCCTTTACGCATTCACCGCATGAATTGCACTCCTTCAAAACCTCCCGTGCTGGGCCTTTCTCGATCAAAAGAGGGCAAGGTCTCTCAGAAATTATCACAGAAGGACCCTGATGATTCAGAATCTCTCTTATCACTTTTGTTGTTCCTTTAATGTCGTATGGGTCAACAACTTCCACTTTTTCGATTCCGAGACCTCTCGCAACATCTTGAATCTGTATTATCTTTGCATCTGTGCCCATGGCGGTTTTTCCAGAACCTGGTGTTGGTTGGTGCCCCGTCATAGCCACAACATGGTTATCCAAAATAATCACGCACACGTTCGCTTTGTTGTACGCTATGTTAAGTAAGCCAGGCATTCCAGCATGGAAGAAAGTAGAGTCTCCTATAACTGCAAACACCTTATCTTTTACTCCAGCGTGAACCATGCCTGCAGCCTGCGAAATTCCCGCGCCCATGCAAAGGCATGTTTGAACAGTGTTTATTGGTGGAAGAACCCCTAAAGTGTAGCAGCCTATGTCTCCTGTAACGATTTTATCAGTGGTTTTCCCTGAGAGGCTCAAAGCGCCTTCCGGGCAAAATTGAACACATTCAGGTTCGCCGTTGCACATGTCACAGACGATAACCTTCCGCTTATCTGGATGCAGGGTTATAGCGCCATAATCACAAGTTTCGATACACCAGCCGCACCCATTACACCTGTCCTCATCCACCGTGACAATTCCAGTTTCAGTTGACTGCGTCAACGCTTTTTCTGGACAAGCAGCCACACAAGGTGCTTCTTTGCAGACTTTGCAAGCTATAGCCACATTGGAAAATGGATCAAGTCTTATGGCACGTATGCGCGACTTCAACGGATTGAAAACTTTTTCTTTTTCCCATGAGCAGGCGTACTCGCAGATAACGCAGCCCACACATTTTTGCGGTTCACAATTGACAAACTGGTTAACCATGTTTAAAGCATAATAGAAAGCCCTGTGAGGGCATCCAGGACATAGAACAGGGGGTCGAGGCGGCAGATCCAAGACTTCTAGTTTTTCGGGTCTATCGCATAACCCCAACCTTGCAAACGCTTCTCTTATCTTGTCTGGAGTGAATTCACCGATTTCTTCCAAGCCCAGCTGTTCTTTGCCTAAAATTTCCACTTTTAGGCGCTGCATGCTTTCTTCGATGTAAGGTCTTAACTCCTCAATCACTATTATTTTCTTTACTTTAGACGCGAACTTCTTAACCAAATCCGCGGGAAACGGATATGCAAATCCCAGCTTTAACCATGAAAACTTGCGTGTATCCAATATGGACCGCGCGTAATAATAGCCCACTCCGCTTCCGACTATCCCAACCTCTTTGCCGTTATCTTCAATGAAATTAAATTTCGAGTGATCAGCAAGTTTTCTTGCTTCAGCTAATTTACGTTGCAAAATTCGATGTTGCCTAATAGCATTGGAAGGCACCATCACCCACCGTGCCCCATTCTTGTCAAACTCGGCTTTTCGCGTAATTTTCTGAATTTCTCTTAGCATTACTCTTGCTTTTCCATGAGCAACTCTAGTAGTCAACCTCACGATAACAGGCAACTGCAGTTTTTCGCTTATTTCAAAGGCGTGCCGGGTCATATCCAAGGCTTCTTGTGGACTGCCTGCATCCAACAAAGGAAGATTTGAGTGAACTGAAAAATAACGCGTGTCCTGTTCGTTCTGGCTGCTGTGCATGGCTGGGTCATCGCAGACAGCTATAACCATTCCGCCCTCAACACCTGTGTAAGCAAGAGTCATAGCGGCGTCAGCAGCCACATTTAATCCAACATGTTTCATGGAAACAATTGACCTAACACCTGTCATTGAAGCACCCGCCGCTACTTCTGTGGCGACAATCTCGTTTGTGCTCCATTCAGCATAGATTCCAAAATCCTTTGCAACTTCTGCAATTGCCTCCAAAATCTCTGTAGATGGGGTTCCAGGATAAGAGGCGGCTAGTTTGATGCCAGCTTCTATTGCCCCTCTCGCAACTGCTTCATCGCCGTTAAGTAGGACAAAACTGCGAGGTTTGTCTAACGCAATCTTTGACGTCATTTGATTAAGGCCTTCACATCTTGCCCTTGCGTAGATCTAAGACTCGCTTTGCTTTTCCTTCGCTCCTAGGGATGTCTCCGCATTTTACAATTTCAATTTCCGCAGACAGCCCAGTAATGCTGTGAATCTTTCCTTGGATGTCGCGTTTCAGGGCGCTTTTATCTAATTTTTTGTTTTTGGAGGCTTGCTCTGTTAATTCCACTTTTACAGCAAAAGTATCTAATGCTCCGGGTCTGTCAATTACTATCTGATATTGGGCGGCTAATTCGGGAAAACTCATCACGGCGAATTCTATTTGGGAAGGAAAGACGTTGACTCCTCTTATGATAAGCATATCATCGGATCTTCCTTGGACTCTTATCATTCGTGCGTGGGTGCGACCGCACGCGCATTTTTCAGCTTCTATAACCGAGATGTCCCTCGTTCTAAATCTCAACATTGGTATACCCGTTTTGGTTAGAGTTGTAAAAACCAATTCGCCCTCTTCACCGGGAGATAAGACTTCGCCAGTTTTAGGATCAATCGTTTCTACGATAAAATGATCTTCCCATATGTGCAGTCCTTTATGCTCGTTGCATTCGATTGAAACGCCTGGACCGCATAATTCAGTTAGTCCATACACGTCAAACGCTTCGATTCCCAGTTCTTTCTGAATTCTTTCTCTTATTTTTTCAGACCAAGGTTCTGCCCCGAAGAGGCCTATTCTCAGTTTCAGATCCTTTTTCGGGTTAACTCCTTCCTTAACCATCGTTTCAGCAAGATAAACTGCGAAGCTTGGAGTACAACACAGCACTGTAGCGCCTAGATCCTTCATGAGTTTTATCTGTCTCTGTGTCATTCCTCCGCTTACGGGAACTATTGTTGTTCCAATTTTCTGAGCGCCATAATGGAAGCCTAATCCGCCTGTGAATAGGCCGTAACCATAGGCGATGTGTATTACGTCATCTTTTCTTCCGCCAGTAGTGTAGATGGATCGAGCCATCAGTTCTTGCCAAACGTCCATGTCGTTTGTGGTGTATGCTCCAATTATGGGGTTTCCAGTTGTTCCGCTTGAGGCGTGAATTTCAACTATGTCAGTAGGTTTAACTGCAAGCATGCTGAAGGGATAATTATCTCTGAGATCATTCTTTACTGTGAAAGGAATTTTTTGGATGTCTTCCAATGTCTTTATGCTTTCAGGTTTCAATCCAGCCTTGTCTAATTTCTTCTTGTAAAACGCGCTATTATCGTAGCAGTGTTTCACCTGTTCTTTGAGTTTCCTAAGTTGGTGCTTTCTTAATTCCTCTACAGGCATGGTTTCGATTTTTTCGTTCCAATATTTGCTATCACTCATGTGCGTCACTCTCCTACAGGCCCAGATATGCCTCTTTTATGTGGTTACTGCATAGGAGTTCTCTACTTTTACCTTCTAGGATTATCTTGCCTTGCTCAAGAACGTATCCCCTGTCGGCAATATCAAGGGAATCACGAATATTCTGCTCAACTAAAAGAATAGTTACTCCTTCTTCATTGATTTTGCGCACTGTGTCCAAGACTTTCTCCACGATTAGGGGCGCTAATCCAAGAGAAGGCTCATCCAAAATTAAAAGGTCTGGATTTGACATTAAGCTCCTGCATATTACAAGCATTTGTTGCTCACCCCCGCTGAGGGTTTGAGCTAACGCTTTCTCTTTCTTTTTAAGCACAGGAAAGATTTGATAACCTCGTTCCTTAGCATTTTTTACTCTGTCCTTATCGTTAGTTGTATATGCTCCTAACCGAAGATTCTCCTCGACCGTCATTCGGGGAAAAATTTCTCTGCCTTCAGGAATCAAAGTTATCCCTTTTTGGACTATTTCGTATGGCGGTAGCTTTTCTATGTTTTCTCCTCTAAAACGAATTTCCCCCATTCTTGGATGCAACAAACCCATAATTGTTTTAACAAGAGTAGTTTTTCCGGCACCATTGGGACCGATGATGCTGACAATCTCTTTTTCCTTAACTTGAAACGATACGTCCCGAAGTATCTGAATCATCCCGTATGAAGCAGATATTTTTTCGACATCTAACATTTTAGCCCTCACAAAGTGAATATCTTTTGCCGAGGTACACTTTTACCACCTTTTCGTCATTAACTACTTCTTTGGGTGTTCCCTCGAAAATTTTTTCGCCATGATGCAAGACCGCTACGCGGTCACATAAACCCATAATCACTCTCATTACATGCTCAACTATGAGCACTGTTACTCCTTGTTTATTGATGAGTTTTATCAATTCAATAGCTTCGTCACTTTCTCTTGGAGTTAAGCCTGTGAGAAGCTCATCCAAAAGAAGTAACTTGGGCATCGTTGCCAACGCCTTCGCGAGTTGAACACGCCGCAATTCAACAACATTCAAGTTTTTGGCTGGCACATCGAATTTTGCTTCGTTCAGACCTACAAATTCCAGAAGTTCTTTTGCTCTGAGCAGTGCCTCGGTCTTCTCTGTAATTTTTTTCTGGGCAAAAAGTACTCCAGCGAGCACGTTTTCAATTGCGGTCATGTCTGGGAAGGATTGAACAGTCTGGGAGGTCTTTGTTATACCTTTGGAGCAGATCACGTAGGGCGGCAGCTTTGAGATGTCCTCTTCTAAGAAAAATATTTTCCCCGAATCTGACTTGTATACTCCGCTTATGAGGTTTAACAGTGTTGATTTTCCAGAACCATTAGGTCCCACCAAGCCGGCAATTTCGTTCCTATTCACAGTTAAGTCAACTGTCTTTAATGCTTGAAGTCCTCCAAAGCGCTTTGAGACCCCGATACACTTCAGCAAACTAACAGTCTCCGGTAGCGGACCGTTAACTATACCCTATGTGAAAATATAAATATTGTCTGAAGCTAATTGAACCATGGTGCCGTTCATGCCGATACCACAAGTAAGCGTCTTTCTAGATAACAGACCAGGTTCTCTGTCCGAAGCAGTGGCTCAACTGGACAAGAATCAAATTAAAGTATTCGCCTTATCAATTGCGGACGCTGGCGAATTCGGATTAGTCCGTATGATAACAGAAGACCCTGAAAAATCCACAAAAATTTTGGAAGATGCCGACTATAACCTTGCAAAATCAAGAAAAAACACTGAAGTAACCGCTATTTTCATAACGGAAGAAGACAAAATCTCGAAAATAACAAGGATCCTAGCCGACGGCAGCATAAACATTGAATACGCTTATTCGTCCGCTGTGCATGTAGACGGCAAAATCGCTTTGATACTGCGAGCCAGTGACATGGATAGCGCTGAGAGAATATTAAAAGCAAACGGCATAACCATTCTGTCACTAGACGAAATTAAGAAGTATTTTCAATGATTTCGTCCTCTTCACAAGGCAATAGCGTTTCAACCTTCTACATTTCTATTTGTATTAACTAAGTGGCAGGGTCAACTTTGATCATCTTTGGGATCTTGCCCGCTGTCCCAACGAAGCCGCGGTAGACGATTAAAACTCCTTCAACGCCTTGAATGGATAGCGCTTTGTTTATGCCGCGTTGAATAGCGCTTCGGGGGTCTTCACCTTTTACTACGTTGCCCACAGCTGTGGCTGCGGCATCTGCTAAGCCAGCGTTTCTGCAGAAAACCGTAGCTGCCTCGGCATCCCCAAAACTTAAAGCGTGGCTGAAACGACCTGAACTCGTGGCTAAGCCAATTGGAAAATCCGTCAGTCTGAAGCCAAACCTTTTCGAAAGGGGCACATCCCCTGCAGAAAGCGCGACATCAATGGCTCCTTTGGATACGGCGGAGACTTCGCCGCCGTTTTCCACCACAGCAACTTCACAACCGTTGCGAATCATATCTTTCACGGCGAGGTCAGCCAAAACCCCTGCAACTGCAGCCATGGGACCAACATTTGCTTTTTCCGCAACCTCAGCCATTAACTTGGCTACTAATGGTCCTCTACGTGCTGAAATGGGCTCAAGCGTGTAAAGGAAGTTGGGATTGGCTCTAGCATATTCTTCGAGTTCTTTCCTGTTATGTTTAATCGATTCTTCGGCTGTTTGGATGCCGATTTTCTTATCGGAAATTATGGTACATTGGGTTTCTTTGTAGCTGAAAGCGTCTCTGAAAAGGTTTTTTATCATTTATTTTCCGTTTTCCTTTAATGCGTGTTGTCTGTTAGTTCCGAATTGTTCTGTTTAACTGATTTTATTGCTCTTGCCGGGCAAGCGTCAACGCAGGCACTGCAGGTGCTACCCACACACTTTTCTTTGTTGAAGCTTATAGAGAAATCTTCAGTGAGAGTGATGGCTTCCACAGGGCAGATTGTAATGCAGGCGCCGCAACTGAAGCATTTTTCACTGTCTATTTCAATCAGCTTCGGCAGGGTAACTGTGGCGCCTTTTTGGCGGAAGGCTTTAACCACTTTTTCTAGCGCTGCGTCGGGTATTTCAGCCAAGACTTCGCCGCCTTTGGAGGTGACATGAGCGGTTATTATGTTAATTGGCACCTTATGTTCAAGGATTATCTCAGCCGTGATCGGCTGCTGCACCAGTTTCTCCGAGAATTTAAGAAGAATCCTTACCATAAACTTCACCTTCCTAAAAGTTTGGAAACGTCTTCAGAGGTCACTATTCCCAATACTTTTCGTTCACTATCAATCACGGGCAAAGCGGATATGTTGTGCTGCGCCATTTTTCTCGAAGCCGTCTCTAACGGCTCGTCCGGTTTGACCGTTATTACGCGTCGTGTAACTATGTCTGATAGCGCTTTTCTGCCTTCAGCCATAGCTCGTGTAATGTCCCATGAAGTCACAATTCCGCAAAGTCTACGACTATCATCAACCACGACAATGTGATTGACTGACCGAGTCACTATGCGCTCTGCGATGTCTCGGATCTCCTCGTTCTCTTCGCAGGTAACCGCTGCATGCATTACGTTGGCTACAAAGGTTGTTTCTTCTGTCTGTTTCATAGGTTTAAAGACTCTGTCAATCGGGAGACGCTCAACGGAAGCTGTCAAATAAAACGAGCCGTTGTTAATCCAGGACTTGAGGGTTCCAGCGATTTTCTTTGCCGTTTTTAAGCTTGAAAGCGAGCTAACTCTGATTCTTTTGTCACCTATGGTTATTGCGCCTGACTTCAGCTCTTTATAGCTCACCCTTCCCAGTATTGGGCGGTCTCTGCGGGGCACACCGTAGTCAACTACGCTGGTGAAAATCTCCTCGTCCCGTATGGCTGTCTTTTTAGCCAAACCCTCGTTCAAAATTGGGATGGGCACACCTATTCCCACGTAAAGCGTGGTGCCATATCGCGTGAAGACTGCGCCTTGAAGGAAATCCGGCGACATCTCTTTGCAGTTTCCCCGAACCATCAGCGTTCCACTAAGGTTTTGAGGGTCATGCTGTGTTCCTTCGCCGATAACATAGCCTTGCGCTCCACCAAGGAAGATGCGAGTTCCAATACCTATCGTCTCATAGTCTGGATCGTTCATTAGCGGGTTTAATTCGCCAGCGCCTGAGAATGTGGCATTCCGACGTCGCGGCAGAAGCTTCCCCATGTACGTGTAAATTGTCTCGTCGCGGCTGTTCACTGCACAAGCGTAACGTTGATAGCAATTGCGGAAGTTGAGCAGGTAAAACTGGTTTAGGTCATCCTTTGTTAGGTTTGTTTTGATCCGGGTTCTTGGGTAGCAGTCAGTTCCATACGCCGTGGCTTTAAGCTCAACTTCTTTTCCGCGTATGAGGTCTTCAATCACGTGCCCTCCACCATATTCAAAAGGTTGCGTTTCTGACATAGCGGTTGCGCCGATGTATAGGTCGACGGCTGCGCCTGGATGGCAAACTTCAACGTCGTTAATCCATGCTTTTTGAATTTTTATAGGTGGGTCGGAATGACCAACGTTTATGATGGCACCTGATGAGCACATTGCTCCAAAAGTGCCTGTTGTGACAACGTCAACTTCTTTAAATGCAACTTCAACGCCGCTACTTTCCACTAGTTTTTTCATTTCTTCAGCTGTCAAAACTTGAACGTCGCCAGTTCTTATCTTCTCGTTAATCTCTTCTATTGTTCGCTTATTCTTTTTGGAGTTGAGTTTCAATGCCTCCAACCGATGCCATTCGAAAAGGCGTGCTCCCGTATTAAAATTTTTTGGAGAAGGAAGCGCTTGTTCACCAGAGCTTCCATGGCAAATCGTCCATGTATTCGTTCAAAGAGCGAATTGAGGTTCCATTGTGGTTTTTCTGTTTTAAGACTTTTACGAGGGCAGAAGCTAACTCAAGGTTCGTAATTACGGGAACGTTGAATTCCACTGCTTGTCTCCGAATAATGTAGCCGTCCGTCAAGACGTCGGAGTAGCTTTTCCGCTTGTTCCCCATCGGGACGTTTATGACTAAGTCTATCTTTTGGTCTTGGAGGTAATCAAGAATGTTCGGGTTCACGCTAGCCTCTTTAACCTTGTGCAGGACTGACACACTGCTTATTCCTGCCGCTTGCAACGCCTCAGCAGTATGTTCGGTAGCATAGATTTTGAAACCCATCTCCTCAAAAGCCTTCGCGAGGGGCACAACTCTTCTTTTTGGTTCTTCACCGCCAACCGTTATGAGCACGGAACCGCCCTTGGGTGGGATACGGAACTCTGCAGACTGCAACGCCTTCGAGAAGGCATCAGCAAAGTTCTCGCCTAGGCATGCCACTTCGCCTGTGCTTAGCATTTCAACGCCTAGAACTGGGTCCGCTCCGCTTAAGCGCATGAAACTGAACTGAGGTACTTTTACGCCAAAATGTCTTGTAGGCGGCAGCCCACACGTTTTAAGCTCTTCAAATTTTTTGTCAAGCATCGCCGACGTGGCAAGTTCTATGAGGTTTATTCCGCGAGTTTTGCTCACGAAAGGCATAGATCTCGAAGCCCGCAAGTTACATTCAATAACGTAGACAGCGCCGTCTTTTACAAGATATTGGATGTTGTATGGTCCTTTGATTTTTAGGGCTTTGACGATTTTCTGAGTTGCCTCTTCAATTTTTTCCTGAACCTCAGCGGAAAGCGTGTTAGGCGGAATGCTCATGGTGGCGTCGCCGCTGTGAACGCCTGCGTTCTCTACATGTTCCATTATGGAGCCGATCAAGCAGGTTTCACCGTCATAGACCCCGTCCACTTCGACCTCTTTGGCTTTATCAACAAACTTTGATATTACCACTGGATGGTCACGGGAAACCTTGGCTGCCAACTTGAGAAAGTTTTCCAGCGCTGTTTCGTTGTAAGCCACACGCATTGCGGAGCCTGACAGGACATAGCTGGGACGCACGATTACTGGGTAACCTATTTTCTCCGCGAACCTTTTAGCAGCGCTTATTGACTTAAGTTTGCTCCAGCTCGGCTGGGGAATGCCCAGTTGATCCAAAAGCGCGCTGAACTTTGACCGGTCCTCGGCTAAGTCGATGTTTTCTGCTGAGGTGCCGAGCAGCTTTACTCCAGAATTTGCCAGTTTTAAGGCTAAGTTGTTTGGAATCTGACCGCCGACGCTGGCGATTATGCCTAACGGGTTTTCTTTTTCGTAGATGTCTAGAATTCTCTCAGTGGTTAATTCTTCAAAGTACAGTTTATCGGAAATGTCGTAGTCTGTTGAGACAGTTTCAGGGTTGTAATTAACCATTATGGCTTCGTGGATGCCGTTTTTCTTAAGCGCCCAAATCGTGTTGACTCCGCACCAGTCGAATTCCACGCTTGAACCTATTCTGAAAACTCCAGCGCCCAGCACAATAACCTTGCTCTTGTCATTGCTCAGTTCTATATCGTCCTCGTCTCCGCCGTACGTGAGGTAGAGATAGTTAGTTTTAGCTGGCCACTCAGCCGCCAAAGTGTCAATCTGCTTCACCGCTGGAATAATGTTCACGTTTTTTCTGAATTTTCTTATCGCTGATTCGTCAGTTTTTTGGCAGACAGCTATTTGCTCATCTGAGAAACCTATGCGCTTTGCTTCTCTCACAGTTTCTGCTGCATCGCTATCGTCAAGATTTAACGTGCAGAGCTTTGTTTCCATGTCAATAATGTTCTTGATTTTATGGAGGAAGAATGGGTCAACACCGCTTAGGCGGTAGATTTCCTCGATTGAAACGCCCATTTTCAAGGCTTTGACTATTTTGAACAATCTCTCGTCGGTTGGGTTCATCAGCACATCCTTAATTCCTTCAACTGGTTCAGGTTCCGAATCCTCTTCGTTGCAGACCAGCCCCTTCTTGCCAATGTCTAACATTCGAGTGGCTTTTTGCAGTGCTTCTTCTAAGCAGCGTCCGATGGCCATTACTTCGCCCACGGAACGCATTTGGGGTCCTATGTGACGATCCGCTTTTTCGAATTTTTGCAAGTCCCATCTGGGGATTTTGATTGTGACGTAGTCTAGGGCTGGTTCGAAACAGGCGGTAGTGACCTCAGTAACTTTGTTAATCAGTTCTGGAAGAAGATAGCCAATAGATAGCTTCGTAGCTATGTACGCCAAGGGGTAGCCTGTTACTTTGCTTGCAAGCGCAGAGCTTCTTGACATACGCGAGTTGACTTCTATAACGCGGAACTCTTCTGATTTCAGGTGCAAAGCCCATTGAATATTGCATTCGCCAACTATGCCTAAACTTCGTATGGCGTTTATCGATGCTGACCGCATGAAGTGGTATTCGCGGTTTGTCAGAGTCTGAGAAGGCGCTACAACGATGGAGTCGCCCGTGTGAACCCCCATCGGGTCCAAGTTTTCCATGTTACAAACAATCAAGCAGTTATCCGCGTAATCACGCATAACTTCGTACTCGAGTTCCTTCCAGTGACCCACGTACTCTTCCACAAGCACTTGGGTTATCCTGCTTTGCGCCAAGCCGCGTGTAACTATTTCTCTTAACTCCCAAGCATTGTGAGCAACGCCTGCACCCTTACCGCCGAGAGTGTAAGCAACTCGAACTATGACGGGATAGCCGATTTCGTTAGCCACTTCAAGGGCATCCCGAACTGTTGTAGCGGATTTACTTCTCAGCGGATGGGCATTAGCTTTGATCATCGCTTGTTTGAAGAGTTCTCTGTTTCCAGTGCTTTCTATCGTTTCAACAGGTGTTCCCAGAACCTTCACACCGTACTTCTCAAAAACGCCTTTTTGGGCGAGCTCGACACCGCAGTTTAGTGCGGTTTGCCCTCCGAAACCTAGCAGAATTCCGTCTGGTTTTTCTTTTTGAATGACCTTTTCCACGTATTCAGGCGTTACGGGTAGAAGGTACACTTTACCCGACAAGCGTGGGTCCGTTTGGATGGTGGCTATGTTCGGGTTTATCAGAACAGTTTCAATGCCCTCTTCTCTTAATGCTTTGAGGCACTGGCTTCCAGAGTAGTCAAACTCGGCGGCTTCTCCGATTTTTATAGCTCCGCTTCCTAGCACCAGTACCTTGCGTATCCAATCGAACTTGGGCATTTTACACTGCCTCCATTGATTTTGTAAACGTATCAAACAGAAACTCGGTGTCGTAGGGTCCTGGTGAGGCTTCGGGGTGCCACTGCACTGCAAAAACGGGTTTGTTCTTGTGTTTAACGCCTTCAACAGTCTTATCGTTGGGGTTCATGAACCAAGCTTTCAAAGGCGTTTTCTTAAGTGATTCACTCTCGACGGCGTAACCGTGATTCTGAGTGGTAATGTAGCAGCGATTGGTTTTCAAGTCACGTGCAGGCTGGTTCTGGGAACGATGTCCATACTTAAGTTTGTAAGTGTCTCCGCCCAAGGCTAACGTCAATATCTGGGCGCCTAAGCAAATGCCCATCAACGGGACTTTTTCAACTAATTCTTTGGCACATTCAATTGTCTTAACACATTTTTTCGGGTCTCCAGGACCGTTGCTCAGAATCACTCCGTTTGGATTGTACCCCAAAACTTCTTTGGCTGAAAAATCGTAAGGTACTCTTACAACGTTTATTCCGCGTTTCAACAAGTTCCGCATAATGCTGTACTTAACGCCGCAGTCAATCAAAACTACCGTGTTTTTGCCTTCGACTTTGTAGTGGACAGGCTCTTTCACAGACACCTCTTTGACTAAATCGGTCAAATTGGGATCTGGAATGCCCTTCTTTGCTTCTTTCAAAAGGTTGTCTAAGTTGGGCTCTTCTCCAGCCTCGCAAACTTGTAAAATCCCAAGCATTACGCCGTACGTTCTAAGTTTCTTTGTAAGTCGTCTGGTGTCGACGCCGTAAATTCCTGGAACGCCTTCGTCGGATAGCCACTTGTCTAGAGTTCTTGTTGACGCCCAATGATACGGTTCATGGCACAGTTCATGGATAACTAGGCCCTGCACTTGAATACGGTCTGACTCGAAGTAAAAGGGGAGGCCGAAGTTGAGATCGAAGGGCGGAACGCCATAATTGCCCACAAGCGGGTAAGTTAAGGTGAGAATCTGCCCCTTGTACGATGGGTCGGTGAGCGCTTCTGGATAGCCTACCATGGAAGTCGAGAAAACTACTTCGCCTGAAGTCTTGCCTGTTGCTCCAAAACCTTTACCGACGAAAAAGGTGCCGTCTTCTAAGAGCAGAACCGCTTTTTTACTTTTGTGGGAATTATATTTTTGGATTGAAACCCTCCACTAAATTTCGACCCCCATTTTTAAACTTTGTGCATATATTTCATATACAACAAGGATTTTGCTAATGATGAACTGGATAGAACCGCACGTAGATAGCCATCCTCTGCTAGGCTAAGTACAAGTGTATGTCCCTGCAGTAGGTTCAGTTTATTTCGAAAACTATGTGATTCCTGAGAGCGTTTGCTAAGCTATCGACCAATTCTAGGTTTGTGATTACTGGAACTCCGAATTCGACAGCCTTCCTTCGTATTAAGTAACCATCGGTGATAGCTTGCGTTACAATTCTATTAGGATTGGGTGTGTTAAATACAAAATTTATCTTTCTTTCCACGAGAAAGTCCAGAACATTCGGCTTTTTGCCTTCACTTATTTTGTAAATTTTCTCGCAAGCTATGCTATTCTTCATCAACGTTTCTGCTGTATGTTCAGTGGCGAATATTCTATAACCGTTGTTCGCGATTTTTTTGGCAATCTCAACTGCTTTCTCCTTTTCGCCGCCAACGCTTATTAGTATCGAATCGCCGCTTTTGGGGATTCTTGTTCCGCCTGCAATCATCGCTTTTAATAGTGCTTCCTCAAAACTGCGACCAAAGCATGCAACTTCTCCTGTGGAGACCATTTCTACGCCTGTTACAGGGTCTGCTCCTTCCAGCCTCATGAAAGAAAACTGTGGGTATTTAACACCGAATCTCTCTGCAACCGCTTCACCATCTT
>Ga0209636_10002109_pt1 | contig 20175 bp, 27 predicted proteins | sample DeeMarSWOR152_54_FD_187464 | JGI IMG/M metagenome (GOLD analysis project Ga0209636, IMG submission 187464) | Marine sediment microbial communities from White Oak River estuary, North Carolina - WOR-1-52-54 (SPAdes) (version 2) | ecosystem: Environmental > Aquatic > Marine > Intertidal zone >...
CGAGAAAATAATCCGCAAGCACCGGTTGCTGGAACGATTTCTACATGACGTTTTAAAAATCGACAAAGTAAACGTCCATGAGCAAGCATGCGGAATGGAGCACTCTTTGTCAGATGACGCTGCAGAGGCGCTGTGCCGATTTCTAAAGCATCCTGACCGCTGTCCAGACAACGGAAAAATAATCCCGCCATGCGACCTCCAAATAGGCAGCTGCGTAGAATGCGTGGAGTTGCACAGCAAAGGCTTGGAGGCAGTTGGGAAAAATAATCAAACCCGAGTTCCGATAGGAAGCCTCAAACAAGGTCAGTGTGGCAAAATCTCTCTAATTAGAAGCGGCTATAATGCACTTCAACGACTTTCGGACATGGGACTTAAGCCCGGCACCAAAATCTGCGCTGTTAGAGTCGCGCCGTCCAATGGTCCTGTTGAAGTATCAGTTGGAAATTCAAAACTAATCATTGGAAAAGGTATTGCCTCAAAGATTTTTGTAGATTTGGAAGAAATCAGCTAGGCAAACGGTGATTTTCATGTCTAGGAATTTTTCATCATCTTCAAATAACAAGAAAATTGACCACAAGTGAAAAGTTGGTGATCACATGGAAAAACGAAACTCGAAAAGACGCGAAGCGCCTCTGACTACGCTGAAAGCGGGAGAATCTGGAATTGTTACGTATATAAGATTTGGACATATGAGAGGGAGACGCAGAAGACATAGACATATAATGCAGGGACATGAAAGAGAGTGGGGATTCGAAAAGCGACTTATGGATATGGGTTTCACCCCTGGCACAAGAGTAACAGTTGTGAAGTCAGCCCCTTTTCACGGACCTTTCGAAATCCTTGTTAGAGGCTCAAGACTTGCCCTCGGCAGAGGCATGGCTGAAAGAATTTTCGTGGAGATAGAACAGGAATGAACAAAAAGAAACTGCTCATTGCTTTAGCTGGAAACGCTAATGTCGGAAAATCAGTCATTTTCAACTATTTGACTGGATTGCATCAGCACATCGGCAACTGGCCTGGAAAAACAGTTGAAAGAGCTGAGGGAACGCTACATTTCAAAGGTTACACAATAGACATAATTGATTTGCCAGGAATATACTCGCTTTCCACTTATTCATTGGAAGAACTGGTCTCAAGAAAATACATAGCGGTTGAGAGACCAGATGTAGTGATAAATGTTGTAGATGCCTCAGTCCTTGAGAGAAACCTCTTCTTCACTTTGCAGCTCATGGAACTGGAGACTCCGATGGTTATAGCACTGAACCAAATGGATATTGCAAAAAGCAAAGGTATCAAAATAGACACAAAAAAATTGGAGCAGCTTTTGGGAATACCTGTCATGCCAACCATTGCCGTAAAAGGCGTGGGCATTGCCAAGCTTTTGGAGAAAGCCATAGAAATAGTTGAAAAAAAACCGGCGAAAAAGCATCCCCAAGTGACTTATGGCGAGGAAGTTGAAGAAAAAATTGGTAAGCTCATGGAAAAAATGAAAAACGTTCACTTTGTGTATCCACCGAGGTACGTGGCGATTAAGCTGCTAGAAGGGGATGAAGAGATAGAACGAGAAATCCAACGGATAAACCCGCAGATAATATCTGCCGCCAAAAAACTTGCAGTTGAAATTGAGAATATCCATGGGCACGGGTGCTCAACCGTGATAACTTCGGAAAGATATGAAGCGGCTGGCTGCATCGCCCGAGCGGCTCAGAAGCTGGTGTCTCCGATAAAACCCACTAGAGGGGAGAGGCTTCACAACTTTACTACGCACAAAGTCACTGGCTATCTCACGCTGATCGTGGCGATGCTTCTAATTTTCTACTCCATCTTCACCTTTGGAGACTACACCTCAGGACTGCTAAGCGACGTGCTTTATGGTTTGGAGCCGCTCTTTGCGGGCGCGTTTGGAACAGGAATCGTTGGTGCCCTAATATGGGGCGGCGTTATGGAAGGGTTGATAGCGGGCATAACAATAGTTTTGCCTTACATAATTCCTTTTTACCTGATACTATACTTCTTGGAGAACTCCGGCTATCTAAGCCGAATCGCGTTCTTGATGGATAACATTATGCATAAAATGGGTTTGCATGGAAAAGCATTCATCCCCATTATGCTTGGCTTCGGCTGTAATGTTCCCGCCTGTTTGGGATGCAGGATAATGGAGACTCAGAGGGAACGGCTGCTTGCCGCTTTTGTTGTAACACTTGTACCTTGCGCCGCAACCACAGTCATAATACTCGGTCTGGTAGGCAATTTTCTGGGTATCCACTGGGCATTGGCGCTTTATCTTGTTGACTTTCTGATAATTTTCGCTCTGGGAAGACTGGCGTTTAAAGTCGTGCCTGGTGAACCAACCGCTCTAATAATGGAAATGCACGACTACAGATGGCCCCACATGAAAACTATTTTGAAAGAGACATGGTTTAGGGTAGCTGAATTCATCAAAATTGCGTTTCCCCTAATAATAGTGGGAAGCTTTGTGTTGAAGCTGGCTGAAGTTGCAGGTTGGCTGGAACCCATAGCAGCAGTGCTTAGTCCTGTGACTGTTGTGTGGCTAGGATTGCCGGCTATTACGGGGATAACGTTGATATTTGGTGTGCTTAGAAAGGAGTTGTCACTGGTTATGCTTGCTGCTCTTCTGGGTACATCCAATTTTGCCCAAGTTCCAGGATTTGGTCCTGTTCAGATGGTGGTGTTCACTTTGGTGGCGATGCTGTACATACCTTGCATAGCAACCATTGCGGCTTTAGTCAAAGATTTCGGCTGGAAGAAAGCATTATTCATAACGGTGTTTGAAATAGCTTTTGCAATACTCGTAGGCGGAATTGCTTTTAGACTATTAACGTTAGTCGCATGATTAAGAGCCTTGTACCCAAACCCAAAAGGTGGTGGGGCTGCCCGGATTTGAACCGGGGTCTATAGAGCCCAAGTCTACAAGCCTAGACCAAGCTAGCCGACAGCCCCGCTGAAGGTTCAGAGAACATAATTTCGCTTGCATCATAAAAACTTTAGCTAAACTGTTTTTTGAATTTATAAGAATTATGTTTTAACTCTGAGTTCTACCTGTGTTTCAGCCCTTATATAAGGGGGTATAGACTGTTCCGAGCAGCTAGCCACCAAACCTTCTAGTTCAGTGAAACCTTGTTCTACCTAGGCTGTTGTGAACGTTTTTATCTTCCTGAAAATTTTTTCCACAAAAACTAATTATCCGTTACTCACAATACTAATTGGTGAATTGCCTTGGGAATGAAAAGCGCAAAAAAGAAACCGTTAACTAAGAAAGAGCGAAAAGAGAAGAAGAAAAAACGCAAAGAAAAACAAGCAAAATAGCAGGCTTCTGTGCTATTTGCCAACTTTCGCGTCATGTTTTTTCTTTTTTTGTATGTTCTTCTTTTTCAACGAAGGCACAATCTACCCTCCACTAAGAAATACCTAGTGATGCTTTGTTTCCCTGAACCGCAGCGAAGCTCTCGGCTACGGCGTGTGCGTATTATTGTGGCATTGAAGATAAAAATTTTTCCAGACAGCATTGAGCACTACTCAAACAGTAACAAAGGCTACCTGCACCCAAAAAAACCTGAAATGAGCTGTAACTGCTTTATTTGCGGATTTTGCATTGGAGCACTTTTGGACAGAGCAAGCACTCTTCTGGCAACGGCGCATCATGTGGCCGTGCGTTTAGGAATCCAGAGAAGTGGGCGCATTTTGCTGGCGACTCGAACACTTTCGGGTATTCCGTCGGCTTCACGCCTATGATTTTCATGTTGTCTGTGATTATGTCGAGTTTTGACATGCAGTATGGACACGCGTAGTATGATTGCCTCGGTATGGTTGAGTTGTCGGTTAGGATTGTGGGTTTTTCGAACGTTTTTTCGCATCCCTTGTAAGGGCATCGGAGTTTTTCGTCGTGGGAATGCGAGTGGAAAAGAGGCATCTTTCATCTTCCTTTTTTTGCATGTCTAACCACTATCGTTAATATTAATATTTTATAAACGTTTCTGAATGAAAGAACAACACAACTACACCATGCCATAAAGAGCCTCGGACGGGCTTTGATCCCGCGGCCTGCTGCTTACGAGGCAGCCGCTCTACCGGGCTGAGCTACCGAGGCACCGTGCAATCGCTAATTGAGTGTTGTGTGCGCATTTTTAAATGTTCGGAAAGCAGATTGCCTTAAGCGTCAATTTTAAAAGGCGTAGCCCTCTTAAACTGAAAAGTGTGTGTGGCGTTTAGAGAGGTTTTGGGTGGAGGTTTGTTTGGTTGAGTAAAGCGCGAGAGCGTAAAGGCGGCGCAGGCGAGGAGTTGGGTGAGCGGGAGATAATTGAGCTTATACGGAGCCGTTTGAGCGTTATGCCTGCTTTGCCTGTGCCTTTTGGAGATGATGTTGCTGGTGTGGAAATTGGCAAGGGACGGGTTGCCGTTTTGAAAACAGATATGCTTGTGGGCGGGACTGATGTGCCGCGGGGCATGAGCTTGTGGCAGGCGGCGCGGAAAGCAGTGGTTATGAACGTGAGCGATTTTGCAGCTAAGGGTGTGAAGCCTGTGGCGTTGCTTGTGTCGCTTGGGTTGCCGAGAGGCTTAATGCGGAAGGATGTGGAGGAGATTGCGCGTGGGTTGAATGCTGGAGCGCGGGAGTACGGCGCCTACGTTATCGGAGGAGACACAAATGAGGCTTCGGATTTGGTTATTTCGGTTTCGCTTTTTGGAACCGCTGACAGGAAAGCGCTTATGCTGCGTAGCGGCGCTAAGGCTGGCGATATTGTGGCGGTTACGGGTTTTTTTGGTAAGACGGCTGCGGGTTTGCGGTTGCTTTTGGATGGGTTTGCGGCGTCGAAGGAGTTGCGTGAGGTGCTTTTGAGTGCGGTTTGTATGCCGCAGGCTAGGCTTCGGGAAGGCTTAGCCCTTCGCGGTTCGGGTGCGGTTTCAGCTTCAATCGATTCGAGTGATGGTTTAGCTTGGAGTTTGCATGAGCTTGCGCGGATGAGCGGCGTGGGGTTTGTGGTTAACAGTGTGCCTGTGGCGGATGAGGTTCGGCGTTTTGCCGAGTTTAACGGGCTTAACGCGTTGGAACTGGCGCTTTATGGCGGTGAGGAGTATGAGCTTGTGGTTACCGTGAAGCCTAAGTTGTGGATTGATGCGGAGACTATTGTTGAGGCGATGGGTGGGTGCTTGTTGCCTATTGGCAAGGTGACGCGGGACAGCCAGGTGCTGGTGGTTGTTGACGGCGAGAAGCGCGTGGTTGAGGCGCGGGGTTGGGAGCACTTCAAAAGCGCGGTTTGAGTTGGCGGTCTAAGAGATAGTTTAGTATGGTTATGCATGAGGCTGCGAGGTAAGGCTGTTTTCCCAAGCTGATTTTTTCGCCGTAGCGGAGCGCGAAAACCTCTGCTTTTTTGGGTAAGCCCACGTGGTCGCCTAGGACGAAGATGGCGTTCTCGGGCAGCGTGGCGTGGGCGATGTCTTTTCCGCCCTCTTCCAGAACGTATATGCGTGCGGTTTCCGCCTTAGCCCTCAAAAGCGCCTCAAAGCCTGTCTTACTCATGGTTATGCCGGGATGCGGTTTGCCAGAAATTACCTTTTTGAGGATGCGCTGCCAAGTGTCCACGTCCGTGCGCACATCATAAAGCCTTTCACCGTTGATTTCGATGTGCAGCGGCGGAATGGGCGGGCCATTCAAAATGGCGTGGAAAATGACGTTTTTGCGCAAGCCGTGCGAGAGGAAGAGACTGGCGACGATGCATTCGTGAACGATGTCTAAGCGACCAGCATCGTGAAGGTTGCGGAAGGCGGTGTCGGTTTTTCCTAATCGTGAGAACAGTATGAATTGGCGTGGCAAGCAGCATCACAGGTTATTGTTATTGCCGTGGCTGCTTTTAAAAAGTCACTATTCTAAAAGACATGGATCATAATATACGACCAAACAGAACTGACTAAACAAAATTTTACAGAGCAATAGAGGTTAACGAGATTCAATTAATAAACCATATTAACTCCCAATGAACTGAGAAAGAGCAAGATTTGCCTATACTGAATACGTGGATGTTTCTGATGTTTCTTTCTTAACGCTATTAAGTTCTATGGTTGCGGTGCTAAAACCCTAATGAAGCAACAGAGATGTTAGGCCAAAGAATGACTTCTGAACCGACTCTTTTGGCTACTCTTATTTCACCATCTTGGGATACAATAGCCACAATAGAATCTTCAAAACTTGAGCAGAACCTAAATGCTGATCGGTGCCTAGTTCCAAATAGTTCTATGTCCCTGTACTCTCCTTTTGTTCCTTTATAATCAGTTATTACTTTAACGCTTTTCAGACTTGGTGAAATTGCTATAATTTCTGCACCAAATCCCAGCAAGCGCAATCTATCAGTTATTACTACCGCTCCATCTACCGCCGAAAGAGAAGACAAGAAACTTGCGGCATGTTTCACATTTTCTTGAGCTTCCTCAAATTGCATTTCTTCAATGTGACATTTTTGGTACTCTTCCTTAGTTATTTGCGATTTTTTCCACAATTTGAAATGTAAATCAAAGAATGTGCGATGTTTTTCAAGTTGTTTAACCAATGGTCCAAAAGCATCGTATTGGCACGTATATTTTATCACTATTCTATCCATCAATCTTGTGTCGTCCGCATGCAATTCATCAGGTATTATAACCAGTGTTCCACCATGGAACTTTTCTCGAATTCTATTTAGAACTCTTTCGAGAAAAAAAACGTAGAATCGCCTCGGATAGTCGTCATCATAGCCTTTAGGGTCGAATTTGTCAACTTTGAGCCTCTTGCAGACTTCTTTGTAGAGGTACTGCTGACCCTTTTCCAGAAAATCAGCGATAGGACCTGTGTAGAAAACGTTTGAGGATGGGGTGACAATGTTTCCTTGGTTCAAAATAAGAGATACAAGACCACCCCTCGAAATTGCAATTTGCCCTGGGTTCTTTGAGGAAAGTGTGTTTTTTCATTTGGGCTGTTCTCTGTTTGAGCTGTTGAAATTCCCGTTCCAATCCTGCTAGGGTCATTGTTTTTCTAGTTCTCCTATGGTTTTGCGGAGCTGCTCCAGTTCGGTTTTGATTTGGGTTACGTCGTAGGTTTTGCTTATGCTGTTGATGACTTGGCTGATGTAAGCGGCGAGTCTCGCCCAGTTTTGGTGTTCTTTTGTTTTTCTCCAAGTTGAGGATTGAACTTGTTCGATTGCTGTTTCTTGGAGGCTTTTTAGTTCGAGAATTAGCTGAGCACGTATACGTTGGGTGTCGCCGTCGAATTTTTCAGCGAGGTTTGATATTCTTTTCTGCAGAGTGCGCTTTGGTACGCTGTGACCTCTACCCTCTATAGGTTTCTGCATAGAACCTCTATTAGGCTCCAAATATGTTCGCCTCACTCAGTTTTCTGCGAGATTAAGATGCCCGTTATGGTGCCTGCCAAGCCAGTGATTGCCGCGAACACCTCGCTGTTCCATGTGCCTAAAAGAGCCAAATGCGCGATTTCCAGCGCCGTGAGGCTGAAGGTGAGGGCGATGGCAAATTTGACGCCGAGCACCAAGCGTTCGCTGGGCGGCACCTCCTGCTCAGCCGCGGTTTTGTCGGTGGTTTTCCGCGTTAACGCGCGTTTTATCCAGTCAGCCATGGTTCCGCACCCTCTGCTGTCTCAGGCAGCGCCCTAAGCTGGGCTTGTCACTTTTCATTTTCTCGTTTACCAAGAAACTGTTCAGCAGCTGCTTCGCCTCCTCCGCCGCGACATGCGCTTTGGCTATGACAGTAGCGTTGGTGGTCCACGGCACAGGCACCGCCGTGTAATCGATGTCGTATAAGCCGTCGCTGTAGCGGAAGCAGTTCTGCGCCAGAATAATGTGCTTACGCTTCTGCCCCAGCATGCCGATGAAGACGCCCCAGCTTTTGACGGGCACGTCTATGCCGCTGACGCCGTTGCTTAAGCTCTTGCCGATGCTGGCGTCATGCCACTCCAGCATGACTAAATCGCCAGCCGCTAAACCCTTAATCTGGTTCAAGACTTCCTTCATGCATTATCATCAAAAGAAAACCGGGCATAATCGCGAATATAAAGACTCACGAAATTCATAAATTTACAAATTCACCAATTCACAAATTTACAAAATATAGAATCGTGCAAACCAAAAAACCGATTGACTTACATGAATAAAATTTTCTAGGTTTGTGTTTTCTGTGGTTGTTATTTTGCCTTCCATGTCGTAGTTAACTTATTCAATTAGGCCTTCAAGTATTGCTAGCGTGTTGTCTTTTCTGGCTTGCCGCTTCACCGCTTCCACATCCACCTTAGCAAACGTCAAGACAGCCTTCACGTCCTCCTCATCCTTCACCGCCCGTTCACGCGGCACAGTCGCCTTAATCATCCGCAGTTTCGCCAGCACCAGCCCTTCAGGCGCTTGGAAAAACGTTTTCAATCCCGCAACGGTTCCAGCCTGCTTCTCAAGCCTCTCGCCAGAAAATATGACATCAACGGTGTACGGTGACGACTTACACCTAAACGAAGCTATGTTGTAGCCCGACTCCAACGCAACATCAATCTTATGCTCGTCAACCTCCAACCCCGCACGCCGCAAAGCCCCCGCAACCTTCGCCTTCACATCAGCCTCGCCAGCAACCGCAACCATCACATCAACATCACTCGTAGTCCGCGGCACCCCGTAAAAACTCGCCGCCAACGCACCCGTCAAAGCGTAATCCAAACCCGCACCCTCAAAACCCTCAACCAACCGCCTAACAAAACCGTAAAACGCCTCCAACACAAATCACCGCCCACGATTACGCTTAGACCATTCCAACCGCTCTCGCAACTTCGCCAAAAGCTCCTCCTCACTGATGCCTGGATACTGAGTTCTGATGCCGTCTGCGCAGACGCGCACGCAAAAGTCAGTCATGTCTATGGCTATGGCTATTTTCTCTTCAGGCTTCAAACGCCCCAACCGCTCCGCCTCCCTATCCATCCTGCACACCATCAGACAGAATCATATTGCTCTCTATCCTAATAAAATTCTTCAGTGAGTCAGTGCCAACTCAAATATGGGAACGTTTTTATGACTATGCATCACTAATGCATTAGACTTTAAAACAGAAGTGTGGTGAAAACAGAAATGAGTGAAACAACCGAAAAGAAAGTGCAGAAAGCGCTCGCGGAAATACGACCGAGAATCCAAGCCGACGGCGGAGACATCGAACTCGTCTCAGTCGAAAAAGGCTCAGTCAAAGTCCGCTTGCAAGGCGCATGCGTAGGCTGCCCATTATCCGCGTTGACGCTGAAGCAGGGCGTGGAGCGCTTCATCAAGCAGAAGGTGCCAGAAATACAAAGCGTCGAAGCAGTCCAATAAGCCACTTTTTACTTTTTAACCACCTGAATCGGCTTGCCCGTACTCCGCTTTACCGCTTCCAACCAAGCTCTAAGCGAAATCCTGCGCAAATCCTCCTCGCTGAGGCTGCCTTTCTCAGACGCTGAATGCCTCATATCCCACGCAAGTTCCTCATGCAACTGCACCACTTCGAAATGGTCTTCTCTGTCGCCGAAAATTCTGAAATGCGCGTCAAAATCCTTGAAAAACGCGTGCTTATGCTGAGGATGCACGTGCGGAAAAGGGCACTTGTAAAACTCGTTTTTGCCCAGCGCCTTAAGCCCGTCAACTTGAGTCATTGCTTCATCACTTACTTTTAACGCTGACCTTGCAGCGCAAACACTTAAAACGTTTTCGCTAAACTCTCGACGCAAGCGCAGACCTACGCAACAGCCCCTCAATAGACCGGAGCAACTGATAACCGAACAGTATCGCCGCGAAGTAAGTAGGCCACAAAATCACCGGCCAATTACCAGGCGTGTAATGCCACAGGTTCGTGGACACAGCGAAAAACTCCATAAGCGCCAAAGCAAACATCCCTACAAAAGCCAAGAAAACCTGCTCTTTGATTTCTTTTCTACCTTGACGCCCACGCCGGATGACAAGTAAAACTAACCACGAAATGAGAAACGCAAAGAACAACACATACCAGCTCAAGTTGAAATCAAAGACTACGTTCATGCCGCACACCAAACGCGCTCATGCTATAAAAACATTCTTCACTGCGGCACCGCGCGGCTTCGTCGAGGCTTCCGTTTTTTCCAGCACGCCTGACAATAGACAGGCCTATCTGCGTCGGGCTTGAACGGCACTTTGCACGGGCTGCCGCAGTCACTGCACACCGCTTCATGCATTTCCTCCTGCTGCTGTGCCGCTTTGAAAAGGCGGTACCGCTTCAGCCGCGGCCACCCCGTCTTCGCATACTTGAGCATCGCGGGATTCGCCTTCAGCCACCGCATCATGTGAAAGAAGCTCTTGGCGCGCTTAGCTTCCCGCTCAGCTAAGGGTTCGTAACCCAAATTTCTGATTTCATCCAGATACGCGATTTCCACCAGCCGTTGCGCTTCGCCAGTCACCTTCACGCGGCTAACGCGCTCTTCACCGTAAACCTTCTGCAAGTCAGCAGCCGCCACGTCGAAAATGCAGCCTTGGCAAACGTGAATCTCCTCGTCAGGCTTGGGGTTCAAGGCGGCAACGAGCCGTGATGTGATGCGCGAGGCTTCCTGCAAATACTCTTTCTCGCAGAAAAGCTCTTGATAAAACCTGACGTCAACGAGATCGTACTTGAATTCGCCTGTTTCTTCGCGGTAGGCGCCTATGACCACGCCGAAAAGCAAGTCGCCGCTGCCCGCATCATCAACGATAATCGTCAACTAACTGCGCATCCTTTCCCAATGCAATTGCTAAGCACGTATAAAAACAGTATTCTGGAAAATATGGAAAAGAAAGGGAGAAAACGCTATTCAGGCAGCTTTTCAATAAACCTCTTAACGTTTCTTCTGTACTCTTTAAAGGCTTCCCGCCCCTTCCGCGTCAGCTTCAAAGCCGTGTGCGGCATCCTATCCAAGAACTCCTTTGTTACCTCAACGTAGCCAGCGTCTTCCAGCTTCCGCAAATGCGAGGACAAGTTGCCCGGCGTCATCCCTGTCTGGTTCTGGAGAAACTGGAAGTCTGCGCTTTCTACGACGTAAAGGTGCATCATTATCGTTAGCCTAGAAGGCTCATGTATCAGCCTGTCGACGTTTTGTATGTCTGCGTCACTGGATGGCATTGGCTGAAGCACCTTTTGGCAGAGGATATCGACGTATGAACTGCACCAGCAGAGCTGCTCCGCTTGCAATGATGACGCTGCCTATGGTTAACAGGAGATATTCGAAGGGAATGCTAAGGAAGTGGCCGCTGACGAACAAGGCCAACGTAAGGAAACCGTAGCCGTGCAGCCGTTTCAGCCCCATAGTGTAGGCGAATAGACTCCCTATGACAGCGGCTCCTAAGCCTATCCAAATCATGCCGTATTGAAACAGGTACTGAAACAGTATTTCAAGCCAAAACGGGGTTCCGTTTTGACCTGTTGCCATGAAAACACCGAATGCCATGGCAACACCTAAGCCTGCTACGGCTAAGCCTAAGAAGATGGCGAAGAGCTTGTTTGATCCTCTTGCTCCGAACTTCACGAAACCAATTCTGGGCATTGTGATTTTTCTTTTTGCGTAAATCCAGATGGGCAGCACTATTGAAATCATAATGGCGGGCATGATTGCTGCAAAACCAAACTCTAAAATTTTGTCCGCGAATATTCCCAAGCCGAAACTTAAAGCGTAGAGGCCGATGACCATGTCTAGCAGGCCGTCTTGATGGTAAGACATGTATGCTTTTCTCTCAATTTCTCTTAGAGTGTTCTGTTTTGTCATGATTTTCAACCAAGATGTACAAGCTGCTTTGTGATATATAAAGCTTTGTATTGCAAAGTAGTTTGCGACAGTTGGCTTCTAAGCACCACTGTCCCAGAAGCCTTCCAAACCCTTTATTCTAAAATAATCCAACCAAAACATTTATTTAGTCTATTATATAGACTTAATCTATATTGAGGATTGAGTCTAAAATTGAGACCTAAAACCTTTTCTAAATACGACATTGCCTTCTTCATTGAAGAAAAAGGAAATGCAAGATGGTCACACCTCCTGAAAGAATTCGTTGAAAACAAATCAGAGAGACACATCTCAAGGCAGACGCTTTCTAATTATTTAAAAGAATTATGCAACGAAGGCCTAGTCAGTAAAACAGTTGACAAAAAAGCTTTGGCGTTACGTCTACTTTGGAGAGTTTATCCAATTTACGTGATACCGAAAAGCAGAACGAAACGACTTAAAGAACTTAGAGACAAAAAAGATATTTACGAATTTATTGATTCAGCGGATCCAGAAGAAATAGAGAAACTGCATGAAGAAATTAGACATCTGAAAGAGGAAAAACACTAAATTTCAACTCATTCTACACAAAATTTTTTCTCAAAGACATGTTAATCGCAGCTCACTGCCTTACTTTTCTGTGTCATACTTCCATGTTTAGCAAGAATTTGGTTTGATTAAATTTTAATGCACACACAAGAAAAAGAACACGGGCAAGCAGTCAAATCTTGGTTCCTTTTCTAACTAGCGTTCCCTCAGACTTTATCACATGCCACGCTAACTTTTCTATTTTCACCTAATTGTGCAAACTCCTGCAATCTAGTCAATTTGGTAATTGCGCATTCGTCCTCGGCCCACCACATGCACCTTTCGACCTGACACCCAATTGACATCCCATCTTTATACATCAGTGGGCACTTTCTTGTTTTTTGTCTTATGCCATCATCATAATAAATTTCAATCGTTTTCTTCAGACGTATTGATGCTCCGTTAAGCGCATTACCATTTAGAGTTTCAATAACACCTTCAACCCGCAGCAAATCAGTCAATGTCACCACTCCGACAAGTCGCCCTTCCTCAGCCACTGGCAATTTTTTTATGTTCCACTTGAGCATAGCTTTAGCCGCATCCCCAGCTGACGTATATGGAGAGGCAGTAATCAAAGGCTTTGACATTACATCGGCAACTTTCAATTTCTTTGGAGCTATTCCTTTGGACACAACTCGCTTCATAATGTCCCTTTCAGTTACTATGCCAACAGGTTGTTCTTCATCAACAATTATGACGCAACCGATTTGATGTTTGTTCATTAGCACTGCTATGTCTTGCACCGTATCATCCAATCTAGCAGTCCTAACATTCTCAATCATTATACTTCTCAGTTTTTGGGACAATCTTTCCAACATACCCTTTTAACAGTTTGATCCTATAGAAATCTAAGTTTTGTGAATTGAAAATTCTTATTGGAAATGTAGAGATTTTTTGATGTAAGCTCTGCACCAATAGGTAGTCAAAGCAGAATGGGAATCTAGAATTGTTCTGAGAACATTGTTAACGTGTGTTTTTTGTTTTTGTCTCTCACATGTCGCCTTCTTTTCGTGACGTAGACCACGGCTGCAAAAGTTGCAACTAAGAGAATTGCCAAGTTAACGTAGGGAGCTAACAACTCACTATCATTCGCTGCTTTTTTATCGCCTTCGGCGCCCTCAGGTGCCTCGGGTGGTTTGGTTTCATTAAGAGTTTCGACTTTCAAATCTTTGAAAGCTACGGCTCTGTCTGTGTTATTTGCTATCAGTATTACTAATTCACTAATGTCTATCCCGTCGTGTGCGATTGTCATACTTTCCATAAGAGTGCCATTCACATCATGCAGATCGGCGGTTATTTCGTCCTCAGATATCCTTGCTGAAACCCTGTACCATGTGCCTTCTCTTATGTTTGCAGATGCGTTCATGAAAGCTGTCTTGTTTTCACCAGGCTGGTTTATTTGAGCCATTTCATAATTGTCCAATCCTTTAACGTTTAAAGTGTAATTATTTCCGCCACTATTTTGCAGGATAAAAGCGAACTGATTATTTGTTGTCTGCTCAATATCGTACGGTAACTTTAGCGGTTGAAAACCCTTAGGTATTACTATTTTTTCCAGGCTCTCTTTTGTTTCCCCACGTCTCGGTATTGTTATTATCTGCCCGCTTCTCAGTATAATGAATTCGCCGGTAAGCAGGACTCCTGTTCCTGACAATTGGACATCAAGAAAATCTTCAATACCTTGCCTAATACGAAGTTCATGACGGGCAATGTATGCACGACCGTAAATATAGTAATAGCCAGGGCCCCTAAACTGAATCAAGGTTTCAGGGAACCCAAGAAAGACTGTGAGTATTTCGCTGTCTGCGCCAGTGCAATCTGCATTGCCGCTCCAGCTTGTTCTAACATAATACGTGCCCGTTGAGGTAAGATTCCAACTAAAAGAATAGTTTCCCCAATAATCCGTTTCTGTTCTGCATGCATTGTAGGAAATTCCGTCTTGGCTAAAATACACGGCAACGGTTTCATTTTGGTACGCAGGTGAAATTGAACCCGAAATTGTAAGCGTCCGCTTATTGTCGATGTTGTCTGAGGGGTCTGAAGATAGATTTATGGATATGGAAGATGAGTTCAGGGGACTGCCCAATTTTGATGAAACCTGCGCTGGTGACGCTGTCTCACTGTTTTCAAGGGAAATAATCCACGGCTGTTCGCCCGCTAGGAGGGGTGGTACGTCGCCTACTTTCCATTCCATTGCGGGAGTGCATTCAGCTATCCAGTATTTCTTGCCGTTGAACTCGTAGCCAGTGGGCGGCAGCCACCACCATGTTGTATGGGGCTCGTAAGGTAGGTGAACTCCGACATTGATGTGGTGTACCTCTTTGAAGTAAAGTAAGACAACGTCTAAACCTCCAGCTTTCATAATTGAGGCTGCAAGGAGCGATAACGTATCGCATTTTCCCGAATTTTCTATAAGGGTCTCAACAGGATACTTGATGTCACTAATATTGTATGGAATCTGGTGAACCAGCATTAATACGGCATTGGCGAACTCTTCATCGCTGCGGGGTTTGTCGCGCGTGAGGTTGCGGATGCTCTCTGCGATGGGTTTGAACGCATCAGGAGTTACAAGCGTGGCGTATTCACTGTCGTCAGCAAGTCTGTGAGTTTTAGCGCTGTAATAATCGTAGAGTGAAGGCGGCACAGAAACATACAATTTTTGACTGAGGAGCCCGAATTGAACTTGAAAACTGTAAGTTTGGTCATAATTGACCGCAAGAGCGTTAGGTATGATGAGAACTAGTAACAAAATGCTAATGAGCAGGACGCTTGCCTTCTTATACTTAAAATTCATGCAAGCCCCACAGAGCTATATTCTATCTCTATAAACTTAAGTGTTAGTGGTAAGCCGTCTATATCTGAAATAGGGAGTGCTGTTCTGTTTACGACCTTAAGAAACAATTTATGTAATCTGACTACGCCACTGAGGTGCCGTTTTGCCTACAGTTTTAACCGTTTAATCAACGCCGCAGTTTTTTCTTGGTCGCTCAGCACATCCTCAATTATGGCGTTTGCAAGCACGTAAATTTTCAAATCATTCAGTATAGCCAGTTTCCTAATCTGTTGATGCAAATCAGCGTGAATTTCAATAATCGCCCTTCTATTCTTGTCCACTTGGCTAGACCCTCGCAAGCTTATATCGGCTGAGGCTGTCCGTTTTACTCTTAAGCCTAAACATGTAGTCCGCAAGTAAAGGCTTCTCCCTTCCCAGCTCCAGCATAGTTTCTAGCACCTGTGTTTTAGCGTCAACGTTGTACTCAGCGCTTAAGATGCGAAAGTCTCCGTTAACCCCCTCGTTAGGCAGCGTAACATGCACTTTGTCGCCTGGCAGTAGCGGCGTGTTGCCGTAATCAATAACCGTGCTTCTAAGCGTGAGCTGCTCAGCGGGCGCCTCCAAACTCGCCAGTAGCGCATTGGCTCGCGACGCGCACTCGTCATCACTCCAGAGTTCCTCATCCACCTCCACGAGCTCCCTAAGCCCGTAACTGCTTTGGCTGCCTGCGTTTTCCTGCAACGCGCTGTAGCGGCGACCGCCAAAGAACAAGCCGTCCACCCAGAAACTGCCCGTGCCCGCGCTGTCAAACCAGCACACCACACGTACTTTTTTCACTTGTGTCCAGTTGAATCCGCTTTCCACCTGCCACAAGTCAGCGTTCGCTGAGCCTACACGCACTTGCGTCTGAAACCACTTCTCATGGCCAACTGTAAACTCGCGCCCAGCAACGCGGTCTGCCGTGTCAAAAAGCGTCAAAGTTACGTTGCCGTTGAAGCTGCTTTCTCTGTTAAGCCACAAGTTCAAAACTGGATAAAGCTCCGTGTTCACTTCTTTGCCCGCGTTAAGCGTAAACAAGCAGCCGCCGTAGCTGAGGTTCTGCGCAGAGGTTTTGATGCTTCCCGAACCTTTCACCTTCACAGCGCTGTCAAAGCTGACTGTTCCAGAAGTGGCGGTCCACGCGCCGTCTGCTGGCGTTAAGCTTTCGGTCCACGCGTCCTTGTTTAGGGGCACGCTCTTGTCAGCCACGCCGTAAGCAGCGATTTTGTTGCGCACGCGGTGGATGTCTCTGCCGTACTCACTCTGTTCAATTTTCTCGCTTAGGCTAACAGCGCTGGCTTTGCTGTTTCGTGGAAAGAACTCGAACTTGGCGTCGGGCGCCACGCGAAAGTCAAAGCCGATTACGCCTGCCTTATCAGCGCTTTCCGCTATGTAACGCAGGATGTCGATTACGGGCGTGTTCTCGTACTCCAACCGCGTGTACGTCGTATCCGTAGCTTCGACAAGCTCGATGCTGTTGCGAACGTGGCTCAAACCCACATAATAATCCAGTAAGTCCTTAACAATCTCCTCGCCTTTCTTGTTCTCGTAAGTCTTCGTCACGACCCTGCGGAACAAGCGTTCGCCCCAGCAACGCCCCGAAACGCGCACGTAACTCTCCACAGGCGTAGACTCGTACTTGACGCCTTCCACCCTGCATGTCATCAACAGCGGACAAGTGGCGCCTCGACCCAAGCTTATGCTGCCATCCAAGCCCACGCTTATCGGACTCGCGCCGTTCTGGCTGTACTTGCCACCCCAATTCTGCAGCAACGCCTCGAAACTGCTCACTTCCCGCGTGCAACCTAAATGCACTTTAAGCTCGACCACGTCGCCTTGAGGGGGAGTTACACTGCCAAACACGATTGCCACTACAGGCGCGTTCACGCTCACCTGCTATTCCACTCCGCGCCTATACAATTCGTCCTCGCCAGCCCGTTGAATGCTGCGACTGCGCGTAGGCATCTCCGAAGTTGCCTCGTTAAAACTCTGAACGCTTGCGGTTGCCGAGTTCATACTGTTAGCGAAGCTCCACATGGCAGCAGCAGCCGCAACAATAACCGCAATGCCCACGCCCGTCAAAGCCAAAAACGTGGCGAAACTTATGTTTAAGCTGTTCTGCACCATGGTGGCGAACGCAGTGGCGGCAGCATAAACTTTCTGAGCCACGGCAACGCCCGCGCTCGTCCGCATGAACATGCCCATAACCGAAACCACCATCATGGCGGAGTTGAAAGCCCGCGCTTGCGCATCGTTCAGCAACCCAAACTGGTTAGCAATATAGCCGATTGCCGTGCCTGTGGCACCTATGCCCGCTATGGCAGCGCCCAAGCTTTTAACTCGAGCAGCAAGAGCCTCAGCGTCAGTTTGAACCCTGTTGAACTCGGCGCTTGCATGGTTAACAGCCCTTATCGTAACGGCTATTTCTCTAAAGCTCACAATCCCGCCTCCACCTTAGCCAGATTCAAGGCTTCAACCAGCACGCGCTCAAGCTCGGGCAGATGCGCTTGAACCGCAGGCTGCAGAAACGGCTGTGCCATGGCATAACGAGTGCCAAATTCGACGTTAGCCGCGTAAGCAGCTTCAGCGCCCACTTCCGTGTTCCACTCTTGGACTCGCGCGAAAATGGTGCTTCGCAAGTAGCCAGTCCGCACGGGCACGAGGCGTGTGGCTTCGGTTTTGACGGTTTCCGCCCACTTCGCCAGCTGCTCGTGCACCTGCCTCTGCATTTCCGCATCAAAATGCGCTATTGCTTGCTTGAACTCCTCGGCGCCCGCAAGGTCAAGGTTGATTTCAACGCTCATGCTTTTTCGCCTCTTTCTCAGCTTTTCTCCGTTCTTCCTCTGCTTGACGGTCTACCTCGTTGAGGATGACGGTGAACTGGTGGATGATTCTGGCTGGTTGCTGTGCGAGCTGGTTTGGGGTCCACCCGAATTCTTTGCAGAGGCGGAAGTCTGTGATGGCTGGGTGTGGTCTTTGGCGTCTGATGGCGCGGATAAAAAAGCTGTTTCTTCCCGTGTCATGGCGCATAGGCTGTTGACGATTTTGGAGAGCAGCTCGCCGAGTGCTATGGGGATGCCGTTTTCTTCGCCTAAAAGCTTTTCCAGCGTTATTGGCGTATTGAGTGGCTGCTCTTTTAGTGCTGCCCATATGGTTTCAGCCTGTATCGCGATGAAGTCGCTGCTGACCACTTGCCCAGAAACGGGATGGTATCGCGTGTGCTTCTGGATTATGCGGCTTCGCTTAGCCCAAGTGAGCTCTTGGAAAACGTATTTGCCAGCGTATTCCTCGCCGTATTCGGTGCCGAGGTTAACGGTTTCTCTGCGCATTCTGAATCATCTCCATCGTAGCGATTCGGTTGGTTATGGCGGTGTTCACGTCTTCAAGGATTATGGTCTGCATCCACTTTGGCAGTTTCAAGATGCGTTCGCCGAGCTTTTCCCACATGCGAACCCACTTCTTGCGCAGTTCCGCTTCTCTTCCGAAATCCTCTAAGACCTTAACTTTCACATCAGCCATTGCCTTCTCCCCGCTCAGCTTATCGCAACTGCTTTGGCGACGAAAGCGGCTTTTAAGCTGACAAGCTCCTCGACGCGTATTGGTGCCGTTGCGTTTTCCCATTTGCAGTTGCTGAAGACTGCCTTGTTGCTGCCGCCTAAACCGAATTCCAAGCTGAATTCCGCATCATTGATTACGTCGTCGAATTCTTCTTTGCTTTCGAACTCGAAAACCAGTTCGCCTGTTAAGTCGCGGTGTCTGTGCGGCAAGTACTTGAGGATGTTTCCGTTCGGCGCGCGGATCACGGGAACCTGTTTAAGGTTGTTTTCGATGGTGAATTTCCAGTCGGTTACGCGCTCCAGCGTTGCAGCGTCTTTTTTGATGTAGCTTTCGTAGAAGGGCACTGCTCCAGCATAATCAGCGTACGAGGCGCCTGTTATCTTGGCGGTTCCCGCTGCGATGTCTTGGGCGAGAAGCTCAACGCTTGCTTTTACAACGTCTTCGATGCTGCATTCGACTGTGGCTCTTTGGAATTTGCAGCCCGTGTACAGCAACGAGATTATGTCTGTGGCAGAAGCGAAAACGCCTTTGTAGTACAGCACTTGAGCGGTCAGAGACTTATTTAACTCCGTTTTCACGTACTGAAGAAAGTTTATTGGCGCATCGCTGGGCAGCGGATAACTGATTTTTAGGCTTGGCGCTCGCAGTCCTTTCTTGATTGCTTGCAGGTCAATGGAGCCTACTCCGCGGAGTTTGATGTTGCTGGGGTTCACGGCTGGCTCTATGCTTTCAGCGGGGACGCCTAGCATTGACGGGTTCGTGGGCGTTTGCCCATACGCTGTTTCGTCCACGTAGTAAACTCGGCTTTCATGGGCACTATATGTTTCAGGCATTTCTTATTTTTCACACTCCTATGTTCTCGAAGAACCATGATTTCACGGTGAATTCCGTGCGGAAAATGAAGGGCTTAACATCTACGCGGTCTAGGTTGCGGAAACCTGCTATGTCGCAGTAGCTCACGCCGTTAACCGTGACCGTGCAGTAAGTGTAATCGCAATATAGCACTGCGGGGGTTGAGCCGTCGCTGGCGTTTAGCGTTCTGGCAAGGAACCAAACATACCCTTCATCGTCAATGTAATTCGGCAGGTCTGAAACCAACATTACGGTAATTGTTTCGTCGGTTCCGCCAGCGCCGCCTGTCTGGGCGTTCTGCCAAGCACTCGCCTCGTGGTTCCAAACTTTGACTGCGACGCCATCACCGCTTGGCGCTGTCCCGTAGCCCTCAAAGGATAAGACTATTTTCTTGACAGCTTTTTCTCTACTCTCAACTTTGAAGCCGAACAGCACCGCCGCGTATTCGCCGTTCTCGCCGTAGCTTATTTGGCAGCGGGCATCATCGCTGTACCACAACTGCTGATACTGCTCGCTTGACAATTCAGTCCAGCCAGACGCGTCGGGCGAAGCTTCGCTACTGCTGCTATACGCCTTACGCGTTTGAGTTGTTGGACCCGTG
>Ga0209636_10002110_pt1 | contig 20171 bp, 26 predicted proteins | sample DeeMarSWOR152_54_FD_187464 | JGI IMG/M metagenome (GOLD analysis project Ga0209636, IMG submission 187464) | Marine sediment microbial communities from White Oak River estuary, North Carolina - WOR-1-52-54 (SPAdes) (version 2) | ecosystem: Environmental > Aquatic > Marine > Intertidal zone >...
CTTCACGAGGCCTTCGTAACCCGCTTTCACTTCAGGCAGCTTCATCATAGCATTTTGCTCCTTAACATGCTGTTTATACATCATTAGGGCATTTAAAACTTCAAAGGCAAACCGTCGAGATGTAGATGTAGCTCAGCCTTCTCCATCTCCTCGATCTTCTCACGGATTCCCTTCATGTCAATGCCCTATGAACGGAGACTGAGGCATTTGAGGATTTTCGACCCTCCGTAGCCGGACCCCCAACAGGCTGCGCCTGGATTCAGGCATCAATCGACAAAGACTTTTATGGGCGCTCGACCGATCCACCCTGTTGTTGGCGATCAATCTTGAGTGAATCTGACGAGACTGCCCTTCTGGACGCCCTGTCATCCGACATTGCAAATAGAGTGTTGGCACTGCTCATAGAAAAAGGAGACATGTCGGCTGGTCAACTCCAAATACAAGCAATTGCGGTCGCAGAGGACTGTGCAAAGAATCTGCGCCTCCTGGAAAAAGCTGGCGCTATTGCGTTTGTAAATGGAAAGTGGAGAGTAACAGACAGAGGAAAGGAGGTTTGGGAGAAGTACTTCGCTTGAATTCGATCTGATCGATCGACTGCCAGGGTGACGGCGATGACCACGGAGACTCATCACATAGCGATCGATGCGGTTGAGAGCTTAGTTCACGAGGGATACTGCTGCTGCCGTTGCTCAAGTTGCGCACAGTTCTTTCACATAATATGAGATTGCGTGGTCGGTCACGAACCCCATCTTCTTGTAGAGGCGCTCAGCGCTCCCTCCCTTCACTGCCTCCAGCGTATGGAGACGGTTTCCGTGTCGAATGGAGTCCGTGACGGCGCGGACAGTCAAGGTTGTTCCCACACCGCGTCTCCTGTACTTCTCCAACGTCCCGACCGCAAAGATTCTGCCGGTGTCAACTAGAGATATCAAGACGCAAGCTCCCACAGGCTTACCCTCAATGTAGGCTAGGTAGCATTTTCCTCCTTTTCCCATCCACCCGACAAAGCGTTTTTCCACGGCTGCCTTCCACTCAGTGGGCCATCCGAAAGCCGCGAAAACGATATCGACCCAGACACCCATTTCACTCTTCGATATCTCTTTCACTTCTACTCCCGGGTTCATTTTGTCTTCTGCCGGTCCTCTTCTGTACACCATTATTGAGCGCTCCTCCTTTTTCTCAAATCCGCGATCCTCCAGAAGGGAGGTCAACGACCTCGGACGGGTTAGAGGAGAGACTCGGAAGCAGACGTATGAAAAGCCTCTCGACGAGAAATACGTCGTGACCCTATCTACTAGATCTTCAACCCCATCTCTGTCAACCCTAATGTCTGTGGCATGGTTGACGGTATGCATAGGTAGGTCGGAGCACCAAGTGACGACCGCTCCACCCACATCCTCTCCCCAGCCGGAGGCCAGAACGAAACTCCGCCAAAACTGCTCGAGCCTCTCAATACGTCTCAAACACTCACCCTACCCACGAAGTCATGACTATGCACACCGTACTCCAAGCCCGCTGATCGATCGACCCAAGAGCATCCAATTTTTTGGACACTCCCCCTTAGCTCGTTTGATGCAGGCGAGTTAGCCCCCCTTACTCTCAAGGGTGCGAAAAACGACGCCTCGCATCCTCAGCCTGCTGAAGGAGAACCCAAAGGTTCTTGATGCGCAACTCCATATGCGCAATCATCCCCTCGGCATGTCGTTTAACCCATTCCAAGTCCTCGAGCGACAGGTCATAGATGGGATACCGGCGCGTCTTACCCTTCTCAAAACGCCACATATAGACATAGTGTTTGCCCCCACGGCTTCGCTTCACCTCATAATGCCAAAGGCCGGGCGGCGACGTTTTCCTCCTCACTCACCCTCTCACCGCTCGGGTCTCAATGCCTCAGGTTCTCGATCGATGCATATAATGCTCTTCCTCCATGACGTCATCCACACCGACCGATAGATAGATCCATCAAGTGTGGTTTATAACCTGCAATAAAATCAATTTCAGGAGAGGATGTTGCTCGCCCAAGAACCCGCCACGCTAATTGAAGAAATCATCAGATGGCTAATCAACAACATACCGGTTCTGGTGGTCACCGGCATTCTAAGCGCAGCGATAAGCTTCCTCATTGGATATAGTTTCCAGAGGCGGCTAGCAACCAGAGTGGAACGAAAGGACCATCTCGAGCAAATCCGGTCTGAAGTCCTACGCCCCATGCTGGAGAGATTGGAGGTCTACAAGTCCGAAGTCCATGGAACCGTGGGGGGATTCCTAGGGGCAATACCAATTGAGCCCACTCGACCCACTGACAGTCGCCTGTACGACACTCTACCCCAACACTTCGCCGATCTGTCTTCATCGTACCGAAGCATCGAAGTTGAGATAAGGAACTTCGGTCAAAAGTGTGTGTCATTCCAAGATGACCTGAAGCTCGCCTTGGAAGCTAACAGTGGCCTTACTACACGTGATTCCTACTATACTTCTAAGGAGCCACTCATAACGAGAGGCGGTCTTTCATCCCTTTATCAATCATTCTTCAGAAACCCAGCCTATAGAGACAAACTACAAGATCACATATCAGTCAGAACTATCGATCGAGAGAGCAATCGATTTGGATGTTACTTGGGCGACACCAGTCTTGCCCAAGGCTCCCCAGAACAAATGAAAAAGTTTCGAGATGTATTTCTCTCTCTGGTCAGAGACACCAGCCTCGCAGAGAAATCTACGGCGCTTCTACAAAGCAGCGAACAGGTCCTCAAGGCCATCGAAGACGTCAAAGATAAGGTGCAAGACGCCCTCGCTCAAAGTGTCTTGAAAGGCAAGTGCCGCTACTGTCCTGATCGATGACCAGTGAGCTGCTGCTCCGTCGACTTTTCTCTATGAATTTCGATCGAATGGAACCTGAAAGTCATCCATCTTGTTAGCCAGTCGATCGCTACCGCTTCACTCGGTCGAAACTCATTTCTTCCCTATCGTAGAGCCACCGGATGTATCAATGTTACCCATAGTCGGCGCCCCAACGTAGAGAAGGTGCGATGCCCCGCTCACGTCAGCATCCAACCTGCCGTCAAGGTTCACTGTTGCCCGACTTGCACCACTAAGCCCTACATCTGCATTGTCAACAGGGAAATCGGACAGCTCCAAATTGCTAGCTCCGGAAACCTCGGCAACCAAATCATTGGCTGCACCGTCCAACTCAACCGTGCTTGCCCCCGATACGTTGAACTGGACATCGCCGCTAACCGTTACGCCGCCGGTTACTCTGCTAGCTCCCGACACCTCAATTTCGGTATCCCCGGCCGACATATCGACCATACTCAGAGAGCTGGCCCCGGACAAAGCAGCGATGAATCTGTGCGAGGAGCTAAAACCTTCAGCAGTACAACGCGTTGCCCCTGATAATCCCAGCTCGTGAAGGTCGGGCATGGTGATTTTGGCTCTCGAGGTAACCGATCGATAGCTGTAGCCTGCTTTCAGACGTATTATCAATCTTTCTCCTGTTTTGGAAGCTTGAAGATAGTCAAACAAATTGTCATCCATGGTTATGCTGACGCTATATGAACTTGATTGGGTAATATCGACCTCAAAGGCGTAACCCACATCAACAACCGTGAAGTCGTTGAAATCCATGTCCCTGGTATCCAGCTTTCCGGAACCGATTACTGCGCCCGACGGACCGACTGGCCCAAACCCTGGCCAATACCACAGAATCATCGCTGCTCCTATAACCACAGCAACAACGATGATGATCAAGCCTACAACAAGAGGAACCATAGACGTTCGTTTTTCACTTCCCATTCTTCACTCAGCTCCGGTCACGGATGGGCGGACGGATGAAAAAGCCACTTAAATCTTTTTCCACAACATTGATCGTTTCGGCGAATGCCGCCATCTCAGTATCCAATACAGATTAGAGATCGATCGAAAACTTTAAGCACGTTATTACGTTATCCGTAACCTGATCGCTCATGAAGCAGGAATCCAGTTTCTCCCCACAGAAAAACGACCTCAAAAGACTTCGGATTTGGCTGCCGGTTATCCTTATTCTCGTAGTGATCGTCATCCTGTCGGGTCTGTGGCTGCACAGTTTTCCGACGCGGGCGTGGCAAGAAACTCCTGACTATCTGGCACTCTATTTCAAATATATTACTTCCCGACCTCTTGAGGCTCTTCTCAGAGTAGAAGCAGGACCACTGTCCAAACAAGGATGGTTCGTTATCCCAGTCTACCTCGGAGTTGCAGTTATCACAATCGGATACATCGTGGGAAAAAAGTCACAACTGGAGATCGTAGTGGTCAATCGAAAATACATCGTCTACCTGATCCTACTTGGACTCTTCGCAGTTACCTTCCAAAACGCGGCTCAGTTCTACAACTGGTACTGGAACCCCATGCTCAACGCGCCCGGCTTTGTGGACACTTGGACTCATCTCACTTCTCCATGGTTTCTCGGCGCCCTGGTCGCCCCCCTCTCCATCGACAGGATCTTCCAGTGGGACAGAAGACATGGGTGGTTCTTTGTCGCAGCCGTCAACGTGATCTCCGCTCTTGGCTGGGAAATCGCGGAGAGTTCTGCATCCTGGGACCCCAGCCCCAGCTACTTCAACTATCCCATGGACTCCATCAAGGACATAGTAATGGGAGCTTTCCTAGCAACCGTGGTCGCCTGGTGGTTCTACGAGCGACTGGTCGCTGAACCACGCGAACGGTGAACACTGTTCCAGTTGTTCCCACACCATCCACAGCTGGTTGAGGACGTCGATTCTATCTTCATCGCTTCTTCTTTGAGGCGGTAGACCGGCGTTTATGATGAGTCTCCAGCCGCCTCGTTCTTGAAGTGAACCCAGCCAGAAAATGCTCCACCGCCTCATCTACCGTCAGAGGCAGGGAGTTAGCTAATCCCCGATCTCTGAGTTTGTCGAAGAACTGAGCCATCGTTGGGAGCTCCAGGCCAGCTTCCTTCACCAGCAACTGGTTTGACAAGACCTCGTGGATGGGCCCCTCCCCCACAACTCTCCCTCGGCTCATTATGAACGCTCTATCGGCGAGTATGGGAGCCAGGTCCACGTTATGCGTCGCCAGAATTAACGTGATTCTTTCCGCTTGATGCAGCTTTGTAAGAAAACTGACCAGCTCTCGGGTGCTCACCTGGTCTAGGTCAGCCGTCGGCTCGTCCAGAACCAGCACCTCAGGCTTCATCGCCAGGACCGTTGCGATCGCAGCTCTCTTCATCTCCCCCACGCTGAGATGATGCGGAGCTTTCTCTTCGTAGCCCCTCAGCCGAACCGTCTCCAACGCCCAACGAACTCGCTCATCAACCTCGTCTTGAGGCAACCCCATGCTCAAAGGGCCGAAAGCTACATCCTCCCCGAGCGTGGCGCAGAAGAGTTGATCCTCCGGATTCTGGAAGACAACGCCAACCCTACTCCGTACCTCCCGCACGGTCGCATCCTCAACCGGCATCCCCAATACCTTCACATCTCCCTCGGTCGCTCTCAAGATCCCGTTGAGATGCATGACTAACGTCGATTTCCCGGCGCCGTTAGGACCCAAGATCGCCACTTTCTCCCCCTTGAGGATCCTAATGTTGACTCCATCCAACGCCAAGGTCCCATCTGGGTATCTGTAACTCACACCCTCAAGCTGAATCGCAATGTCTTCCAATCTAGGCAACCCCCGTGTTCAGGAATTCCAGCAGGAAGACCACTAAGCAAATGGAAAGTATCGCTAGACCGAAAACGAAGTCCCTTCGCTGTAACTTCGCATAATCCATTGATCTGGGTTGACCGGGGTAGCCTCTCGCAAGCATAGCCGTGTAGACCCTCTCTCCCCTCTCGTATGATCTGATGAAGAGCGTCCCGACAATCGATCCCAGCGAACGCAGCACCTCCATCCGATTCTCCTTACCAACCGAACGGGATTCTCTGGCAACGACCAGCCGATACGCCTCATCGATAAGGACGAAGATGAAGCGAAAGGTTATCGATGTCAACATGACGAACAGGGTTGGAACCTTGAATCTCTCCATAGCCTGGATGATCTTCGAGAACCTCGTCACTAGAATCAAAAGCGTCAGTGATGCCACGCACACCCAGACTCTCAAGAAGAACTGGACGGCTCTGTGGATCCCCTCACGTGTAATCACCAAAAGGTAAGGCCCGATCCCAATCTCAGCCACGGACGCTCCAGGAACTATGAAGAGAAGAGGGAGAGCTATGACACCGGCGAACAGGGGAACGAAGATAATTGACCTATACATGAAGAAACCTAACGGTATTCTCGCGGTAGCAGCCAATCCAAGAACCAGAACCAACAGTATGACAAGGGAGATCGGTGTTCTTACTGCAACAGCGGTCACCACGATGCCAATCATGCTGATCAGCTTGACCCGAGTGTCTATCGATTGGACCAGCCCCTCCGAAGCAGAGTATTTCTCGACGTAAAATGTGTCTTCGAATGTCTTGAGTAAGCTTTTCAACATCTGTTTCGAGTTCAACCTCCGGGAGACGAGCGACCCAAGTTCTTGGACTTCAACGCTTTGCCAATAAGAAAAGTGACGAGCAGCGTCAGCAACGTGAAGGTCATACCCAACAGTATGTTGACCGCGGCGTTGCCTTCGAATCCAGGCAACTCGTAGTCAGGCAGAGGCGGCTCGTAGATGGGAGACTCACCCACACCGAATTTCTCAGCAACCTCATCCAAGGTCTCTGCCGACATGGAGAGCACCAGCACTCCCACCATTACGAAACCCGCCGCGAACACCACTCCAACAGCGACAAGCTTCATACTCCTTGTCACGGCTGACCCTCCGTTTGTGAACGAATCACGGGAAATTTCCCCATCCACTTCGGCGATGCCTTCGGCAGGTTCAGCAAATCCGGTCGAACCCTCATGAGAACTCCCAAAATCAACGCTGTGACGATGCCCTCCCCAACTCCGATAATCGAATGGTGTATGGCCATGGCTGCTACAGCAATCGGAACACTGTACGGAAAGGAGAGCGTCGACAAACCCAGTTCAAAGCCCGCGAAGACAGCGGCCAGAAGGTCTCCAAGGAAGGCTCCTGCGAACGCCCCGGCAAGAAGACTGCCAGTGTCCTTTCTGAATTTCAAAACCAGCAAGATCACGAGGTATGGAATGAAGACACCAACGACACCCATGTTCCAGACATTAGCCCCGAAAGTAGTCAGTCCGCCGTCGCCAAAGAACAGCGCCTGGATCAGGACAATCACGGTCATCGATATCATTCCTGCGTACGGTCCGAGCGTGATTCCAAGGATCGGCCCACCCAACAAATGAGCCGTTGTACCACCGATTATCGGGTAGTTCATCATCTGCGCCGCGAAGAACAGCGCAGTAAGCGTCGCCATGAGGGGCACAAGTCTATCACTCAAAACCACCTTCGTTCTTCGAAACGCAAAAAACCAGAAGATCCCCGCACCAACATACATTACAGCGGCTATGGACAAGTCCAGAAAACCATCGGGGATGTGCAACCCAAACACACCTAAAGGCCTACGTCTCGAACGATCCAGTGCCAACAGCACCGATGTCAGTAATACTATTTGAGACTTTCGTAATACTCATCGACTAACGGTATAACAGCGCGGCTTTTATCAATTTCTCTGGGTGTCGCCGCAGCTTGGCCATCCACTCTTTGTATGACATCGAGCCGTTTACGAGTTCGCCGAGCATCTCTTGAAACCATTTGTCCCGCCTCACGGCGGAAATGAGTAATTCCAGCCGGTCTTCGGCCTCGAGAAAACGGCTCTTGATGCCTGGGCCAAGCCTCATATCATCGGTTACCCGAGCAGATATGTTCTTGGAGTAGATCTCCATTATCTTCTGTGAGCTCTGATTCTCCTCCAAAGCTGTGACCACCGATCTTCCCGCGGCTTCGCCTGTCTTCATCGCGTACCAAATGCCCTCTCCCGTAATCGCGGAGACGAAGCCCCCTGCGTCCCCAGCTAACAAGAAGCCGTCCCCGCATATTTTCTCCACCTCTTGTGAGCAGCATATCATGTGTGCTTGCCTGAGCTTAACTATGGAACCACCCAACTTGGTTGAAGCGATCGGGTGGTGTCGAACGAAGTTGTCAAGCCTCTTCCACAGATCGATCTTCTGCTCCCTGATCGTCTCCACCCATGTTCCCAAGCCAACGGAGACCAGCCGTCGTTTAGGAAAGATCCATGCATAACCTCTGGGGATCACTTGGTCACCGAAGTAAGTTTCGGCCCTGCCACTCATCCTATCTTCGATCGCGCCCTCAGGCATCTCGAGGTGGCGCTGCACACATGCCGCTATAGACATGGGATTTCTTTTGTATACCTTGAAGTATCTCACCAGCATCGTGGGGTATCCGTCGGCCATTATGGTGAAAGATGCTTGTACCGTCTCCCGTTTCCCCCGGTGTTTTGTGACTACTTCCGCTAGTCGTCCATCCCTGAACGTGGCTGCTGTAGCCTTCGTCTCCTCCCTGATCTCTGCTCCAGCGTCAAGGGCTCTCTGGGACATGGCTCTGTCAAACGTGCTGCGCATCGTGGTCCAAGCAGGATGCTCGAAAGTTACGTCTGCCGCGCGTCCGGAGGGACTGTAAACGGCTGCTCCCCAGATCTCTCGTTCACACACATGTGAGGGAGGCTGATAGTCTCGAATCACCTTCGCTGAGAGGCCTCCCGCGCAGGGTTTCTCCCGGTCAAGCCTTGACTTCTCAACCACTACCGTGGTGAAGCCAGCTTGAGCCACGGCTCTCGCCGCCATTGAACCAGCCGGCCCTGCGCCAACGACCAGCACGTCGCACCTCAAAGAACCCCACCGACGGCTACGTGTTTGATTGACGATTAGCCGCGACGACTATGTAAGTCTTAGCTGAGCCTTAGCGGACAGTACTCCCAACAGATCGGCGCAGACTATTAGTCAATTTCAGCAATCGATCGATGTGTGTGCTCATTTTCTATTTAGAAGTGGATGAATCGTCTAGATGAATCATGCACACGCAATAAATGCGAGGCGCTAGAGGACGATTCCAGGTGAAGGAAAAGTGCAGCGGAAGAGCATGATGGCGCTCGCCACAGTCACCATAGCGCTTCTCACTGTAGCGGTATTCATCGCCACACCACTTGTCTCCGCTGATGTGGAGAATGCTGAGGCAGAGGGCTTCAAGCATATAGACTCCATTTGGGGTGCAGCCATAGTCTTCTCTCTCAACAAACCTCCTGAGAGAGTCGACGCCTCTCTGCATCTTCTCGTCAAGAGGACACCAAGCCAAATCCTTGTCAAAGGAACGATAACGATCGGCAGCCACGACTGGGATGTCAAAGACTCAAGCCAAGTCAGCGGCTCAGAGTTCAGCGGACTAGTTCAAGCCGAGTACAGTGAAGTGCTCACCGAGATTGACCAGAACATTTTGAGCAGGATCGCCTGCCGCAGGACTGTGATACAACTGAAGCTCGTCGACAAGGAAGGCAACACAGCCTACGCAGCGATCGGTGGACACCGAAACCCAAACGGAGGACTGACACTGCGGGCCATCGGCTTCTCAGACACCCTCTGGAAGATGGCGGTCGCCCGCTTCATAGCAGTGGTCTCTTAGAGGACAGCGTTCTCTCAGGGACCATCCCCCATTCTTTTTCCCTAGCCCAATTCATCTCTCTCAACCCGTGTTTTACCAACGCAAATCTCAGTCGAACCCATACAGTGAGCCGAGACCCATCAGATCGTCGTGAAAACAGCTGACAGCTACATACTTCTACTATAACTGTAACAGCCGAGCAAGTTTACATACAGCGGAGAGATAATTATGATAGTAGTTTGAGGTGGTCTCATGGATCTACAAGGAATCCTTGGAATAGTGCTGTTCGGTGTGGGTGCCTTCCTCCAATATGGCGTCGTGCTTACCCTCATCTCTCTCCTAAACCCGGGTCAACATCCAATCATGATGCTATTGGTCACCGCAGGCCTTTTGGCTGAAATAGGCGGTTTGCTTGCCATCGCTCTGAGAGATTGACCAGCAGAGGATCAAGCACAGACGGACAGATGAGGAAACACCACGGCACGAGCCTAGATTGATCGAACAAAGCAGGTGAACATCCCCCCCTTGAGAGACCAATTTGCGGCCACCGAAAAGGCTACTCACTATTGAGTAACAACTCAAGACTTATCAGCACGCTTCGAAGAACTCAGTCTCGCCTTGCTGAGGCTATCTCTGGCATTGGGACGCGAGGAGGCGAGTCCATAACATGGAGGAGGGAAGATCGAGGGCGAAGAGGGTGGCCTTCTTGGTGATGATAGGCGCCCTCGGAAACGCCTTGGGAGGCCTCTCGATCTACCTGGCTAACACAGGGCCCATAGGAGTCGACTTGTCTCATTTGGCCACCTTCATAGCCGCTGTGTATGGTGGACCCGTAATCGGGTTCTACGCCGGGGCGCTGGTCGGCCTATTCCCCGGGATCTACTTCGGTTTCATCGGAGGAAGCTTAGGATTTCTCGGTCTCCTGGGCCTCCCCCTCGGAAAGGCCTTGACAGGACTCACGGCTGGATGGCTGGTCAATGCGTTCAAGGTATCGAACCCAAATGGGAGAACTGCATTAGTCGTCCCATCCTTGTTGATTGGATATGTTCCCGAATCCATTTTCACCGCGTTGTTCTTCCTCGGGCTCGTCCCGGTCTTTCTAGGTTGGTCTTCAATCCCCATGCTCATAACGATCCTGACGAAGGCCTGGATAGAGATAGCAATCCTCTCGTTCATCATGCTGGCATTCATACGCAACAAATCGTTCTCTCGATACATGGAATCAACAGTATCATGAACAGGGGTCACCACAACCCCAAAAGGTAGAAAACTTATTTCTAACAACCCAGGAAACAGGGAACGCCGCAGAAGGATACGGCCGCGGTGACAAACGCTGCCGCAAAGGTAGTCTGGTAGCCTTCAGGCCTGTGGAGCCTGCCGTCGCGGGTTCAAATCCCGCCTGCGGCCTCCTGTTCTTCGGAAAAGAGCACGCTTCTTCTCTTTCGATCGATATGTCAGTTTTTCTTCGCCTTAGCCTTGATCTTGTCCAAGCCCTCTTCTGCAGCTTCCCGAACATCCTTAGCTTCATCCTTCAGAGCCTTAGTGAGTGCAGAGACAGTCACGCTGACGAAGTTCGGGTCATGATACCCCGACGTATCAGGGGGAATCTCCCCCAGGGCTTTGGCTGCTGCCTTACGTACTTCCACGATCTTGTCCTCCAGCCCATCGATAAAGATGTCGATGGGCGCCAAAGCATCGGGCCGCCAAAGAACGAGTATCTCCTTACAGCTGCATCCAGGGTTGCGGCATTTACCTTCAAGAAATCGCACAGAAGCGCTTGACAGTCCGATGGTTTTACTCGCTAGACCAGATTCCCTTAGGGTAGCGACGTAGGAAAGCCACTCGCCGGTATACATAATGCCACATTCGGCACAGATGCCGATCATTTTCGAATCCATGAGAGACACTATTCTCGAACTTGCCATACCGCGCTTTTTCAGACCCTCTGCAAGAGCGAAGTTCAGATCAGCGTATTCCGAAATCTTGGTCTGATAATTGGATGGACCTTCGACTGCCTTTGCCACGAACTCTTGAATATTTCTGGGCAGATCGTTGTTGCCGGGTTTTCCTCCCCTACGCCAAAATGGCAAACCTACATCCGCCTCTTTTCTTCGATCAATCGATCAAGGGTCTCGTCATAGTGCTCTACCTGGACTTCTATTCCGATCGGGCCGAGAGCTTCGTCCTCCACAGAAATTTCCCCTAGAATTGTACGGTGCTTGGGAATATAGCGGTTTTCATCAATTTGAGGAATTTGGGTCCCAGTGGTCATCGATCGATTGAAGAGACCGGTGTTGAAGATGATGGCGATCGGGACCATCGGCGGGCTGGTCATCCTAACAGCTTCTACCCATTATCTCAGTGGAGGCATGTGCGCAGAGTGTGTCCCAGTGGAGACACGCGAAGGTCTGCCGATGTCAGTCATAGGCGGGCTAGGATTGGTGGCGAGCATTGCTCTAATGCGAGCTCACAAGGAGGAACCATCCCCAACACAGAGCTTCTCCAACGAATCCCCCATCGGACCTCCATCGATCGAATACAATCGACAAACTGGTCGAAGGGTTAACAAGATCGAGGCGGAGCTAGAAGAGGCTGAGCATCGATCGAGGAAGTTGGTGCTAGGTCATCCTGGTCTCTTCAAAGCCTTGGTGAGCAAACCAGACCCGGCCAATATCAGGGCGATCGCGATGATGATTACGCTTGCCCCCGCTGTCATTACGATGCTCTGTTCTCCGACTTGCTTGACGACAATGCCGATGAGAGCCCAAATAATGACAAGACCATACCCAATGTCTCTTCTTGTGACAATAACTGCAAGCGTGATGATCAAGGCCACGATGATCACCAAATCCGTCCAAATGACATTACTCAGCCCCCAGCCGCCCCACCCGATTGCAGTCAACGCAGCGGCAACATTAGCAATGGAGGCGACCGTAATCCAACCCAGGTACACGCTGAAGGGCAAGTGCACGAGCAGTCTCTCCCTCAAAGCAACATCGGACTGACCTATCCCAAGACGCAAATAGATCGCGATCAGCACGACCAGCAAGACAAACATGACTATGGTGGACAGAACGATCTGCAGATAATGCCAAAGGAAGAGCCAACAAACATTCGCAACACAGCTCAGCACAAACAAACCGCCAATCCTGTGCAGAAACAGTTTATCCCTATTACGGGGGAGTGCTTGAAAGATTATGAAGGCCAGCAACAGAACATAGATCACGCCCCATATCGAGAAGACATAGCCAGCTGGGGCGACCAACGTCGGATAGGCGTCAGATATCTCACCCGTTGTCCTTCCGCCCAGAGCCGCAACATTTGCCAAAGCATTGATCGCAACGGTCGCCAGATACGCAGCTGCGTTTGCCCCCACTAGGAAGACTAAGCGTCTTGAGCTAGACATACCATAATGGTTCTCTGCATTTTTATATAAATTCTTCTCTATTGCTACAGAATCGATTGATTGACTTAGGTGCAATCAACCACTCATCAGTATTGTCAGGCCCACGTTCTAGTGCCCAGAGATCGATCGAAGTCTCCCTCTGCCAACGCATACAGTACTCGTTGCGCCAGCAATTGTTGTCCCAATTGCTCTTGTAGGAATCTATGCAGTCCACAGGAGAAAATCAGGGCATACAAAACCGTACCGCCATGCAGCAAAGTTACTGAAAAACAAACACAATCAAGAATGAAAGACAGGAATAGCCAGCGCCTTCTGGCCAGTTAACGCTAGACTATTAGCGCGCGATACAAGGTGTACGATGCTGGGTTTCTCCTAGCGAAAGAAAGATCGGGCGGTCCCTAGGCCCATCGATCGATGCTCAAGCCCGTCCAAACCCTTGAAGGTCCCAACTTCAATCTGGTGATAGGGGGAACCAGGAGAAGCGTACCGATTGATCCGAGGTGTTCAGCGCCGTTTTCTTTTTCTCGGAGCGACCTTAGGTTCACTTGCCTCGGAAAATACGACGGCCTCCTTTCTCACATCAACATCTATATTCAGAATTTGCCCAGCCTCAAAAGGAAACTGAGAGTCTCTAGCTATCTTCGAGGGAACATGAATCAAGAACCTCTCATAGGTCTTCTCACCGACTCTGGCCACCGTGACCAGAAGCCTCGTCTTCGCCTCCAGCATATCGAGCCCACCACGTTTTATGTGCCGAAAGACCGGTCTGCGAGTATATAGAATTTGGGGTGAAAGAAACGCATCCGTCTCTCATCGATCGACCGGTCGATCGAGATCTCGTAGCGCAGAAAATCAGTCCAGCATAATCCAAGGACAGTTCACAAGGCGATAGGTTGATCAACCGCAACAGCTAAAACGAAAGCAGTTCAAGCCCAAAGCGGGGGAGAAATGGTTACAGAGCAGGAAATTATAGAGATGCTGCAAAGAATTCAATTAGACCCTGTGCTACGAAGTGAGTTTGCCGAAGTTGTCAAGCAATGCGTGAGGAGTGACCATTCGCTTCAGAACGAGATACATGAGCGCGTTAAGAGAAACCTCATGGATCAGCTGAGACGCAGAGGTGTCTGAGTCGATCGATGAGTAGTATTGGATAGTCGTGGTCATATCAGCCACGCTGGCAATGCTCAAAGGGTCCCTCTTTTCGGTCCAGATGTCTCGCGAGACATGTTTCATTAGGCCACAACCCTCTGCGTGATCTTGAATCAATCGATTGATGTTGAAGACCTTAACAATCATATAGAAGAGTTCCGAAAACTATCTAGAAAAGATAAGGGAGATTAGGAATGGCTTCTGTGGAAGAGGTCCTGAAGAAATTAAAGTCAAAGGCCAAGCCTGATCGGCTGGAAGGAATGAACAGATACGGGATGGTAGCTGAACGAAGACTCGGAGTATCGGTCCCCGACATGCGAAAGATGGCGAAAGAGCTAGGAAAGAACCACAAACTTGCACTCAAGCTGTGGAAGACGGGCATACCCGAAGCAAGAATCGTAGCAGCGATGATAGACGAGCCTGAAAAGTTGACAGAGAAGCAGATGGAGGACTGGGTGAAGGACATCAACTCCTGGGACATCTGCGACCAAGTTTGCATGAACCTATTCGAGAAGACCCCCCTAGCCTGGAAAAAAATCCTCGACTGGTCCAACCGGGAAGAGGAGTTCGTCAAGAGGACAGCTTTCGCGCTGATAGCCTGCCTCGCGTGGCATGACAAGGAGGCAGAAAACGAAAAATTCATCAAACTACTTCCCGTAATAAAGCACGGAGCCACCGACGAGAGGAACTTCGTGAAGAAGGCTGTCAACTGGGCACTGAGGAACATGGGAAAAAGAAATCCGAAACTGAACAAGGCCGCCATAAAGGCCGCCAGGGAAATCCGGCGAATTGATTCCAAAGCCGCCCGCGCCATCGCCTCAGACGCCATAAAGGAACTCGAGAGCCCGGCTGTCCAACGAAGGCTGCGAAAGTGAGTAGTGATCCCAGATCGATATAGGAGACCCGCGAAAAGACCAAATAGAAGATTCCCAGGCGAAGTGAGATCAAGCATCGATGCATGAATAATAGGCGGTAAATAATGGTTGATGTTCTGAGAAAACAACTATCAATGGATTTTGATGAAGCTGTGAAGCATGTCGAAAAAACAATCTCAGAAGAATCCTTCAACATCTTGCTTACCAAGTCAATTGACGACATGATGAAGAAGAAGCTGGGACTTGCAGATTATCCCCGGTATACAATCATCTTGGCTTGCGCGCCCCAACTTGCAAAGATGGCTCTTGATGTCTCAAAAGATGTTGGAAACCTGTTCCCGTGCAGCTTTGTTGTCTACGAAGATCAAGGAAAAGCCTTTGTCTCTCAATCTCCATAATGAAGATTGCGGCCGCAGTAGGGCTTGCACCAAGAGACCAGATGGCACCCGTTATTGACAAAACAGGAGAGAAAGTTCACAAAGCATGGAACGGGTTCTGAAATGGAAGCCATCCTAGACAAGAATTGAAGAGATTAGAGAACCAACAAAGATGAATGGATGCCGATGTGTTCAGAGGGCCCCCGATTTTCTGATCTAGACGCCTACCTTGATCGAGCGACACATAAAACTTTTAAATGGTTATTGTGGTCGATCTGTTCAATTCGAGGGGCGGAGTATACAGTGTCTGGGATCATTGTTATTCTTACCAAGCATCCCAGACATATTAAATATAAGGGGAAGTCACCGCTCCTGGGGCCTTCCTTCTCGAAGTGAACTCGCCCCCGGTTTGTAGGTGACTTCCATGGGTCGGAGACTATGTGCTAATTGTCGGCACTTCATGCATCTTCACTTTGCAAGTCACCCGGCTCTCGAGGTCGAGATATGCGCAATAACGGGTGACATGCGGGAACCAAGGCAAAACTGCGCCAAATTTCAGGGGGACACCGCAAAACGCTTCCTGCTCAGGGTTAGGCTCAGTGAGACTAGTGGAGGTCCAGCCAAGCATTGTTAACACTTCGCCGCCCTGAACTCGTACCCTTGGATGCGCTTCCCAAATGCGACTTTTGTCACAGACGCATACCGTCCACGAGGCGTAGGAACCTTAGGAAGAAGAAGGCCAGACATCACTTCTGCAGCAACCGGTGTTATGGGGCTTGGATGAAAGGCAGACCAATGAAAGAAAGACTTGAACCAATTTCTCGCAGAAGACGCCTCAAACAACTCGTGTTTCCTCTTTGAAGCATGACGAGAACTCAATGACAGACCCATTGGAAGGTCAGAGTCATTCATCTCGAACCCAGGTCGTTGCTGCGGTCATGGTTCTGACGGATTGAGCTTCTCGGTAACATGAATCTAATAATCGCCCCGCTTGCCTTGAAAGACATGGCCGGGCCCTTCCTTAGACAGGATATCCAAGATCGATCTACGAGCATCCTTATTAGCGGTAGCAGAGATGCCTCAAACACCATGTTTCGAGATTGGCTGGAGGTCAATATCTACGTAGATCAAGAACAGGATAGACCACGAGTCATTGCCGACTTCATAAAGCCCCTGATTAAGGAACTGGATGAAAAGAAAGAGAACTACGAGTTTCACATACTTCCCCTGTATGCCCGACCTGAGAACGGAACGATAGCCCGTTATCTCACCTTTCGGCTCCGCGGCAACGAAGAGTTTCTCATAGAGATGGAAAACCTACTTGCCAAGAGGATTCAGAAAATGGAACTCATCACTAGACCCCTTCGCGATCGATCGATCGCCGAAATCAAACGCCAGAACTTCGAGACCCTGAGAAATAGATTCGGAGAGGAAGGCTGGAGCATCTGCGAGGAACAGCTCAAACAATGTAGCAAGATTCTACTACGCCTGTTCGACGCCTACATTAACCAGAAGATCAATGAGAAGCAATCTTTCGATGCATGCTGCTATATGTGCCATTACTCTGAAAACCAGTTCAGAACCGCCCCCATCGGCGCAATCCAACGACTCCAGCAGCAGGTTGACTACGTACTAATACCATACGATGAAGCCACAGGTCAACCCTATTACTGGCGTTTCCCATGATCGATCAGTCAACTTAAATACAAATTCACACGTTAAATTAACGGGGTTATCACGCATGGCTAATGTAAGAATAACTGTCGTCAAAAAGCTGACGAACAAAGATCTAATAGACAGATATGGTAAGGACGTGAAGCCACAATGTGGATTGTTCAATGTCGGAGATGAGTTTATTGTCAAAGACCTCGGAATGCCTGAGGGTTTCTGTAGCTGGGCTTGGGCCGACGTACAAAGAGATGTCGCTGTGCTCGCCCTGGGCGGAAACTTCTCCTGGATTAAAGAGGAAGGGATCGGCATCACAAGCTGCACCGATGGCTTTAGACCAGTCATCTTTAAACTAGAGAGATTCGAGGAGTAAGGGAAGGGAACCTTCGATCGATTGATCGGTCCATCAACAAATCAGAAAAGAGCTATCCCCGTTCGACCAATCGCTATGCGATCTGTTCGTGAGTACTCTCTCGGGACAAGCCGGTTTAGGTTGGCGTATAGGCCAAACGAAGAAGCATCATTCCATGCTTCTCGACAACTTCCTCTACTAACCAAGTAGTGTGGTCGTCACGTAGTTGTTGTAGTAGTAGTTGTAGACGTCACAGTTACCGTTATCGTGGCCGTCGTCGTGCCGGTCGCTGGAGACGTTGTTGTCCTAGTACTGGTTGTCGTGGTTGTGGTGGAAGTGGTCACCACGGAGGTCCTCGTGGTCGTCGATACCACATTGGTGAAGGTCAGCCTGATGACCTCGGTGGTCTGAGTGAAGGTTGCGCTCGACGTCGATACCACGTTAGTCCAAGTGAGACTGATGACTGCCGAGACCTGCGTCGTGGTGAACGTCTGAGTAATGTTCTGCGTTCTAGTGGCCGTCGTCGTCCGTTGGGTTGTCTCGGTCATCGTTGCCGTTTGTATAGGCTGAGTGGCGTATCGAGTGAAGTACCCGATGCTGAACACAGCGAAGAAGCCCAGGACCAACACCACTATGGCGACAGGCCCGAACTCTGAGAACCTGCCGCTGAGAGGTACTGCAATGCGGGCCAACTCTCTACCCCCCGAATTCCTCCACTCACGGTTGGCAGCTTCACCCCTACTTGAAGATAGTGGTTCAGAATCGTCTGTCAAAACCGTTTTGCTACTGCCAGATCAACTGACTACTCATTTTATCCTTTCCCGTTCAGCAGTGTCCAAGCCGCCGCAAGCACCCCGTACTCCGCTGCTATCCCTTCACCAGCAGACGCAACCAATATCGCATCGTTCTCTCTGAGTTGGATGATCTGCCGAAGTTCCTTCGCGAACGCTGGATGGTCCCTGTCCACGTTTGAGATGCTAGGCATGACTATCTGACCAGACTTCACCACAAACGTCATAACGCCCGTCGCGCCAGCACGAACAGCAGCATCGCGCTGCTCCAAGCCACTCTGAATCCTGCTCGCACCACCCTGAACCGTCATCACACAGACCTCAGGTCCAAAGTCAACGTTCTCCAAACGAACTTCCGTGGGCTTGCTTGCCTTCCTCGTCAACCTACGGTAAACCCTCTTCCCACGACTGGTCAACGCACAACCAGCCCTGGAGGTCTCGATCAACCCGGTCCTAACCAAACGAGAGATAAGGGTCCTCGCAACCCCTTCCCCCAAGCCGAGACCAACAGCAAGCTTCTTCCTCCCCACACCGCCCTCGGCGCCCAAGAGATAAATGGCCTTAAGGACATGAACCACCCCAAACGACGCAAACGGCCCCGGGCTCTTCTCCAAAAGCACGTCCTCAAGTCGCCTGAACGCCATCGCGCCTCAGATCTCCTCTCTCCTACCGATCGGATAAAAGCTTTCGTAGGCGAAGATGTTATATGGATGGACTATCCATCCAATGTCGTGCCTGACGGGGACCTCTGGATGCAATGCTCGAGCCTCCCTTCATCTGGAGAGAGATCTAGGAAGATAGCATTGCTCGCGCTCTTCTCAGCAGTACCGATGGCGACCAACTACCTAATGCTCCCCCTGCCGAACATCAAACTCATGGACGCCTTCGTCTTCACAGCGGCTTTCACCCTGGGCTGGACATATGGCGCCGTTTCAGCCGTAATCGTCTGGCTGGTCTACGGGACGCTCAACCCCTTTGGAAGCAACCCCTACACCCTAGCGATGGTTATCGGAGGCGAAATGTTGTATGTCGCAGGCGGCGCGTTACTGGCGCGCGAATCAATCCGAGCCCTAAACAGGACTTCATCCCTTCTGGAGAGAAGCCTGCTATTCGGCGCGATAGGAGTTTTACTGACACTCAGCTACGACATCTTCACGAACGCGGCAACGGGCATCCTAGTCTACGGGTCGGTTTTGACAGGACTTCTAACGATGAACTTTCCTCTGCCCCTAGGCATCATTCACGAGACCTCCAACTTCGTCTTCTTCTCTCTCTTCGTGCCCCTGCTGATCTCATTGACAACTTCCTTTGGTCTCACCACGAAAGCCCCGGTAGCCAAGGAGATTCATGAAAATGGATAAGGGGAAGAAGGGAACGAACATCTGGTATCCTCTCGCATTGGTTTTAGTGGCAGTGACGGTTATCAGCGCTGGCTCAGCAATATACTTCTACCAGAGCTCAGCAACATATGAAGGACGCTACCGCGAGCTCACGAAAAAACTGGAAGGCACGGTGTATCAGGTCAACTACTTGTTCAACGATGGTCAGAACAGGGTATGGCACAACGAAACATTGGTTCCCGTCGGCTGGACCTTGTTCAATCTCACACTGAAGATGGCCGACGGAGACGTCGAATACGCCTTCGGAGAGTACGGCGCTTTTGTGAATGCTATCGAGGGTGTTGGACTCATGAAAGACAAAACACATGAATCATACTTCTGGCTCTGGTGGAGGTTTAACCCCGAGGAGCAGAGCTGGGTGATGGGAGAATCCTCTTCAGACTTCTATCACCTCAGTGACGGCGACACGGTAGCGTGGACCTACTCCGACACAAGTAAGTTCCCTGACATCCCTCCGCCCTGACATATCGGCCAAACGTATGTTGCAGAGACACGTCGAGGTCGTACTCGTAGACTGAATCAGCGGCTTTCAATCGAGGTCAGGTTGGAGGCGTAGGAAGATCAGCGGTCACTTGCCCGTTGTGAAAGAAC
>Ga0209636_10002115_pt1 | contig 20154 bp, 16 predicted proteins | sample DeeMarSWOR152_54_FD_187464 | JGI IMG/M metagenome (GOLD analysis project Ga0209636, IMG submission 187464) | Marine sediment microbial communities from White Oak River estuary, North Carolina - WOR-1-52-54 (SPAdes) (version 2) | ecosystem: Environmental > Aquatic > Marine > Intertidal zone >...
GAGGAGGTTCCATGAAAGAGACGATTGAGATTCGATGGCACGGCCGTGCAGGTCAGGGAGTTGTCACGGCTGCGGCGACATTAGCGGATGTGCTCTCTTCTGAAAAAGAATTGCATATTCAAGCTTTTCCAGAATTCGGAGCAGAAAAGCGAGGAGCTCCCATCTTGGCTTTTAACCGCATCAGTAAAAAGCCTGTTCGCTCACACAGCCAGGTCTACTATCCAGATATTATTATTGTCACCGATCCTTCCCTGTTGGGAATGGTCGACGTAACCAGTGGAGCAAAGGACGATGCGATTTTCATCATGAATACGACTTTTGATACATCTCTTATCCGGAAAAGGCTTTCTCTGGGAGATAAGAAAATCTATTCGTTGGACGCCTACACCATCGCGTCGGATGAGCTGGGTCGGGCTATCCCAAATGTTCCCATGGTGGCCGCCCTGGTTAAAATCACTGAACTTATTGATTTGAAAAAGTTTAAAGAGAAGATCAAGATTTCTCTAGCCAAAAAGTTACGGCCCGAGGTCGTGGAGATGAACATGAAAACCATTGACAGGGCTTTCAAGGAGGTGAAAGAAGGATGAGTAAAGAGAACTGGAAAGAATTGACCATAGGCACTATCAATCTCGATGCCGGGAATTCTGTGAGAAACCTGACCGGGACATGGCGTTCAGGTCAGAAACCTGAGTTTCTCGAGGAAAACTGTATTCAGTGCTTTTTTTGCTGGCTTTACTGTCCTCATTTCGCCATCCTCGTCGAAGATGGAGAAGTGAAGGGCATCAATTATGACTACTGCACCGGATGCGGAATATGCTCCGTGGAATGTCCGTCCAAAGAGAAATCCATTGTCATGGTTAAAGAAGAAATCGAGCTGGCAGGAGGAAGTGGGAAATGAGCATATTGAAGACATTGAACGGAAATCAGACAATTGCCGAGGCAGTCAGGCAGGTCGACCCCGACGTTCTTGCGGCCTATCCCATCACACCGTCCACGGCTATAGTGGAAACCATCGCTCAATTCAAGGCCGACGGTTTAATCAGCGGGGAATTCGTCTGCCCGGAAAGCGAACACAGTGCCATGAGTGTCTGCATCGGAGCCGCTTCGGCTGGAGGACGAGTTATGACAGCGACTGCCTCCCAGGGATTGGCTCTGATGTGGGAGATGCTTTACATCGCAGCCGGATTGAGGCTTCCGATTGTGGCGGCCATCGTCAATCGGTCTTTGAGCGCTCCGATAAACATTCACGGTGACCACAGCGACACCATGGGGGCCAGAGACGCGGGGTGGATCCAGATTTATTCGGAAGGCTGTCAGGAAGCGTATGATAATTTCATCCAGGCCTTCCGGATCGCTGAACATCTGGATGTCCGGACGCCTGTTTTGGTCGGATTGGATGGATTCATTATCAGCCATTCCCTGGAAGTCATCCAGGTTGAAGATGACGCAAAGGTCAAGAAATTCGTCGGCGAATACACGCCTGTCTATCCTCTCTTAGATACCGATCGAAAGATGACCGTGGGTCCGATTGATTTCACCGACTATTATTTCGAGCACAAACGGAGTCAGATCGAGGGCATTGAGAACGCACCGCCCGTCATCGAAACAGTCGGGAAGGAGTTCGGTAAAACGTTTGGCCGCGAATACGGATTTTTCGAAGAATACAGGATGGATGACGCCGAGACGTGCATTGTGGTCATGAGCTCTGCCGCCGGAACCTGTAAGGACGCCATCGATGAGTTGAGAGCCGAAGGAAAGAAGACCGGACTTCTCAAGCCGCGGGTTTTTCGTCCGTTTCCTCATCAGAAGATAGCCGAGGCCCTAAAGAAAATGAAAGCCGTCGCAGTGCTCGACCGTTCTTCAAGCCCGGGAGCTTTCGGCGCTCCGTTGTTCACCGAGATTCGGTCCGCTCTGTATGATTATCAGGAGCGTCCTCCGGTAGTGAACTACGTTTACGGACTCGGAGGAAGGGATATCATGGTTGAACATTTCAAAGATGTGGCCTTGAAGCTGGAGAAGATCGCCGAGACAGGAAAAGTTGAGGAGAGGTGCGGTTACATCAATTTGAGAGAGTAAGGGAGAAGGAGAATAAAATGGCAAAACTAAAAGATTTAGCTTCCATGGAAGATAGATTGGTCGCAGGTCACGGCATGTGCCTGGGCTGTGGAATTCCACTCATTTTCAAGATTATCTTAAGAGCGACAGAAGATCCCTTGATCATTGCCAATGCGACAGGTTGTCTCGAGGTCTGCACGACCATCTTTCCCCGAACATCGTGGAACATGACCTGGGTTCACAGTGCTTTCGAGAACGCAGCCTCAACCATCGCCGGGGTTGAAGCCATGTACAAATCGTTGAAGAGACGAGGAAAGATCCCCAAGGATAAGGAGATTAAATTTATGGGCGTCGGTGGAGATGGCGGCACCTACGATATCGGGCTCCAGGCTCTCTCCGGTACCGTAGAAAGGGGGCATGACATTGTCTATGTCTGCTATGACAACAATGCCTATGCCAACACCGGTGGCCAGAGGTCTTCGGCAACACCCATGGGCGCGTCAGCGACGACTTCTCCCCAGGGCAGCCAGAGTCCGGGGAAGCTTCAGTGGCGGAAAGACCTGACAAAAATCCTGGTGGCCCATAACATTCCGTATGTGGCTCAGGCCAGTCCTTATAGATGGCAGGACCTGTACAACAAGGCGAAGAAGGCTTTCGAGACCAAAGGTCCGGCGTTCCTGAATGTTCTCTGTCTCTGTCCGACGGAGTGGAAATACGATGAGTCTCAGGGAATTCGGCTGGCCCAACTGGCTACGGATACTTGTGTCTGGCCGCTGTACGAGGTAGAAAACGGGAAGTATAAGATCAACTACAAGCCAAAAGAAAAAAAGCCGGTCCTGGAATGGCTCAAGGATCAGGGAAGATTCCGCCACTTGTTCAAGGAGGGGAATGCACCGATTCTCGAGGAGATCCAGAAGCAGGTCGATAAAGATTGGGAGGAGCTCAACAAACTCACCGATTTTTAATGGGGTCAGGTCTCGACATTGGATTGGGATTAGGCCTTGTAAGTTGTGATATTGGGAACAGGCTTTGTCATGATTGATGACAGATGCATGTAATCATGCATTGAATCTTGAGGTTGAGATAAAGCCTGATGCCAGAATTACCCTGAAGTCTGACCCCGAGGAGATTCGGATGAAAATTACACAAATTGATGTCTATCAGGTGAGTTATCAACTCCTCGACCAAAAATATGCCTGGTCAAGGGGTCAGGCGGTGACCTCGTTCATAAGCACAATCGTTAAAATCTCGACTGATGGAGGAGTAAACGGGTATGCTGAAGTCTGTCCTCTGGGCTCAGCGTATATGGATGCTTTTGCGCGGGGGGTTCCAGCCGGAATAGAAGAGATCGGTCCTCTTCTTCTTGAGCAGGATCCCTGCCAGCTCAACGTCATCAATCACCTCATGGATTCGGCGTTGACAGGGCATAACTATATCAAGTCGCCGCTGGATATCGCCTGCTGGGATATTCTCGGTCAGTCTGCAGGCACTCCTGTGTGTACTCTTCTGGGCGGGCGATATGTGGACAGTTTTCCCCTTTACAGAGCCATTTCCCAGGGCTCTGCCCAAGAAATGGCAGAAGATGTGTCTCGTTACAGAGAGGAAGGGTATCGAAGATTCCAGCTCAAGGTCGGAGGCAATCCCGACGATGATATCAAACGCATCAGAGCTGTTTTGAAGATTATCCAGCCCGGGGATATTCTTGTGGCGGATGCCAATACTGGCTGGCTAGCGCATAAAGCGATTCGGGTGGTGAATGCTCTAGTCGAGGAGGACTTTTATGTCGAACAGCCGTGTTCGACTCTAGAAGAGTGTCTTGCGGTCCGGGAGCATACGCCTCAGCCCATGGTCCTGGATGAGGTGATCAAAGGAGTTGGATCCCTTTTGGCCGCTTATCATCAGCGGGCCATGGATGTTGTTAACTTGAAAATTTCCAGGCTGGGAGGACTGACCAAAGCCAAGCTGATGAGAGATATGTGTGAATCCCTTGGAATCGCCATGACCTTAGAAGACAGCTGGGGAGGGGATATCACTACCGCTGCCATCGCTCATCTTGTGGGGAGTACTCGTTCAGAATTTTATTTCACTTCGACTGATTTCAACAGTTACAATGATGTTCATCTTGCTGAAGATGCGCCTCAGAGAAAAGAGGGGAATCTTGATGTTCCGGCAGGACCAGGTCTTGGAATCCATGTGGATGATAAGAAGCTGGGCAAACCAATCCTCACAATAAAATAAATGGGGACGTTCCCCAAGGTACCACCTTAGCTCATCAAAAGAGGGATTACGTCTCATCATTCAATGTTTTCTGTTTCTTTAATTTTCCTTTTATTTCACATAACATCACTTTTTCAATCGGCTCAAACAATATTTTATTTGTTTCTGTGCGTCTTTCTCTAATTTAGAGTCTAATCTTGCAGCTTTTTCAAAATCGTTGATTGCTACCTTAAAATCTCTTTGATTTATCCGCGCTATCCCCCGATTGTAATAAGCATTTGAGTACTCAGGATTGATTTCTATCGCTTTGTTGTAATCTTCAATCGCTTTGTCATGTTCCTCATTATCCAATCGACAATTTCCTCGATTAAAAAAAGCCTCAGCATTTTGTGGGTCTAATTCAATAACTCTGGTGAAGTCTTGCAGTGCACCTTCAAAATCCTCAATCTCTACCCTGGAAAGCCCACGATTGTTATAGGCCAAGGTGGAATCAGGAGCGTTCATGACGGCTTGTGTGTAATCATTAACTGCCTTTTCATGGGCTCCTTGCCTGGCCAGGAGATTTCCTCTATTTATGTAAGCCTCAAACTTTGTCGGATTCAACTCAATCACTCTTGTGAAATCAGCAAAAGCTCCATCGAAATCGCGGATTTTTCTTTTTGAGATGCCCCGGTAATAAAACGCTTCATGATAGTCAGGCTTTTTTTCTATGGCTGTTGAGAAGTCTTCAATCGCTTCCTCAAAATCTCCAATGCTGTATTTCACAAGCCCCCGGTTATAGTAAGCCTGGAAATAATCCGGATTTGCTTCGATCGTGTTTGTGAAATCCTCGACTGCACTTTTTACGTCTCCCTTTTCCCTCTTTTTTTTGGGTCTGAATACATCAACATCATATTTTGGAGGAGAAGTCTGTAATACGTAAAACCTTTTTTTCCCGTCAATTTCCTGAATTAAAAAATCATTCGCTTTATACACGTTTTGAAAATCCTTCCAGTACGTGACCGTCACTTTTCCATCTATATCAATTTCCTGTATCTCCAGGCGTGGATAATGACTCAAGAGATAAACCTTGCTGTCCAAAGCCTCTACATCCACAATCACATCCATGTATCCGGCACGTTCAGACATATCAGCAATTCCCTGTCCAACTTTTTTCAGATTATATTTCTCCTTGGCTTCCATGATCAGGCTTTCAATCTTGAACTCATCAAGAAGGTCTCCTTTGGAGGAATATTTACGAACAAGTGGAAAATAGGAAAAAGCAACAAACAGCTCCCCTTTTTCATTCAATGTCATCGTCCTTGAATTCAATGTTTGAATGCTGTGATGAAAAGAGAGCGGCCTCCCGAAAGAATAGAGAAGTTTACCATTGGAAGAATAGACCTTCACCAAAGGGGACTTTTTATCCATCACGTACGGAGCTGTGTAAAGAAGGCCTGCTCCATCACTCACAAAATCGTTGAAATCGGAGATCTTTAAGCTCTTGAGGTGATCGCCCCGGAAATTCATGAATTCCAGGCTCTTTTTCTCCCTATCCTGAATAATGAGGGAATCTTTCTCTACAAGAATCTTATAGGGCGACAGAAAGTTCCCTTTTCTTTTCCCCCTCTGGCCTATTTGGAACAGAAATTCTCCTGTAGCATTGAACTTGAATACGGTACACTTTTTTTTGTCAGAGACATAGATATTGCCCTCAGAATCAGCGGCTATTTTTTGGGCGACAGTAAAGTGATTTTCTGGAATAGAAAATTCAACATCCAGTTCGACAGCATTGTCCGGAAGAGGAAGAAGGCCTGATTCAGTTAAAAAGATGTCATCATATACCGTGACTTTTGTACTGATTTTTTGGACTGCAAAAAAAATGAAAGGATTGACGATTAGAAAAGCGAAACACATCAAAATCGATATGATCCTCATTATTCCCATTTCATCCTGTAGATGACTAATTCTTTTTATCCGCTCTCTTTTCTCTTGAGGCAGTAAAGACGATTGTTTCTGGCAGTCACATATTGAATATTCCGATAAGATTCGAATACTAGATTTCCTAAACTGATCCTGTCACTGAATACGTCATCCGGATTAAAGACATCATACATTTTAAAAAAGATATGAATCCTTATTATTTCTTTCTTTAATTAAAAATAAGTTTGTATTTAACAAGCTGGGGGTAACTTTCTCTTGATATCACCACAGCATATAAATTATTATCATTATCAATCATCACATCGCCCGCGCTTATGTGTTCTCCCTTTCTAACATCCGCAATTATATTTGGCATTTTATATCTTGAGATTAGATTCAAATCCAAATCGTAAATATCGATATAAAAGAAATCTCGATCAGGATTTAAATAGGGAACAACCACTTGATTATCTCTATTAATGCTCACATCCAATACTATCCCCGTCGGCGGACTTGGGTAAGAACGCATGCCAACCGATCCTTTTTTACGGACATATTCAACATGATGATACGTATCAAAATCGACATCGCCCATGATGTCTTTCAATACCTTTCCTTTAGCATCATACTTGATGAGACGATACGGAAAAGCTTGCGAAAATATTATTTCGTTCTTGTTTGTTACAACTAATTTAGTAATATGACTGTCGGCATAAGCCATACGCCACGGGGCAGGATTCGCAAGCCGGTTAATTCGTTTTAATTGATTGACTGCTGGCTCAACAAAGATTCCGAAAGAGCTGTCGACTTTTCCCAATGTACGGCAAATATGAATGGGCTTATGGTTTTCTTCAAGGAAAAGGCTCGAAAGATAATAAGTGTTATTGAGTAAAACAATGTCATTAAAATAACCCGGCGTTCTCCCTGAAACTAAAAATATCGTTTTTCCTGAAAATAAAAATTTCCCCTCAGGGTTATAGACATTTATTCTCCGTGGTCTATTATCAATTACATAAATATTTCCGTCAGAAAGGATTTTAATTTTTGTGGCCTCATTCGAAAGTTCGCCTGGGCCCTGTCCTTGCCTTCCGAAGCTAAATAGAAATTTTCCTTCTTTGGAAAAGCACTGAATCCTGCTATTCCCGGCATCCAAAATGTAAATTTGGCCATTTTTATCTACTGTAAATGAGCGAAGCCTATAAAAATCTTCATTCGCCTTATCTGAGCCCAGTTTGAATACAAGTTCAGCTCTGATGGGCTTTTCTAAAATTTCAGTATCAGGTAAGGACGGAATAAGCGGCGTTTCGGCAAGAGCATATCCGCAAAATATCACCAAAATAATAAAAAATACGCACTGAATTTTTTTCGTCAACGCAGAAATTCCCCCTTCTGTTTTGTTAGAAGCAGGCTTTCTCCGATATTCCCCATATCAACTTCACAAAAGAGAATATTGGGCAATGAATTGCTCTACGTTCCATTCTAATCACTTTTTCTTACATGAAACAACACTTTTTTATCCCATCTTTTATCAAAATAACGCTATTTTCTTTGACTTCACAGTCTTCTTCCTTAAATCCGAGAATTGGAGATATCTATCCACCTATTCCTAATTTGGAAATGATAGCAATTGCATCTGAAATGACCGTTGTATGCAGAACCTTTCTGCTCTCCATGTACCGGACTCTCTGAACTGTCCATATCAAGAATAATTCGACTATGAGGCGTTCTCTCTATCGCTTTCTCAATCCAGCTTCCGTTAATTTCAGACAAACCTTCAATGTTTTTCTTCAGAGTCAGGATCTCTGTCTCGAAACGCCCGATTGTATTTATACTGGCAGCATTCTTCTTCTTTTCTGCGGCTGTCCTCATAACAGGATTAACTGATAGACGCTGAGAATCATTGACATCCTCATATCCTGCCAGCCGGGTGTATACAGATTGGCGCAGCAGGTTGGTCATATCATGCTGAATATTGCGCCCGTTTTGTCCATCGCTCATAAAAGTAGAGACCGACTCGAATAATCCTAATGCCTCATCAAGCTCACGGTAAGCAATAAGCCCTCCATCGGATGTAAATCTTGCTTCATGAAATTCGAGCTTAATTTTTTCGTTAAAACGAATATTTGATCTTTCACCCATTGTGGATTTCATATTTTGTGCCCTGATTAACCTCTATCTTGTTATATAATAACAACTTAGTGTGAACTTGTTAAGTGATTTTTGCATTTAATATGGGGAATATGGGTTTACTTGCCATCTGAGAATGCCTGAGTACTTTCGTCTGAGTACAGCCATGAAATGTTGAATGTTAAGGCCTATCCATTTCAATTCTATCCATTCTAAGAAATGTCAAATGTGAAGGCTCAACTCTGGAGTAATTGAATAGACTGTGTTGTGAATGAACTTACTGGTCTAAGGTGGTACCTTGGGGAACGTCCCCAAAAACACGTCCCCAAAAACAACAAAGACTTGTAAAACCGGCTGATATGTGATATATTAGATATCAGAAGAGGTGGACAAATTGGCGGAAAAAAGCGTATTGAATCTTAAATCATTGAAAGAGCAGGTGTATGAATTCCTTCGAGAACAGATGGAAAAGGGAAAAATTCGACCCAGTTCAGTCATCAATATGGATGAAACCAGCAAGATGTTAGGAGTGAGCAAGACTCCTTTAAGGGATGCGCTGCTCCAGCTGGAGATGGAAAATTTTGTTTCCATACTCCCTCGCCGCGGTGTGGTCGTCAGTCCCATCACACTCCAGGATATCAAGGACTATTATGAGATTATCGGCGCCCTCGAAAGCACAGCTTTGCTGTGCGCCTTTGACAGGTTGAAGAAGGAAGATGTCGATAGATTAAATGCCCTCAACAAGGAAATGGAGGAAGCCATCCAGAGAGATAACTTCAACCTTTATTACAAGAAAAATTTGAAATTCCATAATACTTTTTTGGATTTATGCGAAAACAGCAATCTGGTGAGAATAGTCACTAACCTTAAAAAGAGACTCTACGATTTTCCCCGTCAAGAGGGTTTTGTGAAAAATTGGGAGATTTCATCCATACGGGAACACAGAGAATTGGTTAAACTGATCGCGCAGGGAAAGCGAAAAGAAGCCGCCGCTTTCATTAGAGATGTCCACTGGTCTTATGATGTGCAGGAGAGATTCATAAAAGAATACTACACGCACGCCGCCGAGGTCTCAGAGAAATAGGCATCAGGGATGAAGAAAGGCACAATTTTTGACGTCAAACGCTTTGCGATCCACGACGGCCCTGGAATCCGGACCACCGTTTTTCTCAAAGGGTGTCCGCTCCGCTGTCAGTGGTGCCAGAATCCGGAAGGGATCGAACTCGGACCCGAGGTTTTCTGGAGAGAGAGCAGGTGTGTAGAGGATTGCAGCGCCTGCGTGACAGCCTGTCCCACTCATGCGGTTTCCAAGGATGGAGCTCGGATTGTGGTGGACAAGAAAAAATGTGATTTCTGCAGGAGCTGTGAGGATGCCTGTGTCTATGACGCTCTGGAGATTGTAGGGCGGGAAGTGTCGGTTGGAGAAATTATGGAAGAGATAGAAAAAGACAGGGTGTTCTTCGATGAATCCGGAGGCGGCGTCACTTTCTCCGGAGGAGAACCTCTGCTCCAGGTTGATTTTCTCGAGAGTCTCATGCAAGAGGTTAAAAAAAGCAATATCCATGTGGCCCTGGATACTTCTGGATATATCCCTTTCCAGGATTTGGAAAGGATCAGTGACAGAGTGGACCTTTTTCTCTACGACCTCAAAATCATGGATGATGAGAAGCATAAAAAATTCACCGGAGTCTCCAATAAGATCATCCTCGAGAATTTGCAGAAGCTTTCAGACAGAAAAAAGGCTATTCATGTCCGCATCCCTCTTGTATCAGGTGTCAACGATGATAATCAGAGCATCCGAATGTTCGCTGAACATTTACGGACTCTTAAAAATGTCAAAAATATAAGTCTCCTGACGTATCACAGAGGAGGATGCGAAAAATACAGGAGATTACTAAAAGAAGAGAAACTCGAGACTTTCAATCCACCTTCAAAAGAAAGGATCGAAGAGGCAAGAAAAATCCTGAAGGATTCTGGTTTTTCAGTCAGGATAGGAGGCTAAACGATGAATGACAGAATAAGACAATTAAGAGAGCAGAGCCTGGGCATCCAACCGCATATATCTCCGGAAAGAGCCAGGCTCATTACAGAATTCTACAAAAGCGACACAGCCGATAGTGTTTCTGCTCCTGTCCAGAGAGCTTTGGCTTTTAAACACATTCTCGAAAATAAAGCCATTTGCATCAACAAGGGCGAACTCATCGTGGGCGAGCGAGGTCCGGCGCCCAAGGCCACTCCGACCTATCCTGAGGTCAACGCCCATAGCCTCAAAGACCTGAGAGTACTGGATACGCGGAAGAAGACGTCTTTTGCTGTGGACGAGGAAACGAAGAGACTATACAAAACGGAAATCATCCCTTTCTGGAGGGGAAAATCCATAAGAGACAGGATTTTTAGCGAGATGTTCCAGGAATGGAAAGATGCCTTTGAAGCCGGGATCTTCACCGAATTCATGGAACAGAGAGCCCCTGGACACACGGTCTTAGATGATAAAATCTACAAGAAAGGATTTCTCGATTTTAAAAAAGATATTGAGAAGAGCATCGAAAGTCTTGATTTTCTCAACGATCCTGAAGCCTACAAGAAGCGGGAAGAGCTAAAAGCCATGGCGATCTGTGCCGATGCTCTGGTCACGTACGCCAGGCGCCATGCGGAGAAGGCGACAGAACTGGCCAGGAAAGAAAAAAATCCGGCGAGAAAAAAGGAATTAGAGAGAATCGTCCGGAACTGCTCCCGTGTACCGGCCCATGCTCCGCGGGATTTCTGGGAAGCTCTCCAGTATTACTGGTTTGTCCACCTTGGAGTCATCATCGAATTCAATACCTGGGATTCATTCAACCCGGGGAGACTCGACCAACACCTCTATCCTTTCTACACAAAGGGACTGAAGAAGGGGGTTCTCACACAAGAGAAAGCCAGGGAGCTTTTGCAGGCCTTCTGGATCAAATTCAACAACCAACCGGCTCCCCCGAAAGTCGGTGTCACTGCGGAAGAAAGCGGGACCTACACGGATTTTGCCTTGATCAATACGGGAGGCGTCAAAGCAGATGGGTCGGATGCGGTAAACGAACTTTCTTTTCTTATCCTCGATGTGATCGAGGAAATGCGAATTGTCCAGCCGAGCTCTATGGTACAGATCAGCAAGAAAACACCTGACAGCTTCCTGAAGAGAGCTCTGAAAATTGTCAAGACAGGCTTCGGACAACCGTCGATCTTTAACACGGATGCCATCGTCCAGGAGCTGGTCAGACAGGGGAAATCGGTCGAGGATGCGCGCAACGGCGGAGCGAGTGGCTGTGTGGAGACTGGTGCTTTCGGGAAAGAATGTTATATCCTCACGGGATATTTCAACCTGACCAAGGTTTTAGAGATCACACTGAACAACGGAGTTGATCCCGGAACAGGAAAGCCAATCGGACTGAAGACCGGTGATCCTGCAGAATTCAAATCCTACGAAGAATTGTTTGAGGCATTCAAGAAGCAGCTTCATCATTTCGTGGACATAAAGATCAAAGGAAACAACATCATCGAGAGGCTGTATGCGGATTATCTTCCTGCGCCTTTTCTTTCTCTCCTGATCGATGACTGCATAGCCAAGGGTAAGGATTATCATGACGGAGGAGCGCGCTACAACACCTCCTATATTCAAGGAGTCGGATTGGGAACGATGACCGATGTTTTGTCATCTCTCAAATACAATGTCTTTGATAAAAAGCACATCCGCATGAGGGACCTGTTGAAAGCCCTGAAAAACAACTTTAAAGGAGATGAACCCCTCCGCCAGAGGTTAGTGAACAAGACTCCCAAGTACGGAAATGACGATGATTATGCAGATGGCATCATGCAGACGATTTTTGAAGCCTATTATCAGGAAGTAACAGGGCGGCCCAACGCCAAAGGAGGATTCTACCAGATCAATCTCTTGCCGACCACAGTGCATGTCTATTTTGGGAGGGTGATTGGAGCCACGGCAGACGGAAGAAAAGCCAGCGATCCCCTTTCAGAGGGAATCTCGCCTGTTCAGGGGGCGGACCGCCAAGGCCCGACCGCTGTGATCAAATCCGCCTCCAAAATGGACCATGTGCGAACCGGCGGGACACTTCTCAACCAGAAATTTACTCCTCATATTCTGGCCGATGATGACGGGATCGATAAAATCGCCTATCTCATCCGGTCCTACTTCAAGATGGACGGCCACCATATTCAGCTCAATGTGGTCAGTGCCGACACGCTTCGCGAGGCCCAGAAGCATCCAGAAAAATACAGAGACCTGATCGTCCGTGTGGCGGGCTACAGCGATTACTTCATTGATGTCGGCGTGGACCTGCAGAACGAGATCATCAAACGAACAGAACACGGGGTCGCATCTTAACATTTAACATTTCATATTGAGGTTTTTTTTAATAGGACTTTTCTCAGATGTCCATTAAGGTGAAAAGACAGGAAAAATGTTGAATGTTAAGACCTGCCCCCTTCAATTCTATCAATATAGAGAAATGTTAAATGTTAAGATGCGACCCCATTTTTTTAGGCTTTTTTGTTTTTTAAGTTGATTTCTCAGCAAAGGATTGATATATCAAGTATCCTGACGATAAAAAAATAAAGATAAGGAGTAATCCCATGTTTGATCCTGCAATTTATACGCGAAGAAGAAACAGCCTGAAAGAGCAGCTCAAGTCTGGATTGATTCTTTTTTTGGGGAACGAGGAATCTCCCATGAATTATCCGGCCAATCCTTTCCACTTTAGACAGGATAGTTCTTTCCTCTATTTCTTCGGACTCGATTTTCCCTCTCTCGCTGGTGTCATCGATGTGGATGGAAACCGAGACATCATTTTCGGGAATGATGTGGATATCGAGGACATCATATGGATGGGCTTTCAGCCTTCCATGAAAGAAAGAGCGGGGGAAGTGGGTGTGACAGAAACTTTTCCTTTGAACAAGATGGAAGAGACAGTCAAACAGGCGGTTCAGCAAGGGAAGACGATTCATTTTCTTCCTCCCTACCGACCCGAGACAGAATTGAAGCTCAGCCGGTTGCTGGGCATCAGTCCTGATGAAGCCAAGAATAAGGCTTCTGAGGAACTGATCAAAGCCGTGGTGGCTCAGAGGTCAGTCAAAATAAAGGAAGAGGTCGATGAGATCGAAAAAGCGCATGCGGCGACCTATGAGATGCACACCACTGCCATGAGAATGGCGAAACCAGGCGTTTATGAAAGAGAGATATCCGGAAAAATAGAGGGAATCGCCCTTTCTGCCGGTTTTAACATTGCTTTCCCGGTTATATTGACCATCAACGGACAGATCCTGCACAACCATTATCACGGCAATGTCCTTGAAGAGGGGGGTCTGCTTGTTAATGATTCCGGCGCAGAGTCCTCGCTTCACTATGCCGCTGATATCACACGGACAATCCCGGTCGGAGGGAAATTCTCTTCGAAGCAGAGGGAGATATACGAGATCGTTCTCCAGGCGCAGGAAGCGGCCATTCAGTCGATTCGGCCTGACATAAGATACAAAGAATCTCATCTCATCGCCGCCAAAACCATTGCTGAAGGGTTGAAAGAGCTGGAAATAATGAAAGGTGATATGGATGAGGCCGTGAACGAAGGGGCCCATGCCTTGTTCTTCCCTCATGGGATTGGCCATATGATGGGATTGGATGTCCATGATATGGAAGATTTGGGAGAAGATTATGTCGGCTATGATGAGAACATTAAAAGAAGCGACCAGTTTGGGATTGCCTATCTCAGGCTGGCTAAAGAGCTCCAGCCCGGCTATGTGGTGACAGTTGAGCCTGGCATTTATTTTATCCCGGCGTTGATCGATAAATGGAAAGACGAGAATAAATTCACTCAATTCATCAACTATGAAAAAATTGAGGACTACAGAGATTTTGGCGGAGTCCGGATAGAAGATAATGTCCTGGTGACAGAAGAGGGGCACAGAGTCATCGGGAAGGCTATCCCAAAGACACCGAAGGAAGTGGAGGAGATCACAGCCACAGAATAATCATATTTTGGAGTCAGTATTTTGGGGTCAGGGCTCGACTTTAGACATTTTCTAATTCATTAAACCTTTTCAAAAAAAAGGGGAGAGTCCCTCTCTTCTCAAAATAATGACTAGAAGGGACAATCCCCATTTTCTTGTAAGAAATGTTGAATGTTGAGACGCGACCCCTACTGCTGATTCTCTTCTTCTGGCCCGATGATAATCTCCAATCCTTTGGCGGGATCAAAGATGTCCTTGATGTAGGCATTTATTTCTTCAAGGCTTATGGCCTCCATTTCCGCAGGGAGTCCATACAGGAATGTGAAGCCAAGGCCTAAAGCCTCGAATGAAGAAAGATTTATAGCCCGCGTTGTCTTTGTCTCGTTTTCCCTCAGGAAGGACGCTTTGGAAAATGTTTTTGTGACTTCGAATTCTTCTTTGGTGATTCCATTCTCGTAAAGGTCGGTAAGGACTTTTCTGAGAGCCCCGACAGCGGCCTCTTTTTTCTCTTTGTCTGTCTCAAGATAAGCTTCCATCATGCCGCCGTATTTCATCTGTGTGAGACGGGAGTTGACATTATATGCGAGTTTCTCTTGAGCCCGGAGAGACCAGAGCCTGGAGTTGGGTCCCTTTCCAAGAAGATTTTCAATCATATAGGCGAGGGTATAATTATTAATCGTGACCTCCGGTAGAGGGAAAGAAAGGGATACGAAGTACTGTTTGGTGTCCTTTTCAATAAAAATATGGTCATCCTCAGAGGGGGATACTGTGAGGTCCTGCGGTTCTGCGGGCTTGCCGGCCGGGAATTGAATCAGGTAACTTTCGAGAATTCCGCAGAGAGCCTCTTCTTCCATATCCGAAATGGCGGCGACTACCATGTTTCCAGCTTTGAAGTGATTATCATAGAAGTTTTTGATATCTTTCCTTTTTATGGCTTTTAATGATTTTTCACTTCCCAGGACAGACCCTCCATAACCTGTGCCTGCAAAGAATCTTTCCAAGGCCGCATTCCGTCCGACGTTGATGGCATCATCTTCTTGCGTTTTTTTCCGGTAATCCATCTGTTTTTTGATCGAGTCTATTCGTATAGCGGAAAACAGAGGATCAAGGATGATTTGAGATACAATCTTTATGGTCTCATCCAGATTTTCAGACAGGCTGGTGACATTGATGAGTGAATAGTCTCCCAAGCACATCAGATAGACCTGCGAGGCCTGGCTCATCATGTTTTGAGCAGTGATGTCATCCGGTATTTCTAAAGCCAGACGTGTGGTGATATAAGCCAGTCCTTGTTTATCCACTGGATCAGCTTTCATCCCGCCTCCGATGAGAATTTGTATCACCGTGATCGCAGAAGACGCATCCTTCTGATAAATCAGGGTGAGACCGTTTTCTAAATTTTTTTTCTTAGTCTGTGTTTGTGCAGAGGAGATTTCCTGTCCGGGGAAGACGGGAAAAAGAGAAGAAAGCAGAAAACAGGTTGAGACGACGATTATGAACAGAGCTTTGTGTGTCTTCATTTCGATGATTTCCAGTTATTATTTCTTTTTGGGGAGAATAGTCACAATGACATAGCGCCCCTTACTCAAATAGTCAGTGGCCACCTTCCTCAAGTCTGACGAATTCATCTTTTCGATGTTGTTGAGATAGCCTCCACGGTCCGGAATTTCATTCAGATGCATATACCGGGCGAGAGACGTGGCGATTGTGAGTCCGATTTCCTGGGAGCGGTGGAACTTAAACTTGATCTGATTTTTGGCGCTTTCCAAGTAATCCAGGGCATAGATCTGCTCTTCTCCGACGAAATCGTCCTTTGAGAAGTTCAGACTTCTTACGTCTTTCAGAAAATTGATTGCATTTCTTCTCACGATGGAAACATTTTTCGGGTCTAAGGTAATGTATATAAAAACCATCCCACCGTATTTTAATGTCCCAATGTTCATCCAGGTGGTGTGGATGAGGTTTCTCCTTCCCTGCAGGCTGGAATTGAGCATCGGATATACTCCGCCAGAGAGAATTTCTCTCAGGATGTCGATGCCGTATTGGGAAGGATCATTGAAGTCAGGGCCGACCATGCCAATCACCATATAAGCTTGGTTGACATCCATCTCTTGCTCGATGTCGAGAGTTTTATCTATGGGTCTGACTTTTTCATAACTCCGATCCGTTGTCTCTCCTCTTTTTATATCCCCGAATGTATCTTTGATCTTTTCTTCCATCTCATCGATTTTAAAGTCTCCGACGATTGCCAGTGTAGAGTTTTGGGGAACAAAGAAGTTGTGATAAAATTCTTCAAGATGCTCCACTGTCGCATTTTCGATGACCTTCTTTTTTCCGTAGACAGGCTTTTGGTAAGGATGCCCGATAAAGAGATTTTGATAAACGAGAGAAGTGGCGTATTTGACTGGATCATCTTGAACCTGGCTTATTTCCTCAAGGATTACTTTTTTCTCCTCGTCAAGCTGTTCCTGATCTATTTTCAAGTTGAATAGAATTTCCTTTTGGTTTATTAAGGCAAAGTCCGCATGCTCAGAAGGAAGGGATATTTCGAAAACGGACAGATCGAGTCCTGTGTAGGCATTGAAATAGGCACCATGGCGCCGTATATCCTGGCTGATTTGAGTCCCGCTCCTGAGCTGAGTTCCTCTGAACAAAATATAATGTTCGAGAATATGGACCAGCCCACTCGTCTCATCCGATTCATCTTTTGTTCCTACGTTGACGGCGACCGAACAGTTTATTAAAGGAAGAGTGTGTTTTTCATACAGAAAAACTCTCAATCCGTTCTCCATTTCATATTCCTTGGTTTGAGTATTTTCCTGGGCAGCGCATGGAGAAGCGAGAAACAGGAGACAGATAAAAATAAAGGTAACGATTTTGTATGGATTGCGGATGCTCTGTTTCTTTTCCAAAAATCTTAGACCGGGAAATCTTTTAAACCGAGAAACGGTATTCAGTTTATGGATTTTCAGGGTTGGACTCCTAGATAAGAACTTTCGAATCGGCTCACTTCTTTCTCATCCCCTAAAACGAGGAGAATATCGCCTGTCTCCAGTTTGATATTCGGAGAAGGGTTGAATACGATGTCTTTTCCTGGTTTTTTTACAGCGACCACGATAATATTGGCCGTTTTTCGAATATCGCATTCCTTGAGAGTGCGCTGGACCAGGTATGATTCCTTTGTCACGGCAAATTCCTCCATGTAGAGGGCAATTTCTTTTCTGCGGATTATGAGGTCCATGAAATCCACGAGTGTCGGGCGGATTAATCCCTGAGCGATTTTCAATCCACTCAGCTTGAAGGGACTGACGACCCGATTGGCTCCAATCTGCAGAAGTTTCCGTTCCGCTTCTTCATCCAAAGCTTTGGCCATGATGAAGACCGAGGGATTGAGGAGTCTGACAGTCAGGATGAGGTAGAGATTATCCGCATCTGTGGGAAGAAGGGCCGCTAAACCTTTGGCTTTTTTAATTCCGGCTTCTATAAGGACCTCTTCTTGAGAGGCGTCGCCCTTGAGAGAAAAGCCTTTATCGGATGTCTTCATGAGAGCCAGTTTTTCTTCTCTGGTGTCGATAACCACAAAAGGCACTTTCTCCTCTTCCAGTCTTTCTCTCACCTCTCTTCCCATCCGGCCATGGCCGCAGATGATGTAATGGTCTTTTAAGTGTCCGAGCTTTTTTTGCATCCTTCTTCTCCGTAAAAATTTAGTGATACCCCCTTCGGTGACGATTTCAGCAAGTTTGGTGAAAACGAACAAGACCGCTCCCACTCCACCCAAGATGATGAATATGGTGAATATTCGGCCAGTGGGAGAAAGGTCATGAACTTCTTTGAAGCCGACTGTGAAGATCGTGATGACAGTCATGTAGAAACAGTCCAGTAAGGGCCACTCTTCGATGATATGGAAGCCAATGATACCGATGAAAATCAAGAGCAGAATGAGCAGAAGAGGCCTCCACATTTTACTCCACATCTTAATTTCATCTTACAATAATGATAGGGAGGTGGCAAGATTTGGATGGAGTAAGCCAGCATTTCCAAATCCGTGATGAAAGCATGTTTTTGGAAACACCCTTGCTCCCTTCAGATTTTTATCGCCATTCCTTCACCACCCTCTGCGGCGGTCTCAAAAAGGCGCCCTTCAACTCCTCTTTTCATTCAACCAAGGGGTTGTGTATGCAGGATTGAGTCAGACTTTTAAAAATTTGAGATTTTTGGGATAATAGGACGAGAAGTTAGCTTCTAAGGAAGAAACAAACAGGCAGTTCGATATAACTTTGCCGAAAAAGGAAAAAAAGTAATGAAGAATCCTCGAAAAGCGAAAATTTTAGTCGTGGATGATGAGGAAAACATCCGGAAATCTCTCAAGATGATCCTGGAATACGAAGGGTACAGTTTCCTCGAAGCCGCGGACGGAGAAGAGGCTCTGGATAGGCTGGAGGAAAGTGTGGGGGTGGACCTTGTTTTGCTGGATGTCAAACTCCCAGGCAAGGAAGGGCTGGAAATCCTGGAGGAATTGAAAAAAAAGCCTTATTCTCCTGAAGTGATCATGGTATCCGGTCATGGAACGATCAAGACAGCCGTCGATGCCACAAAATTGGGTGCTTTTGACTTTCTGGAAAAGCCTCTTCACAGAGAAAGAGTGCTGCTCTGTATCCGGAATGCGTTGAATCAGAATAAGCTATTGAGAGAGTGTCAGGACTTGAGGACAAAGGCTGAGAAAAGATACGAGCTGGTCGGAAATCATCCTTCCATGAAGAATCTCTGGAAGGAAATCTTGAAGACCGCCCCCACAAATGCCACCGTCCTCGTCTACGGGGAGAGCGGAACGGGAAAGGAGCTCATTGCCAGAGCTATCCATCAACATAGTCTGCGAGCTAAAGAGAGGTTTGTCCAGGTGAACTGCGCAGCTATTCCGGAAGAGCTCATTGAAAGTGAACTCTTCGGTCATGTCAAAGGAGCTTTCACCGGAGCCACGGAAAAAAAGGCAGGCAAGTTTGAACAGGCAGACGGCGGGACCATCTTCCTGGATGAGATCGGTGATATGAGCTTGAAGACACAGTCCAAGGTTCTGCGTGTTCTTGAGGAAGGGGAGATTCAGAAGGTCGGGTCGAGCAAGATCAATAAAGTGGATGTCCGAGTCATTGCGGCGACCAATAAAGATTTGAAAAAGGAAAAGAAAGAGGGAAGGTTCCGCGAAGACCTTTTCTTCCGTCTGAACGTGATCCCGCTCTACTCACCTCCATTAAGGGAGAAAAAAGAGGATATTCCTTTGCTGGTTGAATACTTCAGTAAAATTTATTCAGAGGAAAACAATTTCAAACAGAAAGAATTTTCCAAGGAGGCCATTGAGGCCATACAGAAATACCTTTGGAAAGGGAATGTTCGGGAGTTGAAGAATGTGGTGGAGAGATTGCTCATTATGACAGATGCCGATATAATAGAAATGAAAGATTTGCCCGAACAGATAAGAAGAGAAGTCCAGACATCCCTTCCTGACGTTAAGGGAATCAAGACATTAAAAGAGTTCAGGGAGCAGGCGGAGAAGGATTTCATCCTTTCCAAGCTGAAAGAGAACGATTGGAATATCTCCCAGACGGCAAGAGAGATTGATACGCCGCGGAGTAATCTTTATAAAAAGTTAGAGCATTTTGGCATAAAAATAGAGGCTGGAGTAGGCGAGGCGGTTGCTCCTTCTTCTCTTCAAGAGGAGTAAGGGGAGGAAAGTCCGAACTCCACAGGGCAGGATGGTCGCTAACGGCGACTCCGAGCGATCGGAGGAAAGTGCCACAGAAAACACACCGCCTCATAGGATGAGTGTTTCACTCCTCATATGAGGTAAGGGTGAAAAGGTGAGGTAAG
>Ga0209636_10002116_pt1 | contig 20143 bp, 26 predicted proteins | sample DeeMarSWOR152_54_FD_187464 | JGI IMG/M metagenome (GOLD analysis project Ga0209636, IMG submission 187464) | Marine sediment microbial communities from White Oak River estuary, North Carolina - WOR-1-52-54 (SPAdes) (version 2) | ecosystem: Environmental > Aquatic > Marine > Intertidal zone >...
CCGAATCGTATGCCTCTTGCGAGTTCTCTGCCCAGATTTGTATCCAGCCGCTATCTCGCTCTGCCATGGCGTCAGAATGGTCGCAGTGTATGTTAATAGGCGCTGATAAAGCGCGATTCGTTACTGCCATCACCACTGGCGCGCGACAGCCAGCAGTCACGTAGACCATTTCGTGCATTAACGCTAGTCCAGCGGATGCAGTTGCCGTGAAGGTTCTGGCTCCAGTTAGAGCAGCGGTAAGACAGGCAGCAATAGCACTATGTTCAGATTCTACGCATACGAATTCAGTGTCGACTTCGCCGTTGTTTACGTATTCGCTGAATTTTTCCACTATGATTGTTTGTGGCGTTATTGGGTATGCGGCCACAACGTCCACGTCTGATTGTTTAGCCGCGTAGGCTACGGCTTCATCTCCGTTTAATGGAAGAGTTTTCTGTTGAACTGTTGCCATTTTTTATTCCCCTCCCTCCTGCACCATGACAATGGCTTTTACTGGGCATTCGTTGGCGCATATGCCGCAGCCTTTGCAGAAGTCGTAGTCGAATTCGATGTCTTGGGCTTCCTTGTTCCATTTTATAGCCGCGTCGGGGCAGATCATGTGGCAAAGTAGGCATTTTGTGCATTTTTCTGAGTCCCGGGATGGTTTGAATGTTCGCCAGTCTCCGGTGTGATAGTCTGTTGCGGGTTTCCAGCAAACTCCTGCAATAGATACGTCTTTCCAGCCTTTCAGTTGTTGGCTCATTCTGTTTTTGCCTCCTCGTATGCTTCTTTAATCACTGCTATGTTCTTTTGGGCTAAATCCGGTCTGAAACGCTCTTTGACGGCTTTTTCGATGCTTTCAAAATTCACTAAATTTACTGCACGGATGGTAGCGCCAAGCATGGCTGTGTTTGTGATAGGCGCGTTAAGGGTTTTTATTGCAATGTCTGTTGCTGGAATAGTCCACAATTTGTAATTGGAAGAACTCAATTTTTTCCGCATTTCGCTGGGATTTTCTCGTGTGTTTACTATTAAAACTCCATTGTTCGAAAGCCCAGCGTCTACTTTGACCGTTTTTAAAAGAGTCGAATCAAGCACCACAACAATGTCTGGGTTGTAAACCACACAATGGAGATTTATGGGGTGGTCACTAATTCTTGTATAGGCAACTATAGGCGCGCCCATGCGCTCTGGCCCAAACTCTGGAAAAGATTGAACATATTTACCTTCGTCAATTGCGGCTTTTGCTAAAAGTTCGCCTGCAGTCCATGCACCTTGGCCGCCTCTGCCGTGCCACCGAATTTCTTGAACTTGCGACACTTTTGTTTTCTCCTTTTATTGAGAGCAGATTACATCCCGTCTCTTAAATATACATGTTTCTCTAAAAATGCTGGTTTCATGCGAAACACTTTTCCTTTGCAAGTCTTATTTGTTACTCTCTACAATGCATGCTTCAGCGCCAAAAAAGGAAGAATAAACATGGAAAACGTGGCTAAAACCGAAAAGAAGGAAAGACGGGCCAAAATAAAGATTAATGAAGACTTCTGCAAAGGTTGTGGACTTTGCGTTACCACGTGCCCACTACAGCTTATCAAAATTGCAAACCACATAAGCAAAAAGGGCTATTTTCCCGCTGAATTTGTAGACCCTGAAGGAAAATGTACTGGCTGCGCCTTGTGCGCGATAATTTGTCCTGACGTTGCAATCGATGTTTTCAAAACAAAGAAGCCTGCTGGAGGCGAGAAATAGTGGAAAAAAGGTTTATGACGGGAAATGAAGCGATTGGAGAAGCTGCTGTTCAGGCAGGTTGCCGCTACTATTTCGGTTATCCTATAACTCCTCAAAACGAGATTCCTGAATACATGTCTAAACGAATGCCAGAGGTGGGTGGCGTTTTCCTCCAAGCCGAAAGTGAAATTGCTGCAATTTACATGGTTTTTGGCGCTTCAGGCGCTGGAGGACGGGTTATGACTTCTTCCTCGAGTCCCGGCATCAGTCTAAAACAGGAAGGAATCTCTTACATTGCTGGTGCTGAGCTTCCATGTGTGATTGTCAACATTATGCGTGGTGGACCAGGTCTAGGTGGTATTCAACCTTCGCAGTCGGATTATTTTCAAGCAACTAAGGGTGGAGGACATGGTGATTATCGTTTGCTTGTGCTTGCGCCGTCTACTGTTCAGGAGGCAGTTTCGTTGACGATGGAAGCGTTTGACCTTGCAGACAAGTATCGAAATCCCGTGATGGTTTTAGGCGACGGCTATATTGGGCAGATGATGGAGCCAGTTGTGTTCGAGAAAAAGCCTCAGCCGACTCTTCCGCCGAAGGATTGGGCGATTACTGGCGCTAAGGGTAGACCTACTAAGTTGATTAAAACGCTTTATCTTGACCCTGTGGTTTTGGAGCAACGTAATCTAATTTTACATCGTAAGTTTCAGGAGATGGTTAAGAACGAGGTGCAGGTGGAGAACCACTTAACTGAGGATGCCGAGGTAATTATTGCAGCTTATGGAACCGTGGCGAGAATTGCGAAAACAGCGATTCAAGTTTTACGCAAGAAAGGAATTAAAGCAGGTTTGATTAGACCTATTACGCTCTTTCCATTTCCGTCTAAGACGTTTGAGGATATTACTCAGCGTGTTTCTAAGATTTTGGTGGTTGAGATGAGTTTAGGACAAATGGTTGAAGACGTTAAGCTTGCTGTATGCGGTAAGGTTGAAGTGCACTTTTACGGTAGGACTGGAGGCGTAGTTCCCAGTTACGATGAGATAGTTGCAGAAACCGAGAAGCTCGTAAATAAGGAGGTGCAGTAACGATGGAAGTGATTGAGATGGAAAAAGTTTTCAGCCGACCACAGTCGTTGCGTCCTGTGGTGACACATTATTGCCCCGGTTGCGGTCACGGAATTACACATCGTTTGCTGGCCGAAGTAATCGACGAGTTAGGAATTCGCGAACGGACTGCAGGAGTAGCACCCGTGGGCTGTTCAGTGCTTTTGTATAACTACCTAGATGTGGACATGTATGAAGCAGCACACGGTCGAGCACCAGCCATTGCAACTGGTTGTAAGCGGGTTCACCCGGAATTGGTGGTGTTTACTTATCAAGGAGATGGCGATTTGGCTGCCATAGGAACCGCTGAAACAGTGCACGCGGCCGCACGTGGAGAGAAGATTACAACGATTTTTATCAATAATGCGATTTATGGAATGACTGGTGGACAGATGGCGCCAACAACTCTCATCGGGCAGAAGACTACAACAACGCCTACTGGGCGATTGGTGGAACGTGCTGGTTTTCCAATTAGAATGTCAGAGATGCTTGCAACATTGGAAGGAGCTGCGTACATTGCACGTGTTGCTGTGTCAAGTGCGAAGTATGTTATTCAGGCCAAACGTGCGATTAAACGAGCGTTCGAGGCGCAATTGAAGGGATTGGGCTATTCTTTGGTCGAGGTTTTATCGCAATGTCCAACGGATTGGCACATGACGCCTGCAAAAGCAACAAAATGGGTGGAAGAAAAGATGATAGCGTATTATCCGTTAGGCGAATTTAAGGTTCCTAAGGAGGTTGTTTAAACATGGAAAAGAAGCACATCTACACAAACGTAATCATGGCGGGATTTGGCGGACAAGGATTGATGTTCATCGGAAAACTTCTAGCATATTGTGCAATGAAACGTGGGCTCTATGTGACTTGGATTCCCTCATACGGTCCTGAAATGCGTGGCGGCACAGCAAACTGTACTGTAGTGATTTCTGGCGAACCTATTGGATCACCCGTAATTTCTTCGCCTGAAGCTCTGATTATTATGAACAATCCTTCTCTAAACGTGTTTGAGCCTAAACTGAAGGAAGGCGGATTACTCTTCATTAATAATAATATGGTTACACGTGAAGTCAAGCGCAAAGATGTCGAAGTGGTCGCTGTGCCTGCGAACGATGTCGCATTAGACGTTGGCGAAAAAAGGGCAGCAAACATGGTAATTTTTGGGGCTTACGCTGCAAAAACTGGAATAATCACAAAAGAAGACGTCGCCAATGGATTCACAGAATTTTTCGGAGCGAAAACTCAATATCTAGATGTAAACATGAAAGCCTTCGAAAAAGGAATGAAATACACCCAAACCTAAAGTTCTCGACCTGCACAACTCGTATTTTCAGCCTATTGGCGCCTAACAGAAAGCTATAACCCCTGTGTCAAGTGCGCACAAAATAAAAACCTAACCCGAAAATGCTCCAAGCTTCAATGCATTAACAAGATTATTCTTCAACTCTTCATAACAAGCACTCAATCGCCTAGCATTCTCCTTTGACATTCCCTGCAAAACAAGCTCTCTCTCAAAAGCTCTCCTCGTTCTCTGCACACGCCGACCCAAAGTCAAATACATCCACCCAAGGCTAAGCATTAGGCGTACCAAATGCGGACCCGACTTGAACAAAGCCACAAAAATCTCAGAAACTTCACTCATCTGCCCAGTTCACCACAAAAAATGAAGGAGGAAAAAACTACTCTTCCTCTTCTTCACGCTCACGCCGTTTCTTCTCAAATTTTTCACGAATCTTCTTCTCAATATCCTCGCCTAATTCATCCCCCGCCTTCTCTGACCATCTACCGCCTTTGCCAATACCCCGCAACATCTCACCCAAACTCGTAAACGTCCGCATATAATCCTGCGTCATCTTCACTGCAACATCCTCAGGCAAGCCACTCTCTTTAAGCTCCTTATAATATGCAGCCGCAGCTTTACCCATGTTTCGCCCAGCCTCTTCACTGAATACCGAAGCCAAAATACTCTTAATCAAAGCAGGCACCTCAGTCGAAACCGCACTGAGAATTTCTTTGACTTCTTCAGCTTCTCTTTTCGCATCCTTCTCTTTTCTTTCAATCATTCTCTTTTTCACCTCACACTAACTTTCTTTTATCCAAGCGTTAAACGTAACGGAGACAAAACCACACGAGCCTTAACCTGATCCACACTTATCCCTTCTCTTACTTCACGCGCCACCGTTTTATTAATTTCGCATATTCTTTCCATACCACTTCACCTCAAAACAATAAAAGAGTGGTCACAAAACTTAGCCATTCTGCGCAAAAATGACCACCCAACTGATCAATCCCCTTCAACCAGCTCATAAACTGGAACACGTCCCTCCCTCTTCACTAAAACACCCTGTTCCACCAAACGCTTCACCCGCTCACGCACAATACGCCGACTAGCCTTACCACGCATCGTAGCCACCTGACGAGTAATAGCCGAAATATTCAACGCACCCTTCATAGCCAACGCCTGCACAATACAACGCGAAATCTCATCTTGCGCAATCGGTTTACGACGCAAAATATCCTGAGCCACCTTCAAACGAGAAGCAACCTTTAACGGCTCACCGTACAAACCGACACCCACCCGCGTTAACTGCAAAGCAGCCGCCAACCCAGCATACTCAGGTTTCTCCAAAATCAACTTCTCCAGAAAATCCAGTCGCTCAATTATTTGATCAAGCTTCTTACTAAGTTCTTCAGTGCTGGAATTAGCGTTTTTTTCTTGCCTCAAAGCTTCCATACATCTCGCAAACAATTAGAGTAAATAATTATCATTTCAGTGTTTAAATGGTTGACTACACAAACGCATTGACGAAGAACCCTTTTTGCAAACACTCGATAGTTTAGATTCCTTTGCTATCTGAAAACCAGCCCAACAACAGAATAAGCCCTACTAAAAATGTAAGGATAACAAACTATCCTTCGAAGAAGCTCTGCAGGCAACAGCAAAGCGTTACTATTACGAGATTTTTTTCTGACTCCTAACTTCCCACCCAAACTTCTACCCACAAATAAAACAAAAGCAAAAATGCGAATATAAGAATTATTTCGTTCATCAGAAAATATCCAAAGCTACAACAAAACGGTTTAGCACATCTAAACAAATACAGAAATCATTAAGCTTATTTCGCTGCAAAGGCTTTTAACGTATTCTTCAAATTAGAGGATTCATTAGAATGAAAAATAAGACCAAGCGAAGCAGAATAAGACGATTTGCTGGAAACTTTTCTTTTCTAAGAGGGAATCTTCTAATTTTAACGATTAGCTGGATGTTTTGGTTTCCCGCTTTGCGGCTTGCAGAAAGCTATGGTCAACTCTACATTTTCGCTCTCGGTGCCTCCACATTCATCGTCGGAATAATAAGTTCTGTTTCAACAGTGACCCTTTCAATTGTACGAATTCTGGGAGGGTATATCGCCGACCGCTTTGGAAGAAAAAAAATACTAACAACAATGACCTTCGCCATCGCTTCCACCTATCTTATCTACGCTTTTGCACCGGATTTAGGATGGATACTGCCTGGTTGGCAATGGATACTAATCGCCGCAATCTTGCAGAACGTTTTTCTCTTATATCAGCCTGCGTTAATCGCGTTGAGAGCTGACAGCGTTCCACCAGGAAAGCGGGGATTCGGCTTCGCGCTTACCGAGTTTCTTCCGGGTTTAGTCAGCATCCCAGCACCCATTATTGCCACTTACCTTGTTGTCACGAACGGCACAGTTGGCGGAATGCAAATTGCATACTTAGCTGGCTTTGCATTAGGTGTCGCAGCAGGCATAACTCGCCTTTTCCTAAAAGAAACACTTCCCAAAAGAGAGGAAAGAGAAAAACTTGGCTTCCAAGCAGACTTCAAAAAAGAATACTCGGAAGCTACGCAATTTATTTTCAGAAACATGCGCAACATCACCTTACTCTACATAATTTTCAACTTCGCTTATATTGGTGCAACTCCGTTCTTTTCGATTTATGCCAAGTTTTTCATGCAATTAGGCGACGAAGGCTGGGGCATAATGTACACTGTCTCCTACATTTTATACTTGGCACTATTATTACCCACAGGATTGGTGGTTGACAAATTTGGAAGAAGAAAAACTCTCTTGTTGTCAATCGCCTTTCTTGTGTCGTTCAGTTTCGTCTTTGTCATGGCTCCACAAGACATGCCTTACACTCTACTTATCTTGGTCATAGCATACTCAGCGATAATTTTGGCTAACGTTGCCTACCTTAATGCTGTTTCAGCGTTAGAAGCAGACTATATCCCACGAGAGAAACGTGGACGCGTTATTGCCACATTGGCATTTTTTGCAAGTTTGGCTGGCGCCACTGGACAAGTGCTTGGCGGTTTTTGGTATGATTCAATAAACCAGCGGTTTCCATTTATAGTTTTGACAGTTTTCATGGTTTTAAGTTTCTTGCTAGTTCTTTTCAAGATCAAAGAACCAAAAAGGCGAGAACTATAGTTTTAGATGTATCAGCAGTGGGAATATTTTTCTTTTCATAATTACGGATATATTTTCTGTTTTTCTAGATTTATTTTGGAAAGGAATTTGCGATGACTTTGCGAAGGCTGCAGCTCAAGTTTTGTTTCCCCCCTCTTCACGGAATTTACGACACTGGAGATGGAATAATATACATTTTTGGAGAGCACGACCACGAAATCGAAGATGTGATAAGCCACGAAATTTTGCACTGGGTAATTCAGAAAATCGCTGGGAAACGGGCATGTTTGGATTTGGATAATGTTCCTTCTGAAGTTTTAAGAATAGAGTGAAATACCTCTTTTTCTACTATTTGCAATTTCTTACTATGATGTGCAAGGTGTTTGAGATTGAGTGCTGATACTGCAGAGAAGAAAGGTTTCGAGGAAGGTTTTTGGAGTAAAGACGTAGTAAAGGAAACTTTCCTTGACAAGCAGCGAAGAATTATGTGGAATCAAGATTACTGGAGAAACGTTTTCGTGCAACTGCTCAAGCTGAAGCAAGATTCTGTCATTTTAGATATAGGCTGCGGCCTAGGCTTTATTGGGCGAAGTCTTGCAGAATTTATTCCAAATGGAAAAATAATTGGCGTTGATTTGGATGCTAAGCTTGTTGAAACAGCAAAGGAGGCAGCCGAAAAAAGTTTGTTTGGTTGTGCTTTTGATTATCGTGTCGGCAGCGTGTATGAGTTGCCTGTAGATAGTGATAGTGTTGACCTTTCAATTTGCCAATGCGTACTTATGCACTTGGAAAACCCTGTGAAAGCGCTTTCTGAAATGCGACGGGTAACAAAAGAAGGTGGAAGAGTGGTTGCCATAGAGCCTGATTATGCAACTACGTCCATTTTCGACACAGCCTTCGAAAAAATGAACTATTCTGTAGATCAACGTGCGAATTTTTTGCGATGGGAGATTATAAGAAAACTGGGCAAAAAGAAATTAGGCAAAGGTGACGATGACATCGGAACAAAACTGCCCCACTTGTTCCTTAAAAGTGGGCTCCAAGTGATGGATGTTCGATGTTCTGATCGCGTGTTTTGGCTTATTCCACCGTACGAAAGAGAAGGAGACGACTTGGAAATAGAGCAGGTGTCTCTACCACCAGAAACTTACTTTGACGCACTTGGCGCACACACCGAATTTTTAGCAAGCGGTGGGACCGAAGAAGAATCAAAAGAATACTTGGATTTACTGAAAAAAGAACACGAACTTCGCCAAAAACAAATCAAAGAAAAAACGTACATTGCATCATTAAATATAACGCTCGTAATAACAATAGGGAAAAGAGTCTGACTATTTGCCATAGCTCCTCATAGGCTTTCTGAGAAGTTTTTCGTCTAATTTTGTTATGCCAAATCCTGCTTCATCAGTTGGGATTCGTTCCGAATTTTCTAGTCCTGCGCCGCCTTTGATGACCAGTTTGTCTGCGAGTAGTATGTCGCAATCCAAGTCAGCGTATTGTACGTTTTTTGTTGCTGCAGCGAAGTGGACGGCTGCGGTTATTCCGATGGCTGATTCGCCCATACATCCTATCATACATGGTACGTCCGCGGCTTCTGCGATAGCGGCGATTTTTCTTGCGTTGTAGATGCCTCCGCTTTTCATTAACTTAATGTTAATCATGTCGACTGCTTCTTCCTTAATCAAACGTAAAGCGTCGGTTGGCGAGTGTACACTTTCATCCGCCATAATGGGAATAGACGAGTTTTTCTTCAACTTCACCAGACTGTGAATGTTTTTTGCTTCTATTGGCTGTTCTACAAATTGAATGTCATATTCTTCCAGTTTTTTAAGCACAGTTATGGCTTGAGCAACTGTCCAGCCCTGGTTAGCATCAATGCGGATTGCGATTTTCTCGCCAACTGCCTCGCGTATACGTTTGATTCTTTCAACGTCTTCTTTTGGGTTGATGCCCACTTTCACTTTAAGCGCTTTGAAGCCATTTCTCGCCGCTCTAACTGCATCTTGCGCCATTTCTTCCGGCAACTTGATGCTCAAAGTTATGTCTGTTAAGACTCGTTCTCGGAAACCACCTAATATCCGCCACGTAGGTTTGCATGCTGTTTTACCTAAAACGTCATGTAACGCGATATCGATTGTTGCTTTTGCGCTAGGGTTTCCGGGAACTATCTTGTCCATAAAGTCGACGTCTTGTGCAATGCGGAGTGGGCACATGCCAATTAGTTGTGGACCAATCTTATCCAACGTTTTAAGTATCGTTTTTGGGGTTTCGTCAGTAACTCGTTGCGAAGGTGAAGCTTCGCCCCAGCCAAAAACGTCATAGTCTGTAACAATTTTCACGATAGTATTGCGGTTTTCGATACTCGTGCCCGCGGAAATGGTGAAAGGCTCTTTATAACGAAGCGTCACCTCGTAAACTTCTATTCTTTGGATACCCAACTTCACACAACCTAACAATTAATAGTTCTGCGGAAAAGAAAAGATTATTGCAGTTCTTCTGTAACTTGCTTTTTTGTGCGTCTAAATCCTTTGAACTTTAATTTCATGGTTAAAATTTTCTCTGTAGCAAACAATCGAGCAGCAATGTACAACACTACTACCGTGAAGGCTCCCACGTAGAGGACGCCTACACCTGCCAACAAGTAATCCCCGGTTATCGTTGCTTTCGCAGCCAACATTGGATGCGTGTAAGGAATTGCAAGCAACACGATTCTTAAGGCTAATGGTAGAGCGTTTATGTCGCTGAACATCATAAAAAACATGGGCAGAATGAACAGTACGTAAAGGAATCCAACCAGCGACTGGGCTCCTCGGACGTCTTCTGCAAAAGCAGAAAACACTACTGCTAAAGCCAAAGCAGATAACAGAGACACGAACAAAGAAGCACCAATTAACACGTATCCCAACAGCGAAGGAGTCAAACCGAGCGCCGCGAGGTCTACGGTCAATCCAGCTTGACCTGTAAAGCTTGCAAAGGAGTTAAAATAGTAAGTGAATCCAACCAAATAGGCAGCAGCACCAATCACAGCCACTACAATGGAACCCGTCAACTTTCCTGCTAAAATCGTAAAACGGCTAATAGGCGCGGTTAGTAAGGTTTCAAGTGTTTTTTCCTCTTTTTCCATAGCAACTGAGGTTGCGGCTATTTGCATGGCGAAGATGAGTAACATTAGAATTGAGAAGGGCATGATGAATATTTGGGAGAATGTAAAACCGAAGAGAATTTGTGGGTCGATGTTTACTGCTTCGCCTTTTACTATGGAGTATTGTTTTGTGATGAAAGGTTCCCAACCGCTATTATACGCGTCTAAATAACTGTTGACTAATTGGGAACCTACTTGTTCGGTCATTGATTTTCCCACGAAAACGCTGAAAACTTCCAGCATTCCCTTTTCGTGGTTAGTGATGTTTTCCCCGAAGCTTAATGGGATTATGATAAGTACGGTGGCGTTTGAGTTTTGCATAAAGTCCATAGCCTCATCAGTAGTGGACACATTGAGTCGTGTAACGGCGAGATTTGTTTTGTTTCCAAGATAATTTGAGAGGTCGCGGGAAATGTTTGTGTTGTCAAGATCTGCGATTGCTATTGGCACTAGTTTTAGGCTTTCTTCAGCGGATTGCCTTGATGTTTGTACGGCGAATCCCATCAGTGGAAACATGATTAAGGGAACGATTATCATGCCAATCAAAATTTTGGGGTCTCTGACGAGCTCCTTTATTTCTTTAATGACAATTGCGCTTAATCCTTTAAGCAAGTCCGACCACCTTTGCGAATGCTTCTTCTAAATTGTTTACCTTGTTTTTTGTTTTCAGTTCTTTTGGTGTTCCTTCTGCGATGATTTTTCCTTTGTTTATTAATGCTACTCTGTCGCAGAGGAATTCGACTTCGAGCATGTTGTGGCTTGAGAGTAAAACGGTTACGTCGTGTTCTTTTACGTATTCTTTGATTATTCCTCGTACGTGGTAAGAGTGGAGCACGTCTAAGCCGCTTGTTGGTTCGTCTAGAACTGCGAGTTTGGGTTTTATCATTAGAGCCCTTGCCACGAGGAGTCGTCTTTTCATTCCTTTACTGTAAGTTTTTATTCTGTCGTTGAGGCGGTGGCCTAGGCCTGAGATTTTTACTGCGTCATTTACTATGCCTTTTACTTCGTTCTTGTTCTGAGTGCTGACTTTTGCCATGAATTCGAGGTATTCGGAGCCTGACAGGTTTTTGTAGGCGCCTGCTTCTTCTGGAAGATAGGTTATTATTTTGCGGATTTCTGTTGCTTTGTCGACGACGTTGTGTCCAAAAACTGTTGCAATACCTGAAGAAGGTAATAGGAGTGTGGAGATTATTCTGAGGCATGTTGTTTTTCCAGCGCCGTTTGGACCGATTAGACCGTAGATTTCGCCTTTCTTAACCTGGAAACTTAATGCGTCCAGCGCTTTTATTGTACCGAAAAGCTTTGCCAAATTTTTTGTTTCAACTGCATTATCCATGTGTCTTTTGCACCATTAGCCTTGCAGAAGAAGTTTTTATGATTTAAACTTTGTTCTATCTGGTTTGTCTCATTTTTAATGTTTCGACTATTTCAGAGAGCGGATAGTTTATCTGTGGGAATATTTACCGTAAGGAAACATCGTTTAAAACAAGCCTATGAGGTTTAAAATATGTTAAGCGTAAGCGGAGATAAAACAATGAAAAAGGCCATTATTGAGGTTCTGCTCATAGAAGAGGCTGTTAAGAAGACGAATAAGAAGTTAGAGAAAGAAATTATGGACGAGTTGTCTGAAGAGTTGCCTAAGATTCCATGGCAAGGAAAGATAGTGAAAGTCACGGTTTTGGACAATTAATTTCTTGTCTTGGCTTCTTTAATTGTTATTGAGAAAGGATTATTCTCTGTCGGAATCCGACGGTTACTCTTTTTTGGCTTCTTTTTGGTTTTTGGGGTTTTTGTTTTTATTTTTGGTGTGAAGTCTGGGCAGTTTGCTGCGGTTTTCCAGTCTTTTTTCTGTGGTAGTTCGTAGCCGTATTTGATGCATCGGATTACTGAGGAGTCTTTCATGGAGATTGTGAGTAGGTACACGCAGTCGTCGCAGTATTTTTCGGTTTTGCGGCAGTTTTTGCAGAGTCCCATTTGTCTGGAGTCGCCTAGTGTGTATTCTAGTAAGCCTATTGGTTTGCCGCATTTCACGCAAGTAGTCATTTTCTATCTTGTTTAGAATATGGAGGAGGAAGGGGTTTTCAAAGTTATGAATCTAAAATCAACAAATGGGCTGGATGGAATAGTTTTGTGAAGATGTATTTGGAGTGTGAACCAAATTATTTATAGGGATAATGTGCTTCATAGTTATCTTTCGGAGAGAGGACTCGTGGAATGGACTTCTACTAAGAAGAAGTTAATCCCTTTATTACTCGCATCAATAATTGTTCCTGTAAGTATTTTTGTAGGTCTTAATCGTCCATCACAACCAACCATTTCACGCGAAATTTCTGTAAGCACTGTTGAGTGGAACTTTACGAGACCCAATTATCCCTATTCAATAAGCAAACATATTCCTATAGAAGAATTGGTTACAAATTCCTACAAAGATGATATCGTCACAGTCAACTTCGACTTATTCATGAGTTCATATTTTGAGGATTCTCCAACTTACCTTGCTGACTACATCAACTTTAAGCTCGTTTTTTCTGCAAATCTTACTAATGGCTTCATTTATGAGCTGCAAATAAGGTTCACAGCTATACATGAGGGTGCCGAGGCGCTTGACGTTAATCAGGACGACGGTTGGGTAGAGACTCGTAATCTTTTACCCCCCTCATCAAGTGACTCCTACTACTCGACAGTGCCAGCCTACATAAGTACAAGAGCAGTTGGCAACCCAAGCGACTGTTATTTGAAAATGCTTGCAAATTGGTTTTTCTTCGACAAAAACAATATCAATCATGAAACCACGGCAACAGCCGATCTCGTCTTCTATAACGGGTCAGAATACGTGAGAATATTGATACCAATAAACCTAGCGGCTGTGCTAGCATGAAAAAAATTATCACAAGTTTCATGGTTATAAGTCTGTTTCTTGGCATTTTTCAACATGCAGTAGTTGCTTGGGAATTTGAACGTCCATCTTGTTACGCGCCCATTGATGAAAGAGAAGAAACTTCTATAACAAATGGTGATGTCAGCTTAGGATTGGGCGCCCATATTAATGAGTATATAGATGATAGCACGACGTATGACTGTGATTGGGCTATACTGAAATTAGTAGTCACGAGTAACACCAGAAAAAATGTAGAATACACATGGGTCGGAGATGTTTTTCAGTGGCATAATCAACTTCAGTACAGTGTTGACAACCCATGGAATGGTGCTTGGATTTCAACTCTCGGAAACCCCTTTCAATTTTATGGCGGTTACAGAAGTAGCGAATACTATGAAGTTTGGGTTTCTCCATATGGATTTGTGAGCGTCGATGGTGAATATTGGGGAAGCCCTCCGTCTAGTATTCCAAGTGGAATAAATCCTAACGCTTTTATCGCCGCTTTTTGGCGTGATGATCTGGACATAGATGACCAAAGTTCCATTACATACGATTACGTAAGCCATTTTGGCGGTGTCGAATGTCTATGCATTAGTTGGAACAATTTATGGAGTCCTGGTGGCCCTGGTGGTAATGGATACCGCCATTCTTTTCAACTTTTGTTGGAAATAACTTCTGGATACGATAGGTTCTATTTTTACAGTAGAATATGGATGCAATATCAATCAATTGTGGTAGATAATCCTGTATTAGTGGGGATAGAAGATGAATCAGGAGAACTTGGTACAACAATAGACTCGGCTTATTTAAGTAGCGGGTCGGCGTTTAGAATATTACCTGAAAGATGGGGACGTTTTGTTAAGAATTTAAGAATCACAATTACTAAGCCTGGAGGAGATGTAGCGGCGGATGTTGATATTGACAGCAATCCCAATCACGCAAACCTAAGAGGATACAATGTTATAATAAATACAACGGCTCAAGAATGGGAAGACCCGACAGCAAGATATGCCCAGGCATTTCTAGGCACGGGGACCTTAGCTGGGCCTTTACTTGCAACAGTTTTCTTTCCAGGAGTTGGATGGGTGGCTGGTCTTTGTTTATTGATCGATGGAGCGCTCTGCGCCTATGGCTTGGCAGATGCGATTTTCGCTGCTCAAAAACAAGCGAAAGCGTTGATTCTTCCTGGTGGTTTACATGAGTACGATGTGGTGAATTTTGTAAATGTACCCGCAATAAATGAAGGTGTTATGGACGCTTCCTTTTGTATTTTAGTGAATTGGTTTTTTTATGATAATAACAATCAAGAACATGAACTCGACATAACAGCGACACTAGAATACGATGATGTGGATAGCCATTATGGATATACACGCTATCTTAATACAATAACCACCGAACCAATTCATCTCAAATTCGCGCAGGATGTTGGAAATGATTTTGATCAAGCAAAGACTATAACTCCAGGCTTCTACAGAGGCTGCCTGGGAGGGATTCATATACTCGATGAAGGCGATATGTACAAGATTATGGTGACTCCGCCGAATACTTTCATTAACCTAAAAATGACATCTCCCTTGGACTCGGATTTCGACCTTTATGTATACAATCCAAACCAGCAGCTCTACGCAGCAAGTTGTACAAGAATAAATGGTCATACTGAATATGTTTATTTTAATGCTTACTCTGGATATTGGTACATCAAAGCAGACCACTATAGCGGAAATGGGATATACAATCTCACAGTCTCTTTAAGCCCCCCTCCTGGAGGCTGTCCCACACTGTTTGCTTGGAATGGCACCCATTTTCTCGAAGAAGAAACATTAAATATCCACTCTGAACCGAACATTGATGTAAAATTCTTTCACTGGCTAAACAATTCTCCAACGCCAAAACATAATATTTACACGTTAAAGCTTTCAGAAATTGGAGAAGGTTACAATTTTTCCGAGTCTTTTATCGACAACGTTCAATTTTTCATTGTTGACGAAAATGGATTATGGTATTATTGTCTTCCTATTCTAGCCATACATTCAAGATACAGCAATGTGTTACTAAAGCTTGCATTCAGTGACGACATCAGAGTAGACACGCTAAAAGGCGATGAAATTCTTTTAAAATTTCTCAACTTTTGGACTATAAATCCAGCAGCTTTTGTGTTTGTTATCGAAGGGCATAACCCATACAAAACATAGTTTTTGGTGGGGCTGGCCGGATTTGAACCGGTGACCTTTCCCCGAAACCGTGCACAAACGCGGTTTCTACGGGTTTCTCTTTGACCGCTCCAGAATTTCGTCATTCCGCTTGGCGGTCAGCAAACCCGTGTTTTGCTTTTCTGGAGCCCGTCGTCATCCCTTTCTAGCGTCTGCACCGTAAAAGTGCAAGCGTGGCTAGACTACAGCCCCACCACAAGCAGAGAAACTTCGCAACTTAGAATATATGTTTTATTACGTGCCGATTAGGAGTAAGTGAGGAGTTTTTATCAATTCTTGGATTTTGCTTTCGGGTTTTTCATGTCGCCGTTACGAGGTTTATGGTCATGTCTATGGTTTGACTGAACTTGCGCTGATAAAACTTCCCCACAAAGGCAATATCCCAGTTTGATTTTGCAGTAGTCGCAATTGAAAAAAGAAAAATAGGGATTGGTTTTTTATTCGTCTATTTCAGCATTTTCATGCTTTCTTTGAGGGACATCGCCACTTTCACTTCATTGGTGCTGTGGGCGTTGAATTTCCTCAATTCCGGCTCCATCCGGAACTTCAAGAAAGCTTCTAGACTCGGAGCTTCAAACACCCGAACCGACAAGTGCTCAGAAGCTACGTTCCACATTCCAACCACCTTGACTTTGTGCTTCTTCGCCAGCTTGTCTAACTTGCCAACTAACGCCACAGTCATCTTCTTCAGCTTCTCATTAACCATCGGACAATTCTCAGGCGAATGCCTCGAAACCACCAAAAACGTAGGCATACAATAATTCCTCGATAGGTAGTGAAGTGCTGACTATAAAACATTAGTGGACACCCATCGAAAAGAAAAAAGCGAAAGCGCCTAAAAAGTGCCAAAAACGCCTAAACATATTTGGAGCATATAGTAGACCTAGGCCTAGGCGTGTGCGCACACACAGAGACTAAACACTGCCTACATTGCGCTATGCAGAAAACATACCTAGATAGGAGGCGTGCTGTCACACAGAGAAAAAAGATTAGAAACCTAATAAAAAAAACGTAAATCCAAAATACCTCTGCACATCTTTAAAAGAGCATAAAGTATTAAAAGTTCGTCATAATAAGTAACTAAGTCAAATCCAAAAACAAGGTGAACAAACTTGCAACGACCCCGAAAAAAAACACTAAAACTCATTATCATACTTCTCATCGCAATAGTGTTAATCTCCTTCTCATTCATCTTCTGGTACTTCACAGTATCACCCGTGTGCAGTCTTTCCACATACGGCTTTTCCCGCCCCAAAGTGACCAAAACCTTCAATTCCACAGTCCTCGTATACTTCGGCTCAATCTTCTACAAAGAACAAGATCTTTACAATAAAAGCCGACCAATAGACCATTCAATTAACTTGTCTATTAACGTAGAAGTCACAAAAGGAGGACCAATAGAGACAACCATATACATACGTAACACCATAGTCTTCAACGCACGCACAAACGCAACAACAAAAAAAATAATATGCAACAGCACAACATACAACAGCTCAAACCCAACGCCAGGAATATTCCCAAACATCAATAGCACCGTTCCAACTTCTTGGCTGGACGCCTTCACAGGCGGAACAACGCCATACATGGTCATTAAAAACCTAAACACCACTTCCACAGCAAACGTTGGATATCTATATTCTTATCGCTCACTATACAGAAGCAGCAACGGCATCACATTGCTCATGTTCATAATTGGAGCCATAATACTAATCGTTGAGGGCATTATTCTACTCAAAGCAACAATAAGACGCGTGAGAGGACGGTAAAACCCTCCAACACCTAATGACGAACAAAACACAACATTATTTTCGGACAAGTTAAACATCCTTCTGGAATAGACAAATCTTCTGGAAGCGTCTTCAAATACCCAACAAAATGAGGGCATCCTTCCGGCTTCTCCTCCTTGCACACATGAACCCTCGCATCATCATCATCAGCAGCAGCAACAACTTCCACGGCACTAAAATTCTTCGCATCCTTCAACATCAAATCCAACTTAGAAAAACAATGCGGACACGCATAATAACTCTCCCGAAACAAAGCATCCCCACTAGTAAGAAGAAGAGGCTGCACAAACTCTTTCCTACACTTCTCATACGGACATACCAGACTACCCCCCATCAACGATTCCCCGCATCACCAGTTCCTAATTCTTATACTAAATATTAATAATTAATAAACATTTTCGTATTAAAGTTCGACAAAAATACACTTATTGCAACTTATATGTCTAGAATCTTGGTACATACCATTCTGCGAATTTTCTTAAAGCTTTCGCTCTGTGTGAATAGATGTTCTTTTCAGTTGTAGACATCTCCGCGAAGTTTTTTCCCCCTCCTTCGCGGGGTAGAAAAATGGGGTCAAACCCGAAGCCTTTGAAACCCCGCCTTTTTTTTGCTATTTCTCCTTTCACTTTTTCATGGAAACATTTGGGTGATTTCCTTTCTGGGCTGTGAAACACGATCACAGAATCAAATGAGGCGTTTCGTTTCTCTACATCTTTCATTAATTTGAGAATGCCTTTGGTTCCTATAGTTCGGAAGATGTAAGATGAGTAGGGGCCAGGGAAACCATTTAAGGCATATATGTGTAAGCCTGCATCCTCAACAATTATGGGCAGGTGGCATTTTTTCACTGCATCAATGGCGCTTGCTTTAGCTATGTTTTCTACATCGTCTGCTTGAATTTCCAACGTTTTAATATTAAGCATCACTGTTGAGAGACCAAAATCATCAAGTACAAGACGAGCCTCGTTGAACTTGTGAATATTGCCTGTCGCCAAGAAAATTACCTTTTTTAATGGTTTGCTGTTCACTGTTTTTTCGCGCCTTCGGTAGCAACATTAAAGTATTTTTTCGTTAATCCTAAAGTGTTTTCGTAAAATTTTGTCGCTCTCTTAAAGTCAGAGACACAGAAGGTTACGCACCAAACGATTTTGATCATTATTTCACCTTTTCTTTCTTTCTACTATGTATCGTCCTCTTTTTTCTATTTCCTTGATTTTTTCTAAAACATTTTTCGTTGTTTCCTTTCCCATAACTTTTTCGTATCCTTCCATTACTGCATAAAAGCACTCTTTTGCGTATCTAAAATGGGTGCTTTGAAAGGCTCTCTTCATTAGGTGCAAGTCTACTCCCCGAATTTCTAGTTCTGTGGAGTATTCTCCTAAGCCAAAGTCTACAAAAACAACTTTGTCATATGGGGTTAGAATCATGTTGGAAGTTGTTAAATCGCCGTGGATTATGCCATGATTGTGGAGTCTGCCAATCAATTCTCCAATGTATCGACAAAGGCGAAGTCTTTCTTCTTTCTCAAAATGGTTCAAGACTTGTTTGACTTGTTTTCCCTCGACAAATTCCATAATAATAGTTGAGTTTTTGACGTCTATCATAAAGAGTAAGGGCGTTGGCACCCCAGCTTTTTTAGCTCGATGAATCAATTGCGGTTCGTGGATAGTTCTGTAGGTTCTTATTTGCTCATCAAGATTTGGAAGCCTATAGTTTTTGAGTAGTCTTTTTTTCATTATTACTTTTCGGCTGTGCCAGTTTTCTAGAAATAGACTTGCCTCAGCTCCTTTTTTCATAAGCAAATGAGTTACGCCTCCTCGACCCATGGCACGTTAACTTCTTCTAATCGCCACTTCAATCGAACAAAACTTTTTTCTATCGGAGTTTTGAGCCCATATCTGAAAGCCAAGATACCCGTCCAAGCAATCATAGCACCATTGTCCAACGCGTATTCTTTCGGAACTACGGAAAATTTGGCGCTGTGCTCTTTAGCAATAGAATTTATCATTGACTGTAAGCGTTTGTTAGCGGCTACACCGCCAGTAAGCAATACTTCTGGTTTTTCAGTGTGTGCTAATGCACGTTCTGTTACTTCTGTTAGCATGGAGAAGGCGATTTCTTGAAGGCTATAGCATAGGTCTTCAAGGCGATATTTGCCTTTATGAAGTAGTTGTGTCGCTGCTGTCAATAAGCCACTGTAGGATAAGTCCATACCCTTCACAACGTATGGAAGAGAAATTAACTCCTTACCTTGAGTTGCAAGTTGCTCAATCATCGCACCAAACGGCATACCTTCTTTTTGTCTTAATCCCGCCTTCCGCGCAAAAACATCGAGGCAGTTGCCGATGGCTATATCCAAGGTTTCGCCAAAAACACGATATCGCCTTGCTTCAAAGGCTGCAACTATAGTGTTTCCACCTGAAACGTAAAGCGTCACCGGGTCCTTTGCATTTTGTGTTAGCTTACCGATTTCTATATGCGCAATACAATGGTTGACGCCGACCAATGGGACGTTAAGGTACGAAGCCAGCGCCCGAGCGGCTGTTGCGCCTGTTCTGAGACATGGTCCTAAGCCGGGTCCTTGAGAAAATGCCACAACCGTGATTTCTTTTGGTTTTATTCCTGCCTTTTGAAAGGATTGTTCTAAGACTTCCCCAGCAACTTGTGCGTGATGTCGTGCTGCCTCTCTGGGGTGGATGCCGCCTTCTTCTGGTACGTAGGCGCTTATGATGTTGGCTAATATTTTTCCATCGAAGGAAAGAATTCCGACACTGAAGTCGTCTGCTGTGGATTCGATGCCTAAGCAATACATCGTGTTTTTTGGCATTTCTTACACCCATAGGCTAGGTTTGATGTTAGTATTAAACACTTTAAATCAATTGT
>Ga0209636_10002118_pt1 | contig 20143 bp, 18 predicted proteins | sample DeeMarSWOR152_54_FD_187464 | JGI IMG/M metagenome (GOLD analysis project Ga0209636, IMG submission 187464) | Marine sediment microbial communities from White Oak River estuary, North Carolina - WOR-1-52-54 (SPAdes) (version 2) | ecosystem: Environmental > Aquatic > Marine > Intertidal zone >...
TTCTGATGCAGGGATTTTCGATGTCGTCAGATTTTGCAGACCCAATGTCGATTCTGTACGCATTGGACATAATGGGAATCTATGCTATTCTCGGAGTTCTCCATCAGAGATACATCCGGCAAAACAAGGACCGCCTTGAAGCGAAAGAAACACGAGAAGCCAAAATGGACAGAAACATGCAGTTCATTATATCAGCATGGTTTCTGATATCTGCCCTCATACCCATACAATACCGGTTTATCTTCTGGATGTTGCTGCCACCCATACCACCCATATACCGCCACCGTATCGGTCCACTACATGTGAAATGAGAAAGCAAGTGAACCCAAGGCTCTCATATAACCCCAAGATGGGTACCGAAATCGAGGACAAGCGATCAGTACACCCCTTCGCATGACTTGTGGGAGAATCCAAAAGAATCATCATATCTACGTAGGTGTTGCAGGAAGAGATACTTATGGCAGAAAATGAGAAAAAGAAGAAAAGAGTCCTAGCGCGCGCAATCGAAGGGCTAATCACCACCCACGGTGGATCAATCGTCCTAACAATGTTCCCATGATCATCGTTCCGAGATCGAAGCCAACAAAAATCGCGAAGGCTGTGAGGAACGCATTTGGCACAGTATAATGCCAACGGCCTATTATCGGTGTGTTAATGACGTAGACGGTTAATCTTATGCTCGGTGGAGTGGGGCCTATCATAACCACCGCAAACGTCGTTATTTCAGCATGGATGGGGTAAGAAAGGGGGAGAAGGTATTGCACGTCGCCATATTCAGAGAGGCTGCAGGGAATTATGGAGAGAAGAGCTAAAAAAGCAATGACCAAAACGCCAAGTATCAGTGTTTGTTCAATCTTTTTCCGAAGCTCTCCTAGAGCCAAACCAGCAACAAACGAAAGAAGCAACTTATCCCCGTGAAAAAATAAACTACGATAATATAATCCTAGGCTTTAGAACGTTTGCTCAGTCTGCGCGCCAAATACGCGTAACATCACCCGGACAACCCCCCCCGGCTATTTTCAACATGGTGGTGCGGGGGGTTAGGTTCACATACACGTTTATAATCCACGTTTTTGGCGCCGGGCATGGGGTTTGAACCCTCGCCCCAAAAACTCTCCCTCAGCTCACCTAGAATTCTTTCGACGCGTATCCGAAATGGCTAAAAGTCGATTCTTTCGTTCCTAATACTGGATGGTGGGCGCAGAGATATGAAAGAAGGAATGAAGATTCTTGTTGGGATTGACGGCTCAGAACACTCTATGTGGGTTTTAGTGGAAGCTAGCAATGTTGCCAAGAAGTTTGCGGGATCCCTGAAAGCGATCACTGTATATAAGCAAGGAATGGAAGAAGATGCCGAGAAAATCCAGCAGAAGGCACAGCAGTTTCTAGAAGCCGAAGGAGTTGAATATACATTATCCGGTATTCTTGGCTCGAATCCATCGAGGGCGTTAGTAGATGCGGCCAAGGATGAGAACTTTGATCTTATCGTGGTGGGGAGTAGAGGATTGGGCAGTGCAGCGGCTTTCCTGCTAGGAAGTGTTTCCAAAGAAGTAGTTTCGAAAGCCTCCTGTGATGTTCTTGTTGTAAAGAAGTGAACAGGTGCTATTTACTAGATTGAAGACGCAAAGAGGAGCATGAATGGTAAACGTACTTGTCACTTTATCTGTAATTCTGACAACAGCTTTCTTAATTAATATGTTTTTTAAAAAGATTGGCTTTCCTCCGATCATTGGACAGATACTTGCAGGAATGATTCTTGGTGTCCCAACCCTAAAGGTCCTGCTATTCAGCTCCGAGTCCCTTCTGGCCTTGGATCTCCTCTCAACCTTAGGAATCGTCTTCCTACTCATTCTGGCAGGGTTGGAGATTGATGTCAGAAGGATAAGAGACACAACCAGAGACTCTATTCTCATCGCCTTGGGCACAACGTTGACGCCATTATTGTTAGGCCTAGCTTTCCTTCTAGGAATGGGCTACAATTTCACAGTTGGAATTGTGTTCGGAGGTGCTTTGGCTGTTACCGCCGGGGGAACCATCGTGGGGGTCCTAATGGATTTCAATGCGTGCAACACAAAGCTGGGAGCCATCTTTGTAGCAGCTGGAACGATCGATGATATACTCGAGATTTTCCTGTTGAGCATCATTGTGACGCTGATTCATGGCGGAAATGTGATAGAAATGGCGCTTCTGCCAGTGGAACTCCTGATGTTTGTCCTAATCTCCTTCGTTCTCTTCAAGATAATATCGAAGATCCTGCCAAAATTAAAGATGCGGAGTGAAGCGAATGGAGGCAATGTAGAGGTTTTTTCATTTGTGGTGATCTTCGTGATTGGTATGGCTGCTCTTTCGGAGTTGCTGGAAATCGGGTATTTGATTGGGGCTGTAATCGCAGGCTTTCTTCTGCAGCTGTCAATGAAGAGGATGGGGAGGAGGAGTGAACGGGAAGTCGTGAGCACGACGCGGCTGATTACGCTGGCCTTCGTTGTGCCCTTCTTCTTCGCGAACGTTGGCTTGAACTTTGACCTTGGTGTCATCTTTGGAAACCCAGTGCTTACAGTTGCCGCAGTCCTGATCGCAGTTGGAGGAGCCATCCTAGGTGCACTCGTGACGAAGCCCTTCTCCAGCTTATCTTTCAGGCAGCTGTACATTGTGGGATGGGCGATGAGCTCGAAAGGTGCGGTGGAAATGGTTATCGCATTGCTTGCTCAGAGATACGGTCTGCTTCCACCGGAGATTTTTTCAGCAATCGTTGCCATGGCAATAATAACGACCCTTGCGTTTCCATTCATTCTCAAAAAAGAGATTGAGCGAAACCGGTCAATTATGAATGCCTAGCCAGAATAAGGGATCCAACATATATATGTCTCCGTCGTACATGTACTCAGTGGCGCACTCCAGAATTCAGCGACCATACACGCGCTAAACTTCATAACGCCTGAAGAACAAGTGCTTCAGACCCTCAACGAGGAAGAAGTAACAAGCCAGTATTACAAAGATTAGCGCCAAGAACCATGAGGGCGGCCTCACAAATTCGAAAAAAAGCCCAAGAGGAGAGTAGACGACGAAGAGAGTCATTGAAGCCATGATGACAGAAGCCGCGATCAGAAGATTGCTGGGTCTTGACTTGTAGAACCTTCTTCTTGTTCTGATCGAAAACGTGACCAATACCTCAGACATCACCGACTCTATGAACCAACCCGTTCGGAAGAGTTCAGGACCTGCTTGGAGCAGGTATACCAGAGATGAGATCGTGACGAAGTCGAAGATGGAGCTGATCAGACCAAAGAACAGGGCGAATCTGGCTATTTGTCCTATGTTCCATCTTCTTGGGGTTCTCAAACCTTCCTCGTCAAGGTTGTCAGTCGATATCGTCAGAAGTGGCGCGTCAGATACCAGATTCGTCAAAAGTATCTGAGACGGCAAAAGTGGTATGAACGGAAGGAACAAAGATCCCACTGCCAACGTGAACATGTTTCCCAAGTTCGCACTTATGGTATTCATGATGTACTTGGTCATGTTGCCAAAGGCCTTTCTTCCCTCAGCCACTCCGTCAGCAATAACGCTCAAACTCTTTTCCAACAAGATTATTGAGGAAGCTTCTTTAGCGACTTGAACCCCTGAGTCAACAGATATTCCTGCATCAGCTAACTTCAGAGCTGGAGCATCGTTGACTCCGTCGCCGAGAAATCCCACTACATGACCGTTTTTCTTCAAGGCTTCCACTATAGCGTATTTCTGCTCTGGAGTCACTCGTCCAAACACATCATTCGCTTCCACTGCTTCGCGAAGCTCGCCTTCTTGCATGTTTTCGACATCTACTCCTGTTAGCACCCTTCCTCCGAATTCGATTCCCAATTTACGGCACACATCTGCCGTTATGACAGGATCATCCCCGCTGAGAATCTTCAATTTTATTCCAAGCACTTTTAGTCTGGAGATAGCGGGAGCAGCATCTTCTTTTGGCGGGTCGGAGAGGACCAGTAATCCGACGAAAGTCAAGTCCTTTTCATCTGCGACTGAGTAATCAGATTTCTTCTCAATTTCCTTACACGCCAACGCTATCAGTCTGCTTCCAACTTGCCTATACTTCTCGATGAGCGAATTTATCTCTACAGCTGCCTGCACGATGGGTTGAGTTTCATTTTCGTTGCCAACCGCAGTCGAGACGCTGAGAATTGCCTCAGGTGCTCCCTTTGATATCAAAAGCCTGCGGGCATCATTTTCGACTACGACGCTCATTCTTCTTCTATTAAAACCGAATGGGATATCATGGACGCTCTTGAAATTCGTTAGAATCTTCTCATCGAATCTTTTCTCTTTAGCGTATTCCCAAGCTGCAACATCAATAGGGTTTCCGAGTATTCTGTCTCCCTCAACCATGGCTGTATTGCAGAGAATTGCGAACTTGATTAGTTCCTGATCTGAATGACCTTTGGGATCGACAATGTCCTGAACCTCAATCTTATTCTGGGTTAATGTTCCAGTCTTATCGGTGCAGAGTACGTCGACGTTTCCCATATCCTCTATTGCTTCCAGCCTTTTGACTACGACCTTCCTCTTGACTAACCTGATTGCCCCGCCAGATAATCCTACAGTAATTACGACAGGCAAGGCTTCTGGTATTATGCCCACCGCCAAGGCTAACGAGAATATCAACGAGTCTAAGACGCCGTGACCCAGAACCGAGTTGACTAGGAATACGAATGCTGTCAACAGCAGAATAACTCTAACGAGGAAGTTCCCGAAACTAGCAATGTTCTTCTGGAAGTCAGTTCGTGGAGGCAGTAAGGAGAGTCGTGACGCTACATGACCGAACTGTGTCTCTCTTCCAGTGGCAACAACTACCCCTATCCCGGCGCCATTCATCACCGTAGAACCCATAAGAGCCATATTGGACAATTGATGTGGTAGCGGTTTGTCGAGATCCACTGGCGCAGTGTTTTTATCGACAGTCATTGACTCGCCTGTTAGTACTGATTCGTCTGTTTGGAATTCGTCAACATCCAGAAGCCTGATGTCTGCCGGAACAACGTCACCTATCGCCAAGTAGACAAAATCCCCAGGCACCAACTTCTTAGTGTCAATCGCAACTTTCTTTCCACCCCTGACAACCATTGCGGTGTAAGATAGATACCTTCTGAGCTCATCTACGGCTTTCTCCGATTTGTGCTCTTGAGCGAAACCCAACACGGCATTGACAAGCATAATGGCGACTATAATGACCGCCTCAGTAGTTTCTCCCAAAAAACCAGCTAGTACAGCAGCAAAGATAAGCACGTAAACTAAAGGATTCTTGAACTGAGACACTAGTATGCTGAACGACGTTTTGCGTCCAGCGGAAGGAATCTCGTTCAGCCCATATTCTTTGAGTCTGCGCGCAGCTTCTGTTTCATCTAGCCCCTCGTCTGACGTATGGAGCGCTCTAAGAAGCTCCTCTTTTTGCAATTTGTAATAGGTGGATTCCTTGGGTTTTGACATGAATCTGTACTCAGTTGATAGGCATCAATATGAGAGTTAACGGTCTATCTTCTTTAAGATTGCCTTATCATTCTTCATCCGCTTCAGAAAAGGGAAAAAATGAGTGATATCTCCCTTGTGAGGAGGGTTCAACCGAACGCGTGCTATTAGTAGAACTCCAAATATGCTCAAAGGCAAAAGTGTGAGCGAACATGTGAACCTATCCCGGGCTACCATCAACCTTCGCCGTGATACTATTCGGATTCCCGGTAGGAAACCAAGATTTACGCTTTTTAATTGTGCAAATTTTGTGCAGTGCGGGGGGTGGGATTCGAACCCACGTACCCCTTCGGGACGGGATCTTGAGTCCCGCGCATGAAGTCGTTCTCTGAGAATTGACCTGGCTCTGCTACCCCCGCACCGCTTCTCAAACTGATTCTTCTTTTATATTAATTCTTTCCAAAACATCAGCAATAAGAAAGGTAGTTCGTGGTTGTGCTTAGATCGCCGCACTTTCGCGCGAGTTGATGAAGCCTTCTCCGTTGGCTAGATCAGCAGTTAGGCAATGGATTCTGGCTGCAATTCTGGATTTCTACTCTCCAGAAAGAACAACAAGACTATTGCCAAACATAACCCAATCAGAAGCAACGCCAACAATCTTCTACGACTCAACCTCTTCTCCACCTCTCGCAAGACCACCCAACGGAACGATTACATCGCCTTTCAAGTAGGGAACAATTCGAAAAGCATCGAGTTGAGAACAGAACTTCACGTCATTCACGAGTCCTAGACTCTTTAAGTAAGTAGCATGATGTCCAGATTGAACAACACGCTCTAAGCAATTCTTTGCTTGCCGGAAACAATGCAAGGCCGCTAAAACGGCATCTGAACGTTCAATGTTGTTGGCTTGAAGGTTTTCAGCAACTGCTCCCACGCAGACGAAGTCTTCTATGAAGAAATGTCCGCGGCGTCCTGAGAGCACTAGAGAGATTCCAGCGTTCTCTTCTTCAGCGATTCGTGAGGCCGCTTCGGCAACTGGTTTGGCATTAATCAAGGCGCCGATCAGTACCCATCTTGCATTTTTCGATGAGACGATAGCCTTTGTTCCACTCGTCGTGGTCAGAATCACATAATTTCCCTTTACCTTTTCTGGAGTGAACTCGAGTGGTGAGTTTCCAAGACTAAATCCTCTTGGTTTTATTCCTCCTCTTTCACCAGCCAATACGGATCCATGACACTTGTTGTGAAGGGTTCGCGCTTCTTTCAATGTTCTCGCTGGCAGTATCCCTTTGGCGCTATTTGCTAAGGCTGCGATAATCGTGGAACAGCATCTTAAGACATCAATGACAATTACCACATCTCCTCTCTGCGCCGCCCTAGCAGCATCCTCCACGAAAAACTCAAGGTTTACTGCGGTCTTCAAAGATGGGTCCTCCTAGCGACTACAATGCATCGACTAGTGGCATGTCAAGAGGTGAATAGACTAGTTTCCTTATTAAAGCGCTCAAGACATACAAAATGCAGGAATGCAACATGAGGTTCCTACCTGGCAAAGTGCCGACGGAGATCCTACGAGACGTGATCTTTAAGAATCTGGGAACAGCGAGAAGCGACGTTGTTCTTGGTCCTGCAGTTGGTGAAGACGCAGCCATAGTCAGAGTTGGCAAAGAGACAGCGATAATAGCGACAGATCCTGTAACTGGAGCTGAGGAATGGTTGGGGTGGCTTGCTGTAAACGTCGGGGCAAACGACGTTGCCACATGCGGGGTCGAACCTCGCTGGTTTAGCTCCTGCATGCTATTACCAAGAGATACAGATAAGGAGCTTGTCGAGAAAATCTGCACTCAAATGGACAAAGCTGCACGCCACTTGAAGATGGCAATCATCGGTGGGCATTGTGAAATTACACCGGGGATAGAACATCCACTAGTTATAGGGTGCTCTATAGGCATTGCTGACAACGGGGAATACGTGACCTCAAGTGGAGCGGAGGTAGGAAACAAAATAATCATGACGAAGGGGGCGGGAATTGAAGGGACTGCTATCTTAGCGACCGATCGAAAGAAAAACCTTCGGCAAGACTTCAACGAGGGCTTTCTCCAGAAAGCTGAAAACTTCTTCACCGAAATCAGCGTTGTGAAAGACGCCCTTACAGCGTTCAAGACTGGCGGCGTTGTAGCAATGCACGATCCCACTGAGGGTGGAGTTGCCGGAGGCTTACATGAATTGGCTGACGCGTCAGGCGTTGGCTTCCACGTTCGTGAAGAAAAAATCTTGATCCCAGCGGAAACAAGGAAAATATGCGCACACTTCGAAATAGACCCCCTTCAACTCATAAGTTCCGGATCACTTCTCATCGTGGCTAAAGAAGAAAAGACAAAGGAGATTGTAAGCGAATTATCGCAGAGTAGCATACATGCATCAGTAATCGGTGCAGTGACAGAACCCACCTTCGGAAGAAAGATGGTTAGAAGAGACGGAAAGGAGATCGAACTGGTTAGGCCAGTTAGTGACCATCTTTGGGCTGCTCTATTAAAGCAATTGACAAATGAAGGGTAACATCAAGAGACGGTGTTAATGTTTCAGAATCTCGGGCAGCCTTCTCCGCAAAATGAGGGCTATAGGGATTCCTACAACTCCTCCGATGACGATTTGAGCGATGTTTGTTGGGACTTCTGCTAGGGCACCAGCCAATCCCCACTGGAACGGAGGAGATAATTCGACTAGGAAATAACCGATTATCATTTCACTCCCAGCCACAGCCACCGCTAGGATGTCTCGGTAGGCTCTTTTCTTGTCTGTAATTAGGCTTGCGAGAAGCCCCTCTAACCCTTTGATAATTAGGGTGGGAATGGCAAATACTGGGAATCCAATCATATCTGCAATGGCTGAACCTGCTCCTCCCGCGATGCCGCCTATGATGGGGTTAAAGGTCAGCGCGCACACAAAGATCATAACATCTCCGACGTTGAAGTATCCGCCCATGGGGTTTGGGATTCGGATCAACAAAGTTCCCACTGCGACCAGCGCCGTCATAATTGCTGCAAGAGGAATCTGGATTAGCGCTTTTTCTTTGTTCATTAAACCACGAGCTTGTTTTGAATGCAGGAGCAGCTAGTCATACGGTCAGGGCGTGGTCTGTCAAAACTCTGCTATTAAGCTTTTGCTCTCGTGCTTTCCAATTCTGATGAGTCACAGCTAGGAATCTCCGTTGTGGCTAGGATGAACGATCTAAATAACTAGAGAGGTGTTATAGGTGTAGGTTGAGAGAAGATACAGGCGAATGTTGAGGAGCAGCATTGAATATACGTGATCTAATACCAGGAATGAGCGACGTGAATATGAAACTGAAAGTGCTGGACGTCTCAGAGCCTGACCAGATTATAACAGGCAAAGGTGTTGAACATAAGATACTCGAACTCGAAGCTGGAGATGAAACTGGTACAATTAAACTGGTTCTGTGGGATGATAAAGTCATTCCCCTTAAGGTCGGCGACTTGATACAAGTCGAGAACGGGTTCATATCCTCCTTCAAGGGGGAGCGGAGAATGAACGTTGGTAAATACAGCGAAGTGGACAGGATATAACTCAGGTCAAAGGGTTGAAGCAGAGTTATTCAGGTAGTTTCTCTACCTTTACAGGAGGTACTTTGAAAAGCACATCTTCTTCGGTTCTTAGGCTTTCAGTGTATTGGACCTCGCCAGATATGTAGCATCCTGACTCGATGTATATACTCTCACCGTATAGATTTCTCGCTTGGGCCTTTTCTTCCATGGTTATCTTGCCAGCGTAGACATTTTCGACACGTGCTCTTTCACCGACTAGAACCTCATTGGCATGTATTAGCCCGGCTACTCTACCTCTTCTGCCAATCTCGACGTAAGATGCGTTTGTGCCGTCTCTTGCAGTTAGTGATCCTCCCACAGAAACCTTGTCTTTGGCGTCGATCTTGCGAGCCTCGAGACTACCTCCCACGTCGACGTTCTCAGCCAATAATTCATCACTTATCTCTGCCCTGCCGCCTACGTCCAGTTTTCCAGAAAGGCGTAGAGATGCTCCAACACGTACTACTCCGCCTACATCGAGGCTTTTTCCTTCGGCAGAACCTGATATATCTGTGACTCCACCAACATCTACATCTCCGAATTCTATGTCTCCGTTAACTTTGCATGAACCGCCAACATCTATGTCGCCGCCAGTGCTCTTCCCTGAGAGCTTCACGGCTCCTCCAACATCTATCGAGTCGAACCGTAAAGAGTTCTTAGACTCGAAGGCTCCGCCAACGTCGACTCTTGCCACTCGACCGCCTGCGACTGTAACTCTTCCTCCAACATTTATGTCTTCAACTTCAACTTCGGATTCGATTGTCACAGATCCTCCTACGTCTATGCTTTTGGCTATCACTTTGCCGATTCCTGTGAATCGTCCCCCAACGTCTATGTCGCCAGCCTTCGTGTCGCCGCCGACTTCAATGCTTCCTCCAACATCAACCTCCTCGCTTTCGAGATTCTGGCCTACAACTAGGCTTCTTTCGACATTAACTTTCGTTGCGGTCATGTTTTCTCTGACGTTGAGTCGCCCTTCCCTAACTCTCACTCGCCCCCGAACTTGGAGATTGCCTTGAATGGTTACGTCTCCTTCTCCTTCTAGGTTTTCTGCTGAAAGGCTGCATTGGAACGTGCAATCTCCTTGGTGTGTGACTGTACCAGACACATTCACTTTCGGAGGGGTTCCTTCCCCTTTGATTTTGGCGTCTTCGCCGACGGTGAGGTTGCCTTCAACTGATCCAAGAGTAGCCATGGATTTTGGCTGCACAGTCATGCTTCTGCTCAAAGTATTCACCAGATCGAGAAGGTTGTAGGTTTACAAACGCTGCATTTTAAAGTTGCGTAAGTACGTAATTGCCTCTGCTTTCTGATGTTCGATCTCTATCCAATGCTTCCTGAGCGTGTTTGCGACGGCAAGCTTTTCAACCTCTTTTTCTCCCCACTCTGTTGGGTTCTTCATCAAATCTGCCATTTACATCACCTCTCCTTTTCGCTGTAACATCGGTAGGGCGTTTTGGAGTTTAAAAGGCGACGCACATCTAGAGATCACAATTTGTAGTCACTTATTGTGACTATGGAGATATCTCCCGCACCGTCCCCTTTTTTTCTGCTGTGACTTTAAGGGCTGACTACTTGCTCAGACAATGCCTCCCCTCTGGTCTTTTCTCAGATACTCCATAAAGGCAGAGGTCACACTCCTTGGAAATGTCAAGAGCCGTAGGGACAATAAGGCGTGGGGTAGGGGGGCAGAGAACAAAATATCAAAAACAGTCTACCAGTAGTTTTCGGATGTTCTCGACACGTCTATATGTTCGACAGATTTTCAAGCCTGAAGTTAGTATGAGACGGGGTACGCAAACGAGCTTTGGGGCATTTGAGGAGTTAAACTATGTGCGCGCGCATATAAGTAGTAGTTAGGTGCATAATCGGTAGGTTGGAAGGTGTAGAAAATGGTATTCAAGGAGACATTGACAATTGGAGGAGGTGAAAGCGATGACTGAGAGTTGTTTCACTGACCCCAAGCACCAACCGACTCCAGAGGAAATCCGATCGGCTCTAGGCTCTTGCTTCCCACTCTGGCAGCGCTTGACCACCTTCATCGAAAAATCCTACTGGATAGAAGGAACCTGGAGCACATGGGGCCCAGCCAAGAGCGGCTGGAATCTCCGCTACAGGCGAAACGGCAAATCACTGGCTGCGCTACATCCACAGCAGGAACGGATCCTTGCGCAGATCGTACTCGGCAAGGCTCAGGCCGAGCGCGCCCTGCAACTTGAGCTCGGAGAGAAGCTTTCGCGAATGCTGAAGGAGGCCCCGCAGTTGCGCGACGGGCGTTGGCTGTTCATTCCAGTGACCAGCGAATCCAATGTTAAGGATGTGGAGAAGCTGCTGCTGGCAAAGATGCGCCCGCCCCGGAACACATTATAAAGGCTATGGCGACACCAACTGAGTTGATGCAGCTTGAGTAAAACGGAGGGGCATTGAGATGACTTCGAGACAGAAATTCGGACGTACGGGCCATCAAAGCACGCGCGTCATCTTCGGCGCCTGGGCGCTCAACAAGGCAACGCAGGCAGAGGCGGATAGCGCCTTGGCGCTGTTGCAGGAATACGGAGTGAATCACATCGATACCGCGCCCATGTACGGCAGCGCCGAGAAGGTCATCGGACCCTGGTTGGCCAAGCATCGAAATGACTTCTTCATTGCTACCAAAACCCGCAGCCGCTCACGCCAAGGAGCCTTGGCTAATCTGAAGCGATCGTTGAAACGGCTACGCGTCGACTACATCGATCTCTGGCAGATGCATGGCCTGACCAACCCGGCAGGTTGGGAAAAAGCGATGGGGCCTGCGGGCGCCTTGGAGGCCTTTATTGAAGCGCGTGACCAAGGATTGGTGCGGTTTCTGGGCGTCACGGGCCACGGCACCAAAGTGCCAGCAATGCACAAACGCAGCTTGGAGCGGTTCGATTTCGATACCGTCCTATTGCCGTACAACTACGTGCTGATGCAGAACCCCTGCTACGCAGCGGACTTCAATGAGTTAGTTAGGTTGTGCCGGACGCGCAACGTGGCAGTCCAAACCACCAAATCCATCGCGCGGCGACCGTGGGGGCGCCGTCCCAGGACGTACAATACGTATTTCTATGAACCGTTAGAGACTCAAGAGGCCATTGATAAGTCGGTGCATTGGGCATTGGGGTTCCCAGACAGTTTTCTGATCACCGCGGGTGATCTGCAGCTTCTGCCCAAGGTGTTGGATGCTGCCAATCGTTTTGAGAAGCGCCCATCTGATATAGAAATGAGCGCTATTAGTGATGAGTTTGATATTCAGCCGATTTTCTTGTGAGTCTGCGCGCACTACTATTATCTTCAATGCGTTTGACTGGTTGTTTGTTTAGGAGAATATCTAATGGCGCGCGCGACTTTCACAACTCCTCTGACAGAGCGGCGAAGAGCTTCCTCATGCGTCGAAAGGTTTCTAGGTATTCAAGACCACGTTTGGTGATCTTATACTTCGTCGAATCATCCACAATTTCTTCTTTAACGAAACCTCGGAGAGCGAGAAAGCTGAGAAACTTCTTGGCTCGGTCGACTGGTAGATTAGCCCCATAAGACGCTCTCGTCACAGGGCATGAGCCTCTCCTCATCACTATTTCCAGAAGATCAGAATAGATTTCGTACTTTGTTCTCCTACTCAAAGGGTTCACCGTGTAGGGGAGTCACGATACTGGTTATTGAAGTGGCTTCATATTTACCCTTTTATTGGTTACGAGCCCTAAGGAAGTGCTTTGTCAGTAAGGACCCCTAGCGCGAATTGCGCGTGAAGGCTTTTATTCCGATCCATTGAACTGCGACAAGCCCAACGAACATCCTTAACCAGACAGTTAGGAGCCTTATTAGAACCGTTGCCGCCGCGCTAATACCAATGGGTATTGCAAACATCGAATAAAGGGTGGTCATGATGATCTCCATGATGCCAACTTCTGCAGGGATTCCGACGGGAATTGATTGGAGGGCAAGGCTGATGGAATATACAATGATTACTGTCGTCATAGAAACCTGATAGCCAAGCGCAGCAAATACGAAGAACGATACGAATAGGCTGAGGAACCAAGAGATTATGGTAAAGATTACTGGCTGGGCCAGGCTTCTTGGGCTCTTGCTCAAGGTTCCCATTGATTGACGGAATACGTCCAACGCTTCTTTTGCCTTTGATCTCCAGCTTGCAGTCTTGAAGCGGCCTCTTGAAATGAATCCTGCAAAATTTAGCACCGAATTTATTATCTTCCATGTAATCCGCTCTTCAATACACAAGAGAAACAAGAAGATCAATGAAATGACTGTGCCTGAAGCAACAAACAGTACAAGGTTAAAGATCTCAACAGGGAGTCTGTATTTCATGATTACAATCCAGACGGAACTCACAATTAAGGTGATTAAGGTTATTATCATGCCGAGAATCCTGTGACTTACAATCGAAGCGACAACCTTTCCGGTTTCTTGCCCTGAGTCCTTTGTCATTAAGTAGGCTTTAGAAATCTCTCCGCTTACAGATTCGACAGGAACAACAAGATCGAAGAAGATTCCGACCCATATGTAGAGAAACGTTCTCTTAAAAGGAACCTTGACGGAGAGTGGTCGCAGGAGATACTGCCAGGCCAGCGTATGGAAGAATATGCCTGCCAACAGAGCAGCAATTGCTAATGAATAGAAAGTTGGGTCAACGCGTTGAATGATGGATATGATTTCGGGTATGCCGACGAAGAAATAGAGATAGAACACAAACACCGCCAAGCCAATCAATATGACTGGAACAGCCTTCTTGACAGGAATACGCCTCTCCAAAGTCATTTGCAGCTCTCCAGCGGTGACAGAAGCAGATAGAGGTTACCCCATATTATGTTTTGCTTGACTCTGATTTATCAGTTGATACGATTTCGAGAACGCACCAAATTCTGGTTTTGATTTTCCGAGCTTCTTATCTAGGCATGCCTTGACGAAGCCGTAGTATTCTGGGTCTGGTTTGCCTGGTCTACTCCTGAATTCGCCGTGAAACTGGGAAGCAAGGAAAAAGAATCGTGTGGGCAACTCAAGGATCTCCATTCTTCTTCCATCGGGGCTCCTCCCGGAGAAGACCAGTCCGTTCTTTTCTAGAACGTGCCAATATTCAGGATTGACTTCCCATCTGTGGCGGTGGCGTTCGTGGATTTCTTCAGCGCCATATAGTGTGTGAGCCAATGTACCCTTTTTGACGATAATCTTGTGGGCACCAAGACGCATAGTTGCCCCCTTACGTTTCACATTTCGCTGCTCAGGCATCAGGTTGATAACCAGATGCGGGCTTTCAGGATTGATCTCTGCACTACTGGCACCTTCTAACCCATACACATCCCTGGCAAACTCAATGACTGCCAGCTGAAAGCCAAAGCAAACCCCCAAAAACGGCACATCATTCTCACGAGCAAATTGTATAGCTCTGATTTTCCCTTCGGTGCCTCGGGGACCGAAACCGTACGGAATGAATATTCCATCATATTTTCTGAGGAGTTCTAATTCACTTGGGTCGTGTTCGAACTTCTCCGCTTCTATGTGGTCTATCAGGACTCTGGTCTGGCAAGCTGCTCCGCTATGTCTTAAGGCTTCGTTCATGCTCACGTAACTGTCAACTAAGCCAGCATACTTGCCCACCAGGGCAATTTTAACTTCAAAACTTGGGTTTTCCAAAGCATCTACGAATCGTTTCCAGTCCTTCCAATCGGGTTTTCGTTCTTCCAGTTCCAAACGTTTACAGATGTATTCACCCATACCCTGCTTGTCTAGGATCAAAGGAACTTGATATATAGAAGGAACATCATAGGAGCAAAAAACAGCTTCTCTAGGAATTGTGCCGAACAATGCTATCTTCCGAAGAGCCTCCGAATCGATCATCTCTCTGCATCGTGCAACTATTGTGTCTGGCTGGACGCCGATGCGCCGCAGCTCGTTTACGCTGTGCTGTAACGGCTTAGTCTTCATCTCACCCGTGACTTTTAGTATCGGAACTAGGGCAATGTGAACGTAAAGCGTGTTTTCGAATCCCTCTTCTAGGTGCATCTGGCGAATGGCTTCTAGGAAAGGAAGCCCTTCGATGTCTCCGACCGTTCCGCCACACTCTGTCAAAACAACATCAACTTCCGAGCGTTCTGCAACTAGACGGATTCGACGTTTTATCTCGTTCGTGACGTGGGGAACAATCTGAACGCACCTACCTAGAAAGTCACCTCGCCGTTCCTGATCGATGACTGTCTGATATATCTGTCCCGTTGTAATGTTGTTGTCTTTTGGCAGGTTGAGGTTGAGAAACCTTTCATATCCACCTAGATCGAGGTCTGTTTCCCCTCCATCGTCTGTCACATAGACTTCTCCGTGGATGTAGGGATTCATTGTTCCCGCGTCTACGTTCACGTAGGGGTCTATCTTTATGACTGTGACTTTGAAGCCGCGAGCTTGGAGCATCTTTCCTATAGAAGAGGTGACTACTCCCTTACCAACCGAACTTAAAACACCACCAGTCACAAAAACATACTTGACCAATGATAAGCCCCCGTGACAACAAATCCATAGACTACACCTCTAACTAAAATTCTTTTTCACAGCAGACATAAGAAATCAAGATGGCGGAGCTTTCACGGAAGGATGGCGATTTTTAAGTCTCTTTTCGACGTGGCCAGTAACTCGAAAGCATCTTTGATGTTCTCTAGTTTCATTTCGCGGGTTATCAGTGGCTTCGGTTGGACTGCTCCCGAGGCGATTAGGTTCAAGGCTTTCTTGAAGTGTACTGGTGTAGCGTGAAAAGTTCCAAGAAGTGTCACCTGTCCATAGTGAAGCACCTCTGTTTTAACGGTGATCTCAGTTCCAGGAGGGCATCCGCCAAACTCCAAAACGGTTCCACCCTTTCTAACTAATTTAAGTGCTTGTTCCCAAGTTGCGGGAAGCCCTATGGCTTCGATAACTACATCTGCACCATAGGCGTCTGTGAATTCTTGAACCTTCTTAACGGTATTCTCACTCTTAGCGTTGACAGTTCCGTTGGCACCAAGTTTCCTAGCTACTTCTAGGCGAGCATCAACAAGATCACTAACTATGACCTTTTCTGCCCCAAATTTTTTGGCCAACTGCAAGTGAAGAAGACCGATGGGTCCGGCGCCTATGATAGCCACCGAGTCTCCCAGTTTAACGTTTGCTTTTTCGATTCCGTGGAGTACGCAGGCCAATGGTTCAGTTAATGCTGCCTCTTGATACGATAAGTTGGATGGAATCTCCTGCATGTTAAGTGTGGCTATTCTGGCGGGAACCCTGATGTACTCTGCATAGGCGCCCCAAAGCCACATCATGTCTTCGCAAAGGTTGTAATCGCTCCTTTGACACATCCTGCAGCGTAGACAGGGCGCACTGTTTCCACCCCTAACCCGCATGCCTTTCCTTGGCCAAGAGACACCTTCGCCTACATCTACAACTTCTCCAGCCCACTCGTGGCCAAAGACGGTTGGGTATTCAATAACGCCGCCGACGTACCCTCTTCGAAAAATCTTCAAATCAGTTCCACAAGTAGTTGCCGCTCTCACCCGCACTAAGACTTCCCCAAGTCCCAGCTCTGGCACTTCAATGTGTTCAACTCGAAGGTCTTTCACTCCGTATAATAGCGCGGCTCTCATCTTACCCCTTGACAACAAGCTCACATCTCTTAGCCCCAGTTAGATGTCTCATAGTTGAAATTTGTTTCTCTCCTCTCTTATGCACCAATAGAAATGTCATTTTTGCCCCAAACTCAATATTGCCATGCCAGAACCGCGCATTTCTAGATTCACATTCACTGCAAGGCTAAGCACTAATTTTATTAGCAACTTCTGGAGAAAAACAAAAATTAGAGGTGAATATCGTGTCAAAGAAGAAAGGGAAGAAGAAGGCTAAGGCAAAGGGCAAAAAGTGAGTAGATTACCTCCAAAAAGGATACTCCTCCTTTTCTTTCATTACACTGTTAATGCTGAGTTGGAGTCTACTCTTTGTGGTAGCTTCAACTCGCAACAATACATTATAAGTTGATTTAGTGGAGATATGGATACAATGCCTTTGTTCCCAGTAAGAAAGCAAGTCTTCGAATGGATCAGTGAGAATAAGAGAACCGTAGAGATCAGGGAAGGCAAGTGTAAGAAGGGCGATGAAGCTGTATTCCGAAGCGGGAAGAACGTAGTCAGGAGACTAATCACAGAGAGACGAGAGGGGCATCTTAGATATCTTCTACTACATTATGGTTTCAAGAGGGTTATCCCAACCGTTCACACCTTAGAAGAAACCCTCAGATTTTATGAAAGTCTTGGCACCAACATCAATGGCATATTCACCGCATATGTCCTTGCAGGGAATGGTGAATGACTCCAAATCCAAGGCTTGAAGCCTTGTGGAAAGCGCCTACGGTTACCGCATCAATTACTCTTCAAGAAGTTCAATTGCTTGCTTTTCGTCTTTCCAGTGTAACATTTGTAGGGCTTGTTGCTTCTTAGCCCAAGTGCAATCCATAACTTCAGCTGTTCGAAATTCCACATTTTCATCCGGGTCAGCTTCTACGGAAAAGGTTGAGACATAGTGTTGGGTACCACCGAAGATGAAACTGTACTCACGAATTTTTTCCAAGATCCGTACGTTCCTCAATCCAACCTCTTCGAAGATCTCCCTTTCTAAGGCCTGCCTTTCAGTCTCCCCAGTTTCCACTCCCCCCTTCAGTAGTCTCCAAAGGTAACGATGACTCTTCAGACCCAACTTCTTCACGAGCAAGACTCTTTTTCCATCGTCACCTTTGCGAAAGATTACTCCCTGTACCTCTCTTCTGACCTTCATGGGAAAGTAGCCCAACCCTCTACCTTTCTCAGGCTCTTCCACTCGTGATGACGACTTTTAAGCATTCTTTGCTTTTGACTGCTGTTTTGAAGGCCTCTTGGATGTGGTTCAACGGGAACTTATGGGTTATGAGTTCTTTTGCTCTGATTTTTCCGGAGCTTATAAGTTGCAGGGCCATTCTCGTCTCTATGTGAGATGTCGAATACGACGGGACGACGTTGATTTCGGAGAAGAAGAGTCTGTGAGGGCTCAGGCGCACAAATCCTCCAGGAGTCGTGGGCGCGAATATGCAGACCGTTCCCCCTCTGCGGCAGATTTCGATAGCAGATGTTAGAGCTTTGATATTTGGAGCCGTGACTATAACGACATCAGTTCCAAATCCACCAGTTATCTCCCTTATTCTTGCGACGAGATTCTCACTCTGCGGATTTACGGTAAAATCTGCTCCAAGCCTCCTAGCTGCTTCTAACCTGTAATCGATCAGATCGCTCACGATAATCTGCCCCGCTCCCATCACTCTACTGAGCATGTTATGAATGATACCAGATGGTCCAGCACCTATGATTGCGACAGTTTCTCCAGCTTCAAGGCCGCACTTGCGCAGAGCTCTCAGACAGCATCCTACAGGTTCGACGAGAGTGGCTTCTTCAAAGGAGAGGTGGTCTGAGAGTCTTAGTGTATCTATCTGCACGTTTGGAGCTGGTACTCTAAAATACTCGGCGAAGCCTCCTGGTTCTATGTGAGTCTCTGTGAATCTTTCACACATTGTGTAGTCCTCGCGGATGCAGTAGTGGCACGTTAGGCAAGCTACATGATGGTGAACGAAAACGCGATCTCCCGTATTGAATTCCTCAACCTTGTCTCCGACCTCAGCAATGATTCCTGTAGGTTCGTGGCCAAGAACCAGAGGCGCTCGACTTCTCAGGTACCACTCCATGAGATCTGAACCACATATGCCACAAGCCTTCATTTCGACTAGGATTTCGGCTGGCCCGATCTTCGGCTTGGGCATTTCTTCTACTCTAATATCCTCAAGACTGTAATAGACTGCAGCTTTCATTCTTACCTCGAAGGTGTTTTCATAATTGTCTCCTCTTAAGACTTTCTCGCAGATATCGGACGGGAATCTATTTTCGTTATCAGATACAATTGAACTAGTAGGTGGAGCAGGAGAATGTACGTAACAAACGTCGGGAAGGTTACCGAGCATGAAATTCGGATCGAAGGAGCATACAAAGTGAGGGTCAAGTATCTACTTCACAAGGGTGTGGGTGCCCAGAGACTACAGCTTCGCCTCTTCATCATCGATGTCGAAGGCTACACTCCCCTCGAAGAGCATGCTCATGAACATGAGGTCTTCATGCTTAGAGGAAAGGCCCTAGTTCGGACAGCGGACCGAGATGTAGAGGTTCGCCTAGGAGACGTGTTATTCATCCCATCTTATGAGAAGCACCAGTTCAGAAACATCGGAGATGAGCCCGTCGAATTCTTATGCACCAAAGAAACTGCATAATGCGTGGTTTTGAAGTTGTGTGCAGATAGGTCGTAACCTAACCTAGCGAAGTAGAGACGACGGCTCTTCTAAGTACGTCTTCACTTCTCGCAGAAACTCTGCGGCTGGAGCTCCATCCACAACTCGATGATCAAAGGACAAGCTCAACTTCATAACTGGTTTAACAACTATCTGCTTGTCTTTGACCACTGGTCTTTCTACAACCCTTCCAACACCAAGTATAGCGGTTTCAGGAGGATTAATTATCGGCGTGAACTCGTCGACTCCATACATCCCAAGGTTGGTGATGGTGAAGGTTCCGCCAGTCAACTCCTCCTTCGAAAGGTTGCCTTGTTTCGCTCTGTCAACAAGCTCTCTCAACGACGAGGTGATCTCTTCAATTGACTTCTTGTCTGCGTCTCGTATCACTGGTACGATTAGTCCTCTATCGGTGGCCACGGCGACGCCTATATTGACGTCAGCAAAAATCTTGATTGCATCTTTCTCCAGCGTAGAGTTTATGATGGCGTGCTCCCTCAACGCCTTTGCGACTGCTTTTACAAGCACATCTGTGTATGAGACTTGGAGCTTTCCACGAAGTCTAGCGGTGTCTGACATATCTACCTCCATTGTTATAGTGCTATGTGGGGCTCTCTTGGCGCTCGCTGAGACGCGTTCCGCGGCTGTCTTCTTGATCCCTGTCAAAGGTATCACTTCCCTCACCCGCGGCACGACTTCTAGTTCTTGCAGAAATCTCTGTACGTCTTCCTCA